>Ga0156180_1128_pt1 | contig 39359 bp, 35 predicted proteins | sample RifCSPlowO2_12_FD_107833 | JGI IMG/M metagenome (GOLD analysis project Ga0156180, IMG submission 107833) | Burkholderiales bacterium RIFCSPLOWO2_12_FULL_61_40
TGCGGCCCTGCCGTGGCCACCACAAAATCGCCCAGGCCCTCGGCCAGCACCATCACGGTTTCCCGCGCATTGCGGACCTTGGAGGTCTCGCCGGTGATGATCACCGCGCCCGACTCCACCGCTTGCAGACTGAGCCCGGCCAGCGGGTATTGCTGGCGGATGAACCCGTCCAGGGCCGCAATGTCCACCTGGCCCTGGGCATTGAAGGGTGTGAACAGCACCGGGCTGATGTACAGAATCTCCCGCTTGGAAAACTCGTAGTGCGGCACGCTGGTCGGCCCCGCCGTGTTGATGATTTCCAGTGCGGAAAAAATCACCTGCGAGGTGGTGGTGCCCAGGTCGATCCCGATGCTGTGCAAGCGGCGCGCAGGCGTTCGCCGGGCACGCCCTCCAAAGCTCAGACCGTTGTCCGAGCAATCTTCGCAGTGGGATCGACACGCGACGCAGCCCATGGTGCTCAGACGATGCGGAAGTGGTCCACCATCACACAGCGGCGCAGCCGCACGAAGGTGCGCGCCGAGGTCACGCCCTCGCCCGTGGGGGTGGTGATGGTCATGCTGGTCCAGCCCTCGCCGCCAAAACCCAGACCGGCCAGGCAAGGCCCGTTTTTCACGAAGATGCTGGTATTGATCTCATTGGCCATGCGGTGCAGGTTGTCCAGGTTGCGCGAGTGCATGGCGGCCGTGTGTTTGTGGCCGCCTTCGAGCCGGACCGCCAGCCGGATCGCCTCGTCCACGTTGTCCACGCGGATGATGGGCAGCAGCGGCATCATCAGCTCGGTCACGGCAAAGGGGTGCTCGGGGCCGGTCTCGACAAACAGCAAGCGGGTGTCGGCGGGCACGTCCAGGCCAATCTGCGCGGCGATCTTGGCCGCGTCGCGCCCGACCCAGTCGCGGCTCACGCTGCCAAAACCCTGGGCATCCACCTGGGTCAGCACGATCTCGACCAGCCGTTGCGCCTGCTCGGCCGTGAGTTCCACGGCCTTGTGTTTCTTCATCTCTTCCTTGAGCCGGTCGGCCACCGAGGCCACCACAATGACCTCTTTTTCGTCGGCGCAAATGAGGTTGTTGTCAAACGAGGCGCCCCACACAATGTCGCGCCCGGCGCGGGCCAGGTCGGCGGTTTCGTCCACCACCACCGGCGGGTTGCCGGCACCGGCGGCGATCAGCCGTTTGTCGGTGTGTTTGCGGGCCTCGTTGACCACCGCCTCGCCCCCGGTCACGGTCAACAGCTGGATGCCGGGGTAACGAAACAGGCGCTGCGCGGTCTCGATATTGGGTTGGTGCACCGTGGTGATGACGTTGGCCGGTCCGCCCGCGGCCAGCACAGCCTCGTTGATCAGGGTGACGGTGCGCTGGGACACCCCTTTGGCCGCCGGGTGCGGGGCAAACACCACCGAGTTGCCCGCCGCAACCATGCTGATGGCGTTGTTGATGACAGTGGCGGCCGGGTTGGTCGAGGGCGTGACGGAGGCGATCACGCCCCAGGCGGCGTTTTCAATCAGGGTCAGTCCGCGGTCCCCGGAGACCACGGTGGGGCTCAGGCATTCCACGCCGGGGGTGTGCCGGGCTTGCGACACATTTTTCAGGTATTTGTCGGCCACCCGGCCCATCTTGGTCTCGGCCACCGCCATTTCGGCCAGCTCCTGGGCGTATTGCTCGCCCACCTTGCGGATGGCCGCCACCGCCGTTTGGCGCATGGCTACGCTGCGCAGTTGGCGCTGGGCCCGGTCGGCCTCGGCCACCGCGTCGTCCAGCGAGGAGAAGATGCCCGCAGGCAGGGGCGCTGCCGCGCGGCTGGGTGCCGGGGCGGGTGGCGTCGCCGCCGCTGGCGCTGCGGGGGGGCGGGGCTGGCGTTCCATGGACTGCACCACGGCTTTGACAATCCGTTCTATGTCTGCGTTGGGGATGTTCACTGTCAAACCTTTGCGATTTTTTTATTTGCGATAGGTCACGCGGTTGTCACGCACGACCTGGTCCACGATGCCGATCACGCACAGGTCCACCGGCAGCTCGCCCCCGCTGACCTTGCGGGCCGAACTGCCGCCCACCAGCAGAACCCACTCGCCATTGCCCGCACCAATGCCGTCGGCGGCCACCTGGGGTGGGCCCATGGAGTTGCCTTGTGCATCGACAAACTCCACCAGGAGCAGGCTGTCTCTGCCCAGCCCCGCGCATTTGACGGTGGAGACCACCTGTCCGACCACGATTCCGAGTTGCATGGGGGGCTCCGTCTTGCAGGGTTGGGTTTATTCCATCGGGCTGCCGTTGGACTTGAGGGGAAATATTTCCTCCAGGTCCGAATGCGGGCGGGGGATGACGTGCACCGACACCAGTTCGCCCAGGCGCTGGGCGGCTGCGGCGCCGGCGTCCACGGCGGCCTTGCAGGCGGCCACATCGCCGCGCACCATCACGGTGACCAGGCCGCCGCCGATCTGCTTGAATCCGACCAGCTTGACGCGTGCCGCTTTGACCATGGCGTCAGACGCCTCGATCAGTGCGACCAGGCCCTTTGTTTCGATCATGCCGAGTGCTTCCATTTCCTATCTCCTTGTGTGTTGAAAAGCGAGCGAACTAGCTATGGACAGGGGCTTCGCCGGACTCCCTGTCGCGCGGGTGATTCCATTTCCATATCAATCCGACATGTTGTTGCATCGCCTTGCCGTGCTACAGCACTGTCTGCGGCTTCGCGCCTAATGTCGTATCGATCTGAAAATGGAATGAGGGGGTGGCCCGCCAGGGGCGGGCGCTGGGGTGGGAGGGGGTTCATCTTCATGGCCAGCAAGGTCACTTCGACCATGTCGGCGGCGCTGCAGCCGCGCGAGAGGTCGTGCATGGGCAGGCGCAGGCCCTGGATCATGGGCCCCAGGGCTTTGAAGCCGCCCAGCCGTTCGGTGATCTTGTAGGCGATATTTCCCGCAGCCAGTGTCGGAAAGATGAAGACGTTGGCCTGCCCGGCCACGGCGCTGCCAGGCGCCTTCTGCGCGGCCACCTGGGGCACAAACGCCGCGTCAAACTGCATCTCGCCGTCCAGCAGCAGCTGGGGCTGGCGTGCGCGCGCCAGCTGCGCGGCCTGGCTCACATGCACAGCTGCGGCATGTTTGGCGCTGCCCTGGGTCGAGAAAGACAGCATGGCGACGCGCGGAACCTGCTCTGTGACACGCTGAAAATTCTCCGCCGTGCTGATGGCGATATCGGCCAGCTGTTCGCTGGTGGGTTCGGGCACCACACCGCAGTCGCCAAAACCCAGCACCGTGGACTGGTCCGCCGAGATCATGAAAAACATGGACGACAGGGTGTTGGTGCCTTCGGCCAGCCCGATCACGCGCAGCGCCGCCCGCAGCACCGAGGCGGTGGCGGACAGGTTGCCTGCGATGCAGTAGTCGGCATCCCCGTGCACCAGCATCATGGCGCCGTACCACAAGGGGTCTTGCAGTTGCCTGCGTGCGTCTTCCACCGACATGTCCGGCCGCTTGGCGCGCAGGGTGGCCACATAAGCGTCCAGCTGGGGCGACAGGCTGGGGTCCAGCGTGGGCACGGCAGGCATGTCGATGCCGTGTGCAATGCAGTGGTCGCGCAGTGCGAAGGGGTTGGCCAGCAGCACCGGCTTGGCCCAGCCCCGCTGCACCAGTTCCCCGGCGGCCTGGATGGCGCGGTGGTCCAGGGCGTCGGCAAACACCACGCGACCCGGGTTCTGGCTGGCCCATGCCTGGCAGGATTCGATCAAATGCATGGGCTTATCCCTGGTAGCTGAGGTAGAACAAACGCACCGACGACGGCGTGCCGATTTCCAGAGACAAGTCCTTGGGAATCAGCACCACGTCACCCACCCCGGCGGTGACGGTGTGGGGGCCGGAGCGAAACTGCAACTCGCCTTCCAGCACCACCTGCACCTCATCGCCGTCCCGCTGGAACGGCATAAAACTTTTCGTCCAGGCCATGAAGCCCGCTGCGCAGGGTGCGGCCGGGTCCGCCACCAGGGTGGCCAGGTCCAGTTTGCTGACCACGGCGCCTGCGCCGCTCGCCGGCGCGCTCACCGCGATGGACGCGATTTTTCGCACGCCGCCTTGCGCCGGACGGGTGCGTTCCAGGGCCATGCGGCGCATCACCTCGGCCACCAAGTCCTCTCGGACCTCGCCCCCCATCTGGGCGGCCAGGGCCTGGCGCACCAATGCGTCGCCGGGCACTTGGGGTTCTTCGGACGGTGACGCCTGCGGCTGGGGCTCGCCCAACTCCAGGGCCACGCCCAGGTCTTTGGCGGTGCTGGCGGCCTGGGCTGTGACGATGGTGGTTTTATCGCGCAAGTACAGGACCCGTTCGCCCCGTTTGGCCGCCGCACGCACATCGTCCGCGCTGATCAGTTGTTTTTTGCTCATGGTGCCTTCCCGCAGGGGCTGGGTTCGCAAGGCGCGCTGCCTAGCAGGTAGCTGCGCACCGTGGCGATGGATAAAAGGTCGTGGATGGAGACTGGGAAGATGCGGCCGTGTACGCCCGCGTCGCGCAGCAACCGCTCCACCCGCGGCAAGTCGGTGCTGGGGCGGTCCATCTTGGTCACGACGGCATCGATGCATTTGTTGGCGTACACGTCCAGCAAACCGGGCGGCAGCCGGCAGTCGAACACATCGGCCGGATGCACATACATCAGCCGCTCCACTTCGGCCGACATGGTGATCAGCGCGTGGTACATGCGCGGGTGGCTGAAATACTCGCCGGGGGTGTCGATGCCGCTGCTGCCTTCAAACTCCATGACCTGGGTTTTGCGGGCGGGCTCGTTCTTGCCAAACAGGCCATTGAACAGCGTGGTCTTGCCAGCGCCGATTTGTCCGATGAGCATGAAGCGCGGTGCCATAAACGACTCAGGTGCGGGTCATGTCGCAGGTGGAATAACCGAGCTGGCGGCGCAGCACTTCGATGACCTGGCGCAGCGCTTCTTCGACCGAGGCCACCGAGCCCGAGATGACGAGTGCGCCGCTAAAGCGGTCCAGAAAACCGATGTCCACATTCGCCGTTTTCGTGGCAATGTCCCCGGCGATCATGGCGGTCTCACCGGGTGTCAGGGTCATGATGCCAATCGCTTCCGCGCCGGGTACGCCGATTTTTTTGCAGAGTTCCGCCGTCGGGTTGGCAATCGCATGGGCGAGGGTGATTTGTTTGCCGGGAACGAATTCCTGGATAAATCTCTCCTTGGGCGCGACTGTCTTGGTGTCCATCTCGGGCGGTTTCTTTCGAAGGGATGTGCAGCGTTCCAGAGCGTCCGCACACCGTTGGTGTTGAATTGATTGTGAAAGTAAAGCGCTGCGAGGCAGTAACGAAAATCAGCGCGAATACACCCATGGGTGCCGTTGACCGCCTCATACAGGTAGTACAGCTTGGCGCGGAAGTCCTGGAACTGCACGCTGTCACGTATCGCCTCCAGCGTTTGGCTGCCCTGAAACCCGCGGTACTGGGCGTGCAACCAGCCGTAGCTGGCGTCCAGGTCGGCGGCAATGTCGGCCAGGGTCACGGCTTGCCCGGCGCTGTTGTTGTAGTCCGCGGTGAAGGGGCCTTCGGGCACGTTTTGCCGCAGGATGGCGCCGAACTCTGCGGGCGTCAGCCGGAACGACAGCGTGTTGATCTGGTACATGAACAGCGCCTCTTCGGTGTCGTTCATGATGGCGGTGTTGTCCCAGTCGAACACCGCATAGGGCTTGCGTGTGGCGTCATAACGGGGGCTGTGTTTACCATGCTGGGCAAGCAAGGCGCGCAGTGCCGCGTGGTTGCGCGGTGACCATTTGGCAGGGTCCAGGCCTGGCACAGGCGCGCTGGATTCCTGGGCGCTGGCGGCCAGCGGCACGGCGGCCAGGGCAAGCGCCGCAGTGCTGCGGCCGAAAAAACTGCGACGGGTGGGGGCCGTTGCGGCGGCGGGCTATCGGAATTCGGCAGTGTTTCGCCAAGCGTCAGGCGTCACGGGTGTTCAAGGCGATGCCGCCAACCCCATGGCTTGCCACAAAACAGTCAAATCACTCGGAACAGTTCGTGTACGCAAAATGGCCAGACGGCGCTCTCTGGCAGGCTTCTGGCCCAACAGACGGTTCAGCACCTGGTGCACCACCTGCGGATAAAAATCTTTCGCATACAGCCATTGGGCGTACAGCTTGTGCTTATCTTCAGAAGCCAGACGTTCCTCCAAAGCATGCACGCTAGCCAACACGGCATCCGCATCCAGTGTGGCATGCCAGTCATTGAACTTGACGCGAAGGGTTGCGTCATCCGGCATAGGCGGGCTGCCAAGCACCGAATCCGGAAAGCCCAGATCGCGCAACTGTCGCCACAGTGGACGCACACCATGCCACAACGCCGCGTGTCTTATCCAGCCTTGCAGGCCGACCCGCATCTCACTACGGAACTGCGCTTCGCCCCCCGCAATCTTTGCACGCTGCTTGGCTGGCAGAGCCTCCCACAACTCCGCTGGATCAATCAAATAACTCTCCAGGCAAAAGCGCGGCAAGACCAGTAAGTTGGGACTTGCAGCCGAGTGCGCTGCCATCTCCGCATCGGTCCACTCGTCGCGGTCTACCAACCCTAACCAAGCAGGCTCTTTGCGCGCCATTTCAACCACGGTGGCTTTCTTGCCCGCTTCGGCAAGATGCCAACGCATCTCCCAGCCAGGGAACTTCCGATCCAGAAAAATCCGGTATGCATCTACATCATCCGACCCCCTCAACGAGCAACACTTTTACCCCGGTGTTGCCGACAAGCTGCGTCTTGATTGATTTCTTGAATGCGGTCATCCACCTTGCTCATGGCCTCGCTCCCAGCTCAATGCGCCGGCCAGATGCCTCGTATCTCTGCCAAATTTCTGGCTGATGTGAGGTGATGATCAACTGCCCGCCCAGGTCTTTGACCAGTCTTTCAAGGCTGGACAGCAAGCCACTCACCAGAGACGGATGCAAATACAAGTCCGGTTCGTCAATCATCACCACGGCGCCCCGTTCAGCCCACCGAGCCAGCAGGAACAGCATGATCAACACCTGATGCTCCCCCGCGCTCAAATCATCCAAGCCATGCGACTGCCCCCGCCTGGTTTTCAGCTTCACACGCAAACGGCTTTCACCCGGTTGAATGTCCGGGTCAATCTCTTTGTCTGACAAAAATCCATTCAACAAGCGAATGATGTCGTGGTACTTGTGCAATTGGGTGGTTTTGAGTGTGATGAGCGATGCCTCCAACTGGTCTTTCCAGTCCTCGCTGGCCTGGTATTTGGGAAGCCAGCGCCTGCCCGACAACTCAGCGGTGTGCTCGCCCACATTGCGCCGCGCTGCGACCCACCGCCGCTCTTCGGCGTCCATAAACACCACATTGGGAACATCAACCTTGTCGAACGACAAGATCATTTTTTTACGTGCGTCGGACCACTCTTGAATCCAGGGGGTCGAAGGAATGAAAATCTCCCTTTTAGGGTTTCCTGGTTTGCCCGTGCGGGCAACTCCTTCACCCAGCCACATCACGTCTGCATGCTGTGAACGCATGGATTCGCACCACGCAAGATCACCAAAAATGAGTCCAACCACATGGCCGTCTCTGGGAACGTCGCTTAGCACTACCGCACAGCCACCCCAACGCTGAAGCCACTCCCGGGCCGCATGGTTTTTGGGCAACACCTTGCGCTGATCGAGCCAATAACCCAAAGCCTCCCACAGCATGGCGACGGTACGCAGTACCGTTGATTTGCCGCAACCATTGGGGCCGGACAGCAAGATGCGCGACTCAATTTGGTCATCCCAGTCGTTGCGCATATCGATGCTCTGAGAGCCCAAGGGACCGCCATCTTCAAAATACAAAGCTCTGATTTTCATTCTTCGTCCTTTCCGCCGGCGAACACCGTCACCTCGGAGTAATGGCGCAGTTGTTCGACATAGGTCCGTAATTCATGTGGGTTTTCTTGCGCATTTTTACGTCCTCGGCCCGTTTGTTGCGGACGGCGGTGCGGCTGCTGGTGGTTGCGGTGTCTTTAACGGATAGGCATTTCAACCCCATGAGGCCAAGTATCGCACCTCGGCAGAGCCCGCGACCCGCTGAAATACCTGCACATCTCCCGCAGCGGGAAAAGTTCGGCGCGTTTGCGCGCGGTCTCAGCGGTGGGCCAGGGGGCGGCGCTCGCGCAGCGTCTGCGAGGGCAATTCGCCAAAAAACCGGCGGTAATCGGCGGCAAACTGGCTCAGGTGCCAGAAGCCGTAACGCGTGGCGATGTCGGACACCGTGGTCTGCTCGGGTGTGGCTTGCTCCAGCGCGCGGCGGGCGGCGTTCAGGCCAAAGGCGCTGAGGTAGGCCTTGGGCGTGCAGCCCATGGTTTTGTGGAAACAGTCCTGCAGCGCGCGTCGGCTGATGCCCAGCTGCGCGCACAGGTCGTGCACCTTCACACACTGGTCGTTGTGCGCCACCACGTAGTCGCGCACCCGCTGCATGACGCGCCGCGCATGCTGGGTGGCCACTGTTTCACGCGGCTGCAGTTCTTGCTGGGTCAGCAGAAAACCCAGGCGCGACAAGGTGTCGTCCAGCAGGTGTTCCAGCGCGTGGGGCGCGAGGGTGTCGGGCATCACGGCAATGGTCTGCAGCGTTTGTGTCAGCCACCAGCGAAAGGTCTCGATGGCCGCGTCCGTCACCTTGAGCACCGGGCGGCTCAAGGCCTGCGACAGCAGTTCGGCGCCGCCTTCCTCGGCGGTGTAGCGCTGCAAGGTGTCGGTCTGCACCACCACCCCAAAAAAACCAAAGTCATTGGGCGTGGTGAGCTGGAATTCGGCGTGGCCGCTGCGCACGGCCACCATGTCCGCCTCGATCGGCGTGCCCTCGATGTGGCTGATCTGTTGGGGCCGCACCGGTACGCCAAACCACACTGCCTGCGGCCAGGTTTTGCAGGTCTGCACCAGGGCGCGGCTGGACGACTCCATAAACAGCTGCACGGGCCCCATGAGCAGCTCATTGAGGGCGCCGTGAAAAGGGCCGGGTGTCAGCTGGTCGTAGACCTGCTGCCACCCGGTGATGCTTTGCGCCAGCGAGTTGACCCCCATGGCCTGGGTCATGTGCCACGCCAGCTCTGCGCTGCTGGGCGGGGGGGGAGTCGGAGTCGTCGGCATGGCGCGTACAGTGGGGCCGCAAACTGCGGTGTGTTCAGCGGGTCACCGAGGATAAGCCTGCAGCGCCAACCAAGTCCGCACCGGGTTTTTTGGAGCCGGTGTGCAGCAGGGATTCACGGCGGCGGGCGGTGCTCAGGAAGTAGACGTAACCCACGGCCATCAGGCCCAGGAACACCCCTGCCATCAGCGGGTTGTAGTACACCATGGTGGCCAGACACACCAGCGCACCCAGCAGCGCAAAACCGGGAACCCAGGGGAACAGGGGTGCGCGGAAGGAACGCTCCAGCTTCGGTTCGCTGATACGCAGCTTGAACAGGCTGGCCATGCTCAGGATGTACATCACGATGGCGCCGAACACCGACATGGTCACGATGTTGGCGGTCAGGGTCTGGCCGCCCAGGGTGATCAGCTGGTCGCTGAAGATGGCGGCAATGCCGACGGCACCGCCCGCCAGGATGGCGAAATGCGGGGTGTGGCGGGTGGCATGCACCCGGCCCAGCACCTCAGGCAAAAAACCGGCCCGCGACAGGGCGTAAATTTGCCGTGAGTAGCCCAGAATAATGCCGTGGAAGGACGCCACCAGGCCAAACAGTCCCAGCCACACCAGCATGTGCAACCAGCCGCTGTTTTCACCCACAATGAGTTTCATGGCCTGGGGCAGCGGGTCGTTCAGGTTGGACAGCTTGGTCCAGTCGCCCGCACCACCGGCAAACACCATGACCCCGGTGGCCAGCACCACCAGCGTGAGGATGCCGCCAATGTAGGCAATGGGGATGGAGCGCTTGGGGGTCTTGGCTTCTTCGGCGGCCATGGCCACGCCTTCAATGGCGAGGAAAAACCAGATCGCAAACGGAATCGCCGCAAACATGCCGGGAATGGACGCCAGGCTGAAACTGTCTTGCCCGGCCCAGCCGCCCTTGACGAAGTTGGCCACCGAGAAGCCCGGCGACACCACGCCCATGAACACCAGCAGCTCGAAGATGGCCAGCAAGGTCACGCCCAGCTCAAACATCGCCGCAATCTGCACCCCCAGAATATTCAGGGTCATGAAGACCACATAGGCCCCGACGGCTGCGGTTTTGGGGTCCAGCGTGGGGAACTGCACGTTCAGGTAGGCGCCGATGGCCAGCGCAATCGCCGGGGGCGCGAACACAAACTCCACCAGGGTGGCAAAACCGGCCAGGTAGCCGCCGGTGGGGCCAAAGGCGCGGCGGCTGTATTCGAAGGGTCCGCCGGCGTGCGGGATGGAGGTGGTCAGCTCGGTGAAGCTGAAAATGAAGGTGGTGTACATCAGGGCGATGAAGGTGGAGGTCACCAAGAAACCCAGCGTACCGGCGGAGGCCCAGCCGTAGCTCCAGCCGAAATACTCGCCCGAAATGACCAGGCCCACCGCAATGCCCCACAGTTGAACGGTTCCCAGCGTCTTGTTCAGGCCAGGGGATGAATTTTGACTCATAGCAGCATTTCCAATCGTGTTGTAGGGTGCCCGCTGGCGACAAGTGGGCGTGGCAAACCGCGCCCAATGCGCGATTGCGGATCGGACTATGGGCACGAATCCGCCGGAGCACTATCAAATTTCAGCAGCTTCTTGAAACCCTAGGGTTTACGAGCATAGGGAAATTGCGGAGAAAAGTCGGCCTGCCGGAGGCAGCATTTTTCCTGTGCCTGGTGCACATTTCTTAAGCAAAAAATGCCTCTAGCCCGCGCGGAATATGCGCAGGCAGCTCCTGAAAAAGGAGCAAAAGTGCCGCTCCCCGGACCGGACGCCTACTCTTCCTCGTGCAGCAAACTCAACCCGATGGCGCCGCGCCTACGCAGCCAGGGACTGGGGCGGTAGCGCGGGTCGCTGTAGACGGTACCCATGTTGAACAGCACCTCCAGCACATTGGTGGGGCCCAGCAGGTTGCCCATGGCCAGCGGCCCCATGGGGTAACCCAGGCCCAGGGTGACGGCGGTTTCCAGGTCCGCCGGGGAGCAGATGCCTTGCTGGCAGATGTCGGTGGCGATGTTGACGATGGTGGCGACCACGCGCTGGGTGACAAAACCGCCGCTGTCGCGCACCACGCTCACCGCCTTGCCGTCGCGTGCCATCAGGGCATGGGCGGCCTGGCGCATGTCGGGGCGGGTGGCCGGGTTGGTGGCCAGCACGCGCCGGCGGGTCGTGGCGTCGTCCACCAGCATGTCGATGCCGACGGTGCGCGAGGGGTCCAGCCGCTCCACCACGGCCACCGTGGTGACGTCAAAACCCAGCGGCGCCACCAGGGTCAGGGCGTCGGGCGAAGGCGATGCGCCGGTCTCGATCCTGGCGCCCAGGTTTTTCAGCAGCAAGAGCAGTTCGGCCCGCCGCGAGGCGCGCGGCGACACCCACACTGGTGGCATCTCGTCCACCTCCGGCACCGGCGGCTCGGCGGGCATCTGGGCCTGGCCGCCTGCGTAGCGGTAAAAACCTTCGCCCACCTTTTTGCCCAGCACCCCACCGGCCAGGCGCTGCGCGGTGATGACGCTGGGGCGAAAGCGGGGTTCCTCAAAGTACTGGTGGTAGATTGACTCCATCACCGGGTGGGAGACGTCCAGCCCGGTCAGGTCCATCAGCTCGAAGGGGCCCAGCTTGAAGCCCATCTGGTCTTTCAAAATGCGGTCCACGGTGGCGAAATCCGCCACGCCTTCGCTGACGATGCGCAAGGCCTCGGTGCCATAACCCCGCCCGGCGTGGTTGACGATGAAGCCGGGCGTGTCTTGCGCCTGCACCGGCGTGTGCCCCATCTGCCGGGCATAGGCCGCCAGTTGCTGGCACACCGTGGGGGAGGTCTTGAGCCCGGCGACCACCTCCACCACCTTCATCAAGGGCACGGGGTTGAAGAAGTGGAATCCGGCGAACTGGGCCGGGCGCTGCAGCGGCGCGGCAATGGCCGTGATGGAGAGCGATGAGGTGTTGGTGGCCAGCACCGTGGCCGGGCCCACCAGGGCCTCCAACTCGGCGAACAGCCGGGTTTTGACGTCCAGGCGCTCCACAATGGCTTCCACCACCAGATCGCACGCGGCCAGGGCGGCCAGCGTGTCCGCGCACAGGAGCCGGGCCTTGTAGTCGGCCACCTGGGCGGCGTCCAGCCGCCCTTTTGCACAGAGGGTGTCCCATTGGGCAAACACGGTGGCCTGCGCGGTGCGCGTGGCCTCGGCCTGCATATCAAACAGCGTAACGGTGCTACCCGCTTGCACGGCGATTTGGGCAATGCCCCGGCCCATGGCCCCGGCACCGACGATGCCCATGGTGGAAAAGATGGATTTCATGCGCCGGATTATGAACTTGCACGCCGTCTTCTTCCACCCCATCCAGGCCAGATAATCGAGCCACAGCCTGAACCTTTTGCATGACCAACGACGCACCTTCTCCCGCCGATGCGCGCCAGGATTCGGCCAACCATGGGGCCGACCATTGGGCCGGGCAAGACGCCTGGTGCCTGCTGCACACCGCGTTCGGGCAGGGCGCCCATTTTTTGCATACCTGGGCCGCCTGGCGCGCGGACCCGCTGCGCCCACGCATGCTGCACTACGTCGCCCTGACGCCGCACGCGCCGGACGTGCCGCACCCACCGGCTGGCGGGGGCTGGCCGCCGCTGCCAGCGGATCCCGTCGCCCGAGCGCTGGCCTTGCAGACGCAATGTGCGGGCCTGGTGCCGGGCCAGCACCGCCTGTGTTTCGAGGACGGGCAGGTGTTGCTGACCCTGTGCATCGGCCCCGCCCAGGCCCTGCTGCGCGAGCAGCAGTTCGAGGCCGATGGGGTGGTGCTGGCGCAAGCCCAACCCGATGGGTGCACGCCCGATCCCTGGGATGACTGGGCCGTCAAGGCGCTGGTGCGTTGCTGTCGGCGCGGCACCCAGCTGACGCTGTGGCAACCCCAGCCCGGCGTGCAGCACAGCCTGCGCCAATGTGGCTTTGTGCTGCAAGAGCCACCGGATGGCATCGCCACGGATTGCGTTGCGGCGGTGCAGACGCAGCACGGTGTGTTCGACCCGCGTTGGGAACTCAAAACCACGCGCGAACCCTGGCGCCGTGCCCGTGCCGCGCCCCAAAGCTGCGCGGTCATCGGTGCCGGACTGGCTGGTGCCAGCGTCGCCGCCTCCCTGGCCCGCCGGGGCTGGCAGGTGCAGGTGCTGGACCAGGCCGACAGCCCGGCCGCAGGCGCCTCCGGCCTGCCTGTCGGCCTGGCCGCGCCCCATGTGTCGGTGGACGACTGTGTGTTGTCGCGCCTGTCGCGCAGCGGCGTGCGCCTGAGCCTGCAGCAGGCCCGCCAACTGCTGATCGCCGGGCAGGATTGGGCACCCAGCGGCGTGCATGAGTACCTCTTTGACGAACAGGCGCCGCAACCCACCCGCTGGCACCGCCACGCCGCATGGATCAAGCCGGGCGCGCTGGTGCGGGCCTGGCTGGGGCAGCCGGGCATCCAGTTCCGGGGGGGCGTGCAGGTGCAAACCCTGCAGCGCGATGCGGCGGGCTGGACCTTGCTGGACCCTGCTGGTCAGGCCATCACCACCGCCACCCGCGTGGTGCTGGCCAATGCCACCGGTGCGCTGCCCCTGCTGCAACGGACGCAGGCCGCGCAGCCCGACTTGCCGCTGGGTTGGCACCAACTTCCTGCGGTGTACGGCGTGCGCGGTCTGGTCAGTTGGGCGGCGCATGACGCGCCGGAAACCCGCCCCTTTCCCCCCGGCCCGGTCAATGGCAGCGGCAGCCTCATCCCCCATGTGCCGTATGACGGCGACACGCGCTGGTTTGTGGGCGCCAGCTACCAGCCCCTGGGCCCGCCCGAGTGGCCGGACGACAAAAACCACGGCGCCAATGTGCTGCGCCTGGAAAAGTTGCAACCCGCCCTGTTTGAGGCTTTGACCCCGGTGTTCGAGGCCGGTGCGCTGCAGGCCTGGAAGGGCGTGCGCTGTGTCACGGCAGACCGCTTGCCGATGGTGGGCAGCCTGCAAGACGAGGATCAGAGCCTGTGGATGTGCGCGGGCATGGGCTCGCGCGGCTTGAGCCACGCACCGCTGTGCGCCGAACTGCTGGCGGCCCAGTGGGCGGGCGAGCCGCTGCCCATCGAGGCCTCGCTGGCCCAAGCCTTGCAGGCCAGGCGGCGCGGGCTGGGCGCAAAAACAAGCCCCGTGTGAGCGATGGCAGGGCTTGGGTCTGCCGCGCTCAGTCCTCAAACCGCGGCATGGACAGTCCTTCGGCGGGCTCTCCGGTTTCGCGGTCGATCCAGACGGACATGCCGATTTCGTCTTCCGCCTCCTGCAGCGATTCCCCCGGCTCGGGAGATTCACCGTTGGCTACATTCATGTCCGCCAGGGCCTCTTCCAGGGTTGTAAAGGGGCCAAATTCCTGCTTGCCGTCGGGCGCCTGCCAATGGTAGCCATCGGGTCGCAGCCGGACCAGATCCATACCGTTGTCTGCGATCGACTCCTTGACGGCAACCGCTGTTTCACTCTCGATACGGGTATCTATGATTTTGCGGGGCATGGTGGTCCTTTGCGTCCAATACGTAAGTTCAATCAGGCAAGGTTACGCGCCACATGGTAGCTGTGTTTGACCTGGGTCAACCACAACCATTTCACCCACCGGGCGCATGTCCCTGCCCTGAATGCACTGTACCTGCTTTGAAAAAACTGTGGGAGATGTTTGGGGATACACGGGTTGACGGGCTGGCGCCCTTAAACTTCATGCCATTCCAACTTTGAGGCGGGCCCGGTATGCAGCATGTCGTTTTCAATCAAAAAGGGGGCGTAGGCAAGTCCACCATCACCTGCAACCTGGCCGCCATCAGCGCCGCGCAGGGGCTGCGCACCCTGGTGATCGACCTGGACTCCCAAGGCAACTCCACCCGCTACCTGCTGGGTGCCGAGCTTCCCGACAACATGCCCAATGTGGCCGAGTTTTTTGAGCAAAGCCTGAAATTCACCATCCGCGACAAGTCGGCGGCCGACTACATCGTGCACACCCCGTGGGAGGGGCTGGACCTGATGCCCTCCAGCCCGCTGCTGGACGAACTGCACGGCAAGCTGGAGTCCCGCCACAAGATCTACAAGCTGCGCGACGCACTGGAGCAACTGGCCGAAGACTATGACCAGATCTACATCGACACTCCACCCGCACTCAACTTCTACACCCGCTGCGCGCTGATCTCGGCGCAGGGCTGCCTGATTCCTTTTGACTGCGACGATTTTTCGCGCCGCGCCCTGTACACCCTGCTGGACAACGTGCAGGAGATCAAGGCTGACCACAACTCCGAACTGAAGGTCGAAGGCATCATCGTCAACCAGTTCCAGCCCCGCGCCAACCTGCCCCAGCGCATGGTGCAGGAGCTGATCGACGAAGGCCTGCCGGTGCTGCAGCCCTACCTGAGTGCCTCGGTCAAGATCCGCGAATCGCACGAGCAGTCCATGCCCATGATTTTCCTGGAACCCAAGCACAAACTCACCCTGGAGTATGTGGCGCTGCACGATGCGCTGCAGTAGCCGGTTTGCAGTTGAATTTGCAAAAAATATAAGCTAACGCCACGGCCCCACCTTTGCAAAGACCATGACTGACGTGATCGACAAGCAGCATTTCACCCAGGCCGTGGCCGAGCTGGGTGAAAAACAACCGGTGGTCGCCAGTTGTGCCATTTTCAATGCCAACGGTGTGAAGATCGTTGACAAGGGAACCCTGATCAACCTGGGGCTGTACGAACGCCTGATGCAGCACAAATTGGCCGAGCCCATTGAAAGTTGCGTCAGCAGCAGCGATACGGTGACGGCAAAAGCCCTGCGCACCAGTGCACAAGAGGTCTTGGATGGCATCCCCTTCTTTGGGCGGATGGCCCCCGAGGGCAGGCCGCGCAGCCTCATGCTCGACGCCATTGAAACCATGCCACTGCCTGCGCCCGTCGCGTTTCAGTTGACCATCGCACGCGATGTGCGCCCGGAAATCTACCAGCGGCTGATCCGCACGGCCTTGACCGCAGCCTGGCTGACAAAGACCCCGCTGCTGTCACGCTTTGACATGAATATTGCCTGTGCGGCGGGCATGCTGCACGACATTGGCATGCTGCACGTTGACCCGCTGCTGCTGTCGCCGGAACATGTCCTCAACGGCGCGCAGCAACGCCAGCTGTATTCGCATCCGCTGGTCTCCACCATGCTGATTGAGCGGCACCACCAGTACCCCAGGGAACTCATCCGGGCCGTGGGTGAACACCATGAATGCATGGATGGCTCCGGCTATCCCCGCCATCTGATCGGAGACGCCATCAGTCCCCTGGGAAAACTTTTGTCTCTGGCCCAAGTGGTGGCGGCCATGTTTTCGCCGGACCGCGACGCGCCGGAGCTGCGCTTGTCGGTTTTATTGCGCATGAATACCCACCGCTATGACAGCACGCTGGCCCTTCAGATCATTGGCCTGCTGCAGTCCCCCGCGAACAGTCTGGGAGCCAGGCTGGAGCATTTTCCGGACCCGGTGCAACTGCTGCTGGATGTGGACAAGGCGCTGGGACAATGGTCTGCGGAACTCCCGAAGAGTTCCGACCTGAGTTCTGCCCGGCGTGAGGGACTGGCGCTGGTGAGCGTTCAACTGCAGAAAATTCAGCGCGCGCTGGCCCAGGTCGGTGCGGCGCCCGCGCAGCTGGCCTATCTCGGCAGGGACGCGCTGGACAGCGCGCTGCTCGATGAGATGACCCTGATCACCCGGGAGGCAGGCTGGCAGTTGCGCACGGCGGCGCGCCAAACACGTAGCCGTTGGCGGGCGGTGCCCGGTGAGCGTTATCCCGTCGCCCTGCAGGCCTGGCTGGACGGTGTGGACGCGGTCACTGCCAAAATTGGCGGTTTTGAACCCCTGGACAAATTGCTTGCAGAAGCAGCCTGAGCGCCTCGGTGAATGCCCGCGAATCGCACGAACAGTCCCTGCCTAGGGTTTTATAGATCAAATAGGCCTCAAGCCCGCACAGAATAAGCGCAAGCAGCTACCAAAATGATAGCGAAAGGTGAAGGCCTTCACGGGCGCATTCCCAAGCCCAGCAAACGCACCCTCTGGTGAAACTTGTCCAACTGGTCGGTGCGTACCACCAGTGTGCTGGGGCCGGCGCGTAAACACAGGGCGCGGGTCTCCGGGTGGCTGGCCACGCGCTCGGCGGTCTGCGGGTCGCGGCATTCGATCAACACCGCGCTTGCCCCCAGCTTGAGCGCCCGTCCGTCGTGTTCGCACTGCAGGAGGAAGGACTCGACCGGCTCGGGCAGGGGCACGTCGTCGTGGCTTTCCAGAAAGCGGCGCAGCTCGGCGATGCCATGGCCTGTCTCCAGGGCCAGCAGCGCTTTCTGGCGGTCCAGCCGCCAGCTTCCCGGCTGAACCGGCTCGGCCCACTGGTTCAGCAGCAGCCCTTCTTCGGTGCTGAGGCTGCCCCGCAGCACGCTGACCTGCAGGCTGGGGAGGACCGAAAGCGCCACGTCGCTGGGCCGCACCACCGGCGCATAGGCCGTGGTCATGCCCAGTACGTAAGCCCCCAGCGCGCTCAGGCGAAGGCCGACCAATCCGTCGTAGCGGCTCAAAAAGCCCAGTTCGTCCGCACCCCACATGCCACGGAAGTCATTGCGGCAGTCTTTCGGGTCTTGGTAGCACAGGTCCACCATGCCCAGGGTTGCCGCATATTCAAACAGCAGCACCAAAATATAGCGCTCCTGCAAAATGTTCCAGCCATGGGAGCCGTCGTACCCCAGGCTGCCGTACCGGCGTTCACACAGGTAGAGTTGCCAGGGGTCGTGCGCGACCACAAAGCCGAGGTCAGACGCCTGCATGAAACGCGAGAAGTCGTCCAGGGTTACCCAGCGCCCCACCGGGCACTCGCGCAAGGCCTCTTCCACCACCGCCCGCCGGGGGGCGACGGCGCCCATGACGCGCCCCTTGGAGTTTTGCCCCTTGATCTCATCCATGCGGCTGAATTCATCGAGCAGCGTGGATTTGACCCACTTGCGCCAGAGTCCGCGCAGCACCTCCTGCGCCGGTGCACCCAGTGCCTTGACTCCGGCGGGGCCGAGGGCCAGGCGGCTTCCCGTCCTGGCCACCAGACCACCGGCCTGCAACAGCATCGGCCAGGCAAAGGCCTTGATCGGGCCGATCTCCTGATCCCAGGGGTCGCGCTTCTCGGCCACCGGGTAGAAGTCGCCGCCGACAAGTTTCTCGGACAGCACGCGCAATGCAGCCGCACCGGGCTGTGCGGTCTTTTCGCTGACCTGGATGCGCGCCTGCTCGATGGTGCGCAACATGATCCCCACTTCCTGCAGGGCTTCGCGCTCGGTCAGGCGCTCCACCCAGCCGTCTTGCACCGGCAGTGTTTCAAAACTGGCAAGCTGCAGCGGGGCCGGCGGCGGCACGAATTCCCGCAGACGCTGGCCCAGGTCGGCGGGGACACAATAGCCCTCTGCACTGCCCGCGGAGTGGATGAACAAACACAGCGCGGATTTTTTGCCGCTGGAGTAGCCATGCGACCTGGCTTTGGCCACTTGAAACACGGGCTGTTTCTGGTATTTGGCCTGAAAACGTTGCGCTGAATATTCACCCAGCGGGTCGTGCGCGGCCTCTGCCACCGCGGCGCGCTGCACTTCGTCCAGGCCCAACCAGGCGGCCATCAGTTCCGGCCCCAACAGGGCGCTGGCGATGCGTTCCACCAAGTCATCCTTGCGCGTCGCCGCTTTGGCGTCAGGCACATGGTCCAGCAGTTCCTTCAGCTGCGGAACGGTCAGGCGCGCCAGCGCTTCCTTCAGCATGATTGGCATGGTGCTATCCTTAAAAATTACGGGCTAAGCCCAACACGATGCCTTATTTTCCATGAACACACCCTTGCCGCCGAGCCCTATGTACCCCCCAATTGCGCCCTACCGCAGCGGCCGGCTGCCGGTGGACGACCTGCACACCCTGTATTGGGAAGAGTGCGGCAACCCGCGGGGCGTGCCGGTGCTGTTTTTGCATGGCGGGCCGGGCGCGGGCCTGTCACCCAAACACCGGCAGTTTTTCGACCCCCGCCACTACCGCATCGTGCTGTTCGACCAACGCGGTGCGGGCCAATCGACGCCGCTGGGGGAGTACCGCCACAACACCACCCAGCTGCTGGTCCAGGACATTGAGCAACTGCGCGAGATGCTGGGGATTGATGCGTGGCTGGTGTTTGGTGGCTCCTGGGGCTCCACCCTGGCGCTGGCCTACGGCCAGGCCCATCCCGAGCGCTGCACGGGTTTTGTTCTGCGCGGCATTTTCCTGTGCACCCCGGCGGAGATCGACTGGTTCATGAACGGCGTGCAGTGGTTTTTCCCGGAAGCACATGCGCGGTTTGTCGAGTCCATCCCCGAAGCCGAGCGCGGTGAACTGCTCCAGGCCTATGCCCGCCGCCTGTTCAGCGACGACCCGGCGGAAAACCTGCAGGCGGCCCGCGCCTGGGGCCGCTACGAGGGAAGTTGCCTGCACCTGCTGCCGCACCCCGAGGTGGCCGATGAATTTGGCTCCGAGGCGGTGGCCTTGGGGCTGGGCCGCCTGGAAGCCCATTATTTTCTGCACCAGGCCTTCTTGACGGACGACCAGTTGATTCGCAACGTGGGCCGCATCCAGCACCTGCCCGCCGCCATCGTCCAGGGCCGCTACGACGTGGTGTGCCCGCCGACATCGGCCTGGCGGCTGCACCAGGCCTGGCCGAGCGCCACCTTTCAGATGATCGACGACGCCGGCCACGCCGCGTTCGAACCCGGCATCGCGGCGGCACTGGTGGCCGCCACCGACCGCTTCCGGGACACGGGCAGCTTGTAGGCCCTTTGGCAGGGCGGCACACGGTGTGGTTCTTGCGGGACCGCACAAAGGCGGCTAAACCTTCCCGGACGCAGGCCAGGCGCGCCCTACAATGAATTTCCATTCACGGCGAGGATTTTTTTGCATGTCATCCACCCTGATGCGTCGTTTGCTGCTGGCGCTGCTGGTCGTGCTTTTGGTAGTTGGCGTCCTGTGGTGGGCCCAGCGGCCCAAGCCCATTGCGGTGCTGCTCAGCACCATCGACCAGGGGCGGGTCGAAGCCAGCATTGCCAACACCCGCGCCGGTTCGGTGGAGGCCTGCCAGCGCACCAAGCTGTCGGCGACCATGGGCGGGCGCATCGAGGTGCTGGCCGTCAAGGAAGGCGACCGCGTCAAAAAAGGCCAGTTGCTGATGAAGCTCTGGAACGACGACCAGCAGGCCCAAAGCGCGCTGGCCCAGGCCCAGGTGGAAACCAGCCGCAAACGCGTGGCGGAAATCTGCACGCTGGCCGACAACGCCGAGCGCGAAGCCCAGCGCCAGGGCGCGCTGCGCAGCCAGGGTTTTGTCTCCAGTGCGCGCGAGGAGCAGGCCCGCGCCGAGGCGCAGGCCAAACGGGCCGGTTGCGACGCCGCCAAGGCCGATGTCGCCCAGGCGCAGGTCCGGGTCAAGGCCACGCGCGTGGAGCAAAGCCGCACCGTGCTGTATGCCCCGTTTGCCGGGACCATTGCCAAGATCGTGGGCGAGGTGGGTGAATACTCCACGCCCTCGCCGCCCGGCGTGCCCACCCCGCCGGCGATCGACCTGATCGACGACACCTGCCTGTACGTGCGCGCCCCCATGGACGAGGTGGACGCCCCCAAGGTCCAGCCCGGCCAGGTGGTGCGGATCAGCTTTGATGCGCTGCCTGGCCAGTCGTTTGCGGGCACCCTGAAACGCGTGGCGCCCTATGTGTCGGCGGTGGAAAAGCAGGCCCGCACGGTGGACATCGAGGCCACGCTGGACCCCCAGCCTAAACCGGTGCGCCTCTTGGTGGGCTACAGCGCCGATGTCGAGGTGATTTTGGCGCTGCGCGAGAACGTGGTGCGGGTGCCGACCTCGGCCCTGCAAGAAGGTGGCCGCGTGCTGGTGGCGGGGGCCGACGGCACGCTGGAGGAGCGCACGGTCAAGGTGGGCCTGTCCAACTGGGAATTTGCCGAGGTGCTGGAGGGGCTGGCGGTGGGCGAGCGGGTGGTCACCTCGCTGGAGCGCGAAGGTGTCAAGGCCGGTGCTGCCTTTGTGCCTGACGAAAAAAACCGCAAATGAACCCCGCGCCAACGAACCCTGCCCAGATTGAACTCTCCGGCATCGAGCGGGTGTTCCACCTCGGGGACACCGAAGTGCATGCGCTGAGCCATCTGAACCTGTCCATCAACGCGGGGGAGTACGTGGCGGTGATGGGCCCGTCGGGCTCGGGCAAATCGACCCTGCTCAATTTGCTGGGTCTGCTGGACCGTCCCAATGCGGGCAGTTACCGGCTGGAAGGCCGCGACGTCACCACCTTGACACCCGACCAGCAGGCCCGGGTGCGCAGCGAGCGCATCGGCTTTGTGTTCCAGAGTTTCCACCTGGTGCCGCGCCTGAGCGCCGCCGAAAACATTGCTTTGCCCATGGTGCTGGCGGGCCTGCCGCCCACCCAGCGTGCGGACCGGGTGGCGCAGGCGCTCAAGGACTACGGGCTGGAAAACCGCGCCCACCACCGCCCGGACGAACTCTCGGGCGGGCAGCGCCAGCGCGTGGCGATTGCCCGCGCCACCATCATGCAGCCCGCCATGATCCTGGCCGACGAGCCCACGGGCAACCTGGACCGCAGCACCGGCGACGAGGTGGTGCGCCTGCTGGAAGGGCTCAACGCCCGCGGCGTGACGCTGGTCGTGGTCACCCACGACCCCTTGCTAGGCGAGCGCGCCCGGCGCCAACTGCGCATGGAAGACGGCGCGGTGCAATTCGATTCCAGCCAGCCACCATGCGCGGCGCCGACCTGATCCATTTCGCGCGGCGGGCCGCCACCGGCAACCCCCTGCGCGCCTCGCTGCTGGTGCTGGCCATGGCCATTGGCGTGGCCGCCGTGGTGGTGCTGACGGCCCTGGGCGACGGCGCACGGCGCTATGTGATGCATGAGTTTTCTTCGCTGGGCAGCAACCTGGTGATCGTCTTGCCGGGGCGCTCGCAAACCGGGGGCTTCAGCCCCGGCGGCGCCATCACCAACACGCCGCGCGACCTGACGGTGGACGACGCCCAGGCGCTGCTGCGGGCCAGTGCCGTGGTGCGGGTGGCGCCGCTGGCGGTGGGCACGTCCGAAATCAGCGCGGGGGGCAAGCTGCGCGAGGTCATGGTGGCGGGCACCACTGCGCAGTACACCCAGCTGCGTAATATGGCCATGGCGCAGGGGCGTTTTCTGGCCGAGGGCGACTGGCGCCGGGGCGCCGCCGAAGCGGTGATCGGCGCCAAGGTGCGGGAGGAAATGTTTGGCAACACCAGCGCCCTGGGCCAGCTGGTGCGCATTGGCGACCGCCGCGTGCGCATCGTCGGTGTGCTGGCGGCCAGCGGCCAGGGCCTGGGCATGAACACCGATGAACTGGTGTTTGTGCCGGTGGCGCTGGCGCAGGCCATGTTCAACAGCAATACGCTGTTTCGTATCCTGATCGAGGCCCATGGGCGCGACGCCATTGCGCTGGCCAAGGTGCAGGTGGCGGACATCCTCAAGCTGCGCCACGATGGCGAGCAGGACGTCACCGTGATCACGCAGGACGCCGTGCTCGCCACCTTCGACCGCCTGCTGGGTGCGCTCACCCTGGGCGTGGCTGGTATTGCCGCCATCAGCCTGGCCGTGGCGGGCATATTGGTGATGAACGTGATGCTGGTGTCGGTGACCCAGCGCACTGCAGAAATCGGCCTGCTCAAGGCGCTGGGGGCCACCGGCGGCGTGATCCGCCTGGTGTTCCTGGTCGAGGCCGCCATGCTGTCGCTGGCGGGGGCGTTGCTCGGTTTTGTGCTGGGGCAGGCAGGCGCAGCCCTGGTGCGCCAGCTGTACCCCGCCTTTCCGGCCTACCCGCCCGACTGGGCGGTGCTGGCCGGGCTGGCGACGGCGCTGGTCACCGGCATCCTGTTTGGCGTGCTGCCCGCGCGCCGTGCCGCCCGCCTGGACCCGGTGCAAGCCCTGGCCAAGCGCTAAGAACATGGCCCCCACGTTTATCGCTTCGCGTATTGCACTGCCCCCCAAGGGGGCCGAAGTCGCCTTGGGGCGGCCCGGCGACGACTTGGCCCCCACGTTTATCGCTTCGCGTATTGCACTGCCCCCCAAGGGGGCCGAAGTCGCCTTGGGGCGGCCCGGCGGCGACTTGGCCCCCACGTTTATCGCTTCGCGTATTGCACTGCCCCCCAAGGGGGCCGAAGTCGCCTTGGGGCGGCCCGGCGACGACTTGGCCCCCACGCTGATTGCGCCATGCTGCTGATCGACACCACCCGCCTGGCGCTGCGCGCCGTTACCGCCCAGCGCCTGCGCAGTTTTCTGACGCTGCTGGGTATTGCCGTGGGCATTGCCGCCGTCATTTTGCTGACCTCCATTGGCGAGGGCATCCACCGTTTTGTGCTGGCCGAGTTCACCCAGTTCGGCACCAACATTGCCAGTATTTCACCGGGCAAGGTCAAGACCTCGGGGCCGGCGCCCACCGGCATTCCCAGCTCGGTGCGCCCGCTCACCCTGGAAGACGCCCGGGCCCTGGCGCGGCTGCCTGCTGTCACGGGAATGACCTCCATGGTGTGGGGCAACACCGAAGTGGGGGGCAATGGCCGCCTGCGGCGCACCACGGTCCACGGGGTGGACCCGGACATGCTCAAGGTCTACAGCCTGGCGGTCAAGTCGGGCCAGTTTTTGCCCAACGAAGACCTGGAAAACGCGCGCGCCCTGGTGGTGCTGGGCGCCACGCTCAAGGCGGAGCTGTTTGGCAGCGCCAACCCCCTGGGGGCGCGGGTGCGGGTGGGCAATCTGCAGTTTCGGGTGGTCGGTGTGCTGGAGGCCAAGGGGCAGTTTCTGGGCGTGGATCTGGACGACGCGGCCTACATCCCCACGGCGCGGGCGCTGGAGCTGTTCAACCGCGATGGCATCATGAAAATCGACGTGGCCTATGCCGAGGGCATGCCGGCGGCCTCGGTGGTGCAGGCGGTCAAAAGCCTGCTCAGCAACCGCCATGGGCGCGAGGATTTCACCATCACCACGCAGGAAGACATGCTGCGCACGCTCTCCAACATCCTCGACATCCTGACCATGGCCGTCGGCGCGCTGGGCAGCATTTCACTGCTGGTGGGCGGCGTGGGTATCGTCACCATCATGACCATTGCGGTGACCGAGCGCACCGGGGAAATCGGCCTGCTGGTGGCCCTGGGCGCACCCCGGCGCACCATCCTGGCCCTGTTTCTGGGTGAGGCGGTGGCCTTGTCGGCCCTGGGGGGCCTCATTGGCCTGGCCCTGGGCATGGGCCTGGCGCAATTGATCCACCTGGCCGTGCCCGCGCTGCCGGTGCACACCCCGCTGAGCTTTGTGCTGCTGGCCGAAGCGGTGGCCATCGTGATCGGCCTGCTGGCCGGCGTGCTGCCCGCACGGCGCGCGGCGCGGCTTGACCCGGTGGAGGCGCTGCGTTCGGAATGAACCAGAGGGCGCAGCCCCTTACCGCCCTATGCGTGTGGGTCAAGGAGCCACGTCCACTGCCATCGGCTCCGCCGGTTTACCCAGCCCGTACCAGTCGATGCGCCGGGTCCCCAGCATCAGGCCCGCCAGTGCGAAGAACAGCAGCAGCGAACCCAGCAGCAAGGCGTTCTGCTCGGAGCGCAGAATGCCGAACAAGGCTGCGTACAAAAGCGCCAAACCCGCACTGAAGCCCAGCCCCCGGCGCCAGCCGCGCAGTACCGCGGCCAGGTACACGCCAATCAGCAAAATGGACGCCGCCGCGGCCGCCAGGTAGGCCAGGGCGAAGGCAATGTGCTCGGACAGGCTGGTCAGCAGCAAAAAGAACACGGCCTGGGCCAAGCCCACCAGCAGGTACTGGATGGGGTGAATCGGCAAGGTTTTCAGGTGCTCAAACAGGAAGAATGCCGTGAACGACAGCACCACGAACAGCACACCGTATTTCACGGCGCGCAGGGCTTGCCGGTACACATCCACCGGGTCGATCAAGCGCACCTGAAAGCCCTGCGCGGCACCGTTGATCCTGCCCGCCTCTGACCCCGAGGCCAGGCCGGTGGTGCTCCAGTGCGCCGTGAAGCCGTCCTTGCCGGTCTCCCGGTTGCGGGGCAGAAAGTCTCCGCCAAAGCTGGGGTGGGGCCAGTTGCCACGCAGATCCGCCGTGGACACCTCGCCCAGAGGCACAAAGCCCAGGGTGCCGGTTCCCGCCAGGCGCAGGTCGATGCGAAAAGGCAGGTGGGCAGGTCCGCCATCCAGCACCGTATCCGAGACCCCGTGGAATCCGGTTTCCATACCGTGGATGCGGGCCGCGCGGCGCGGCTCCAGCACCTTGCCCGCCAGCTCCATCTTGGGGGCGCCGGTCATGCCGCGTGGATCGGCGATGCCCACCGCCAGGGTTGGCACGCCCCACGTCAAATGCGCGTTGGGTCCCAGCGGTGGAAGGGCCGCCACGCTGGGTGCTTCAAAGCTGCCGGTGACCTTGCCCTGCAGCTCGAACACGGCGGTTTCATGCAGACCGTAAGCGCGCTTCTCCACGGCCAGTGCGCCGTCCAGATGCAGTTCACGGGGCACTACCGAGAGGGTGTGGGTGCGTTTGCTGCGCACCCACTTTTTCTTGGGCTCGCCATTGCTCTCGTAGCTCTTCTCTTCGTCGAACTCTTCCTCCACCAGCACGGTCAGCACCGGCCCCACGATGGACTGTTCGCCTGCGGTGCTGGCGGCGATGGCGTGCACCGCTTCGGCGCGGTGCATGGTGCGCTCTTCGATGGTGCGCTCGACCATGGCCAGCGGAATCAGCAACAAGGCGGCAATCAGCGCCAACAAGGCGCACTTGAAAAGCAAGGGGTTTTTCATTCAACTTCTCCTGGGTTGTGGTTCGACGGCGAGTATCGAAAGCCCTGGTGAAGCGCGTGGGAAGCCGGTGTGTGCCGGGTGTGAAGCGGCGGTGAAATGCGCTGCACAAAGTCATGTGCCAGCCGGGGGCACAGTGCGATACTTGGCGGGATGCCGCTGAAACTTCGATCTGATACCTCCCCCATCGGCGAAGCGCCCGCCCTGCAGCGCTGGGTGCCGGGGGCGCTCACTTTGCTGCACTACAAACCGGCCTGGTTTCTCAGCGACCTGCTGGCCGGCCTGGTGCTCACCGCCATTCTGGTGCCGGTGGGCATGGGGTATTCGCAGGCTTCCGGTTTGCCCGCCATCTATGGGCTGTATGCCACCATCGTCCCTTTGGTGGTCTACGCCCTTCTGGGGCCGAGCCGCACGATGGTGCTGGGCCCCGACTCCACGCTGGCTGCGGTGATTGCCGCGCTGATCTTGCCGCTGTCAGCCGACAATGCCGAGCGCGCCGTCGCCCTGGCGGGCGCATTGGCACTGCTGTCGGGTGCGTTCTCGCTGATGATCGGGCTGGCGCGGCTGGGCCTGATCGCCGATCTGCTCTCCAAACCCATCCGCATCGGTTTCCTGAACGCCATCGCACTCACCGTGCTGGTCGGGCAGTTGCCCAAGGTATTCGGCTTCTCGAATCCGGCGGACGGACTGGTGGACCGTGCGTTTTTTCTGGTGCAGGGCATCGCCCAGGGGCGCACCAACACCGTGGCCCTGGGCATCGGCGCCAGCAGCCTGCTGCTCATTCTTTTGCTCAAACACTTCCGGCCTCGGTGGCCTGGAATCCTGGTCGCCGTCGTCCTGGCCACCCTGGTGTCGGCCGGGTTCGACCTGGGCACGGTGGCCCGGCTGTCCGTGGTGGGGGCCTTGCCGCAGGGCTTGCCCAGCTTCCAGATACCCGTGGTGACGCTGCACGATCTGCTGCACCTGGCGCCGGGTGCGGCCATCATTTCCCTGCTGACCTTCGCGGACACCAGCGTGTTGTCCCGTGCGCTGGCCCAGCGCCTGGGGCATGCGGCCAAGCCCAACCAGGAGATGATCGCGCTGGGCGCGGCCAATCTGGCCGCAGGGCTGTTCCAGGGCTTTTCTGTCAGCAGCAGTTCGTCGCGCACGCCGGTGGCCGAGTCGGCTGGCGCCAAAACGCAGGTGACGGGGCTGGTCGGCGCGCTGGCGATTGCCGTGTTGCTGCTCTTTGCACCCAAGCTGTTGCAGCACCTGCCCAGTGCCGCGCTGGCCGCGGTGGTGATCGCGGCCTGCTGGTCCTTTGCGGATTTTCCCGCCATGGCGGCCATGTACCGCCTGCGCAAGGTGGAGTTCGCATTCTCCGCTGCCAGCTTTCTCGGAGTGGCTTTTGTGGGGGTGATCGAGGGCATTTTTATCGCCATTGCCATGGCCATTTTGGTGCTGGTGTGGAATGTGTGGCACCCCTATTTCGCCGTCTTGGCGCGGGTGGACGGGCGCAAGGGCTACCACGACATGGCGCGCCACCCCGAGGGTCGGCAGGTGCCGGGCCTGGTGCTGTTCCGCTGGGACGCGCAGCTCTTTTTTGCCAACGCCGAGATTTTTCGTGAACAGGTGCTGCGTGCTGTGGCCCTCGCACCCACGCCCACCCATTGGGTGGTGGTCGCCGCCGATGCCATCACCGATGTGGACATCACGGCGGCGGAGGTGTTGCTGGCCTTGCACAGCGAACTGCGCCAGCAAGGCGTGGCCCTGTTTTTTGCCGGGATGAAGGGGCCGGTCAAGGACCGCTTGAAACACTACGGCACGCTGGAGGTGATCGGCCAGGATATTTTCCCCCCCACCGTGGGTAACGCGGTCAACCTGTACCGCGCCAGCCATACCGTGGACTGGAAGGACTGGGACGAAACGTAAGTCTCAGGGCGGGTGTGCGGTGGGTGGGCGCTGGGCCTGGGCGCCCGGCCGTTGGCCTGGTGCCTGCAGCAAAATGCACAAGGTGGCCAGTGCGCCGCCACCTGGCGCATTCTCCAATCGGATATCCCCGCCGTGCAGCATGGCGATTTCGCGCACCAGTACCAGGCCCAGTCCGGTGCTTTTGGGGCTGCCGTCCGGGCGGGGCAGGGAAAAGAAGCGTTCAAAAACACGCTCCCCGGCAAACTCGGCCAGGCCTGGACCCTGGTCCTGCACGCAAAAACGGATCCACTCCCCTTGCTGATGTACCGTGCAGGTCACGCGATTGCCTGGGGGTGAAAAATCCAGGGCGTTTTGCACCAGGTTGCTCAAGGCAAGGCCCAGCAAAAAGCGGTCACCCACGAGGGACAAGGTCGGGTCCGCTGAAAATTCCAGGGTGATTCCCCGGCGCGCCGCCTGTGCGTGCATGGCTTGTTCGAGGTCCTCCAGCAACTGCGAAGCACTGAGCGCGGCCGGGGCCTCCAGCACGCGCTGGTGCTCCAGTTGGGCCAGCCGCAGCAATTTGTCGATCAGGGTCTGCATGCGCTCGCTCTGCGTTTGCACGTTGTAAAGAAACCGGGTTCGCTCCGGCGCAGGCAGATCGGGTTCGGCAAGCAATTCGGCGGCGCCCCGGATGGCGGCCAGCGGGCTCTTCATCTCGTGGGTCAGGTGCTGCACATAGTGTTCCACATAGGCGCGGCCATCGACCTCGTTGCGCAGTTGGGCCAGGGCGCGCGACAACTCGCCGATTTCGTCTTTGCCGCGCGAAGGCGGCTCGGCCGGGCTGCCCGCCGCCAGCAGGCGTGCGTAGCGCACCAGACGCCCCATGGAAAGGGTGAGCCAGGCGGTGAAAGTGCCCCCAATCAGCAAGGTGGTGCCCAGCAGCAACAGGCCCTGGCGCAAAACCGCATGCTCGCCACGCGCGATGAGGGGCTCCAGCGTGCGGGTGGGCTTGGCCACGGTGAGCGCACCCACAATGCGGTCCCCGTCCCGGATGGGCGCGGCCACATGCATGACACTGCTGCCCGTGTCGTCGGGGTCGTCGCGGGTGGAGCGGCTGCCGTACTCGCCGCGCAGGGTGCGCGCCACGTCGCGCCAGCCAGAGTAGTCCTCGCCCACCGCCTGGTGGCCCGAGTCGTAGCGCACCACGCCGAGCGCGTCGGTCACGTAGATGCGAAAGTCCAGCGTCTGCTTTTCCAGCCCCCAGATGCGGGCCTTTACCGGGCGCTGGCGGTAGGCCTCCACACTCTGGGCAAACCGGCCATCCGGCAAGCGCCGGGCCAGCAGATCGTCCACCGCCAGCTCCGCCAGCAACTGGGCGGAGTCCACCATCACGTCTTCGACCGCGTCGCGCACGCCGGGTTTGACCTCGGACACAAAGACCCGCAGCAAAAACCAGCCCGACAGGCCGACGATCAAAAAGTAGCCCAGAAAGACGCGCGCCCAGAGCTTCATGGCGCGATGGAGTAGCCGGTGCCGCGGTGGGTCTGGATGGGCTCGCTGCCGGGGTCTATGCTGCGCAGCTTGGCGCGCAGGGTTTTGATGTGGGTGTCTATGCTGCGGTCGGTGGTGTCGGGGGCGTTGGCCCACACCCGGTCCATGATGTGTTCGCGTGTGAACACCCGGCCAGGGCTGGACAGCAGTAGCGCCAGCAGCAGGTATTCGTAGCGGGTCAGATCCACCCGCTGTCCGTGGAAGGTGATGCGCAAGCCCTCGGGTTCATGCCGCCAGACCGGATGGGCCTCGGTATGGGGTGCGGCAGGTGCGCGAAAGCGTGCATCGCGGCGCAAAATGGCACGCACCCGCGCCGCCACCTCCCGGGGCGAAAAGGGTTTGACCACATAGTCGTCGGCGCCCAGTTCCAGCCCCAGCACGCGGTCAATTTCCTCGGCCCGGGCCGTGAGAAACAGAACCGGAACCTCGCGCCCCAGCGGGTCCGCACGCCACTGCTTCAGCACCTCAAAGCCGGTGGTGTCGGGCAGGCCCACGTCGAGAATGAGCAAATCAAATGCCGAGGCATGGTGGGCCGCCAGGGCCTGGCGGCCCAGGGACAGGTGGCGCACGGTGAAGCCCTCGCTGCCCAGGGCGTAGATCAGGGTGTCGGCAATCGCCTGTTCGTCTTCAATGAGTAGGATGTTCAAGGTTCGCATTATGGCGAAGGGGGCCGTGCTTGCGATTTGAAAAATATTGACCCACGTCATCTCCATAACCTCGACTAGATCAAACAATGTGTATTCACCGGCGCAAGAGTGGCAAAAACGGCATGGCGCATGCGTGTTTAGGGCACTCCCGCGCGTAAGATCGGCGCCCGCAAGCGGTCGCACCCTCGCCGCTGTGCGAGACCCCCTCCTACCCAGACCGCTCCCTTCGCCGGACTCTCCCGCGCCACACCATGCACGCCGAAACACCGATTCAATTTTTCCCCTCCACCGCCAAAACCGCCGTTCCGCAATCCGATGCCAATCCCATCGTGGGTGGCCGGGTGGAACTGCAGTTGCTCACCACGCTCAAATGCAACCTCAAGTGCAGCTACTGCTCGCTGGGCGTGGGCGAGGTGCTGGGTTCGCAGGTGCATGTGGAGTACGACATCGAGCAGCTCAGCGCCTTTGTGGACCAGCACCTGCAGGGCAAAGAGGTGTACGTCACCTTCTACGGCGGCGAGCCCACGCTGAACAAGAAGCTGATGCTCGAAGTGATGCAGCGTTTCCCGCGCTTTCGCTTCCAGTTGCAGACCAACGCCACCCTGATCGACAACCTGCCCGAGTGGGCGCTGAACCGCCTGTCCAATGTGTTGGCCTCCATCGACGGCGGCGAGTCCACCACCGACGGCTACCGCGGCAAGGGCATTTACCGCCAGGTGGTCAAAAACCTGAAGGAAGTGCGCGAGCACATCGGCGGTTCGGTCACCGCCCGCGTCACCTGGGGCAACCCGGACACCTGTTTTGACGAGCTGGACCAGCTGGTGGCCGAGGGCACGCCGTTTGACTACCTGTACTGGCAGTTTGTGGCCGACGAGATGTACGCCGGTGACTCGGTGGACAAACGCAAGGCGGTGCTGGTGCAGCTGATCGACAAATTCTTCTCGCGCACCGACGTGTTGTACCCGCTGATCCCCTTGATGGGCATGGTGCGCAACAAGCTGTTTCCCACCCGCGCGCTGGAGCTGTACGCCGGGGCCACGCAGTGCCGCGTCTCCACCCACCTGCTCAACGTCATGCCCAACGGCGAGATTTACCCCTGCCCGGACATGATGTACGCACCCAACATGAAGATGGGCGACGTCAAAACCAACTGGTTGCAAAAAAGCCCGCTGCAACAAGACCCCGCCATGCCCTGCCAGGACTGCGAGGCCTATGCCTGGTGCCGTGGCAACTGCATGAAGAACATGTACCTGGGTTATGTGAAGAACGACCTGCGTTACCGCACCAATGTGGTGGAGCCGATTTGCGAGCTGATCCGCTTCATGGGCCAGGAGATCGACAAGCACAACCCGCAGGCCTGGTTCGAGCAGGCCACGCTACCGGTGCGCAAGCAGATCATGGACTGCGAGGTTTACGAATACGTCGAGGTCATGCCCTGAGCCTCAACCCGGCGGCGTGCCTTTGGCCGCTGCGCGGGGTGTGTTCGCCACCGTTTCCAGGCGCGCCAGCAGTTCGCCCGCACGCTGTTTTCCCGGTGCGATGGAGTTCGCCAGGGTGATGGCCTTGCGCGCCTCGTCTTCGACATCGCGCCGCCAGCCATTTTTCTCCAGCATGACGATGTACAGGTAGGCCAGATTGAGCAGCACGCGCGGATTGCGCGGCATCAGGGCGCAGGCGGCGCGCATGCGTTCCAGGGCTTCATCGAGTTTGCCGGCGCGCAGCAGCAGGACCCCCTGGTTCATGGCTTCGCGGGTTTGCTGGCGTGACTGGCCGAGCAGTGCGTGGCCGTCTGCGGTTTTGTCGGCCCGGTCGAACACGGCCTGGGCGCGCAAGCCCAGGTCTTCGTCTTCGTCGTTGTTGCGCACCACAAACTGGAGCAGTTGCGCGGCTTCGGTGTGGTTGCCCATTTGCATCAAGGTATCCGCCAGCTCAATGGTGGCGTTGGGGCTCAAATTTTGCCCGTCGCTCTGGATTCTGGCAGTCATCTCTTGCGCGATGGCGGCGGCAGCCTCCTTGTTGCCGGTTCGATGCAGTACCCGCACCTCTTCGGCCTTGGCCTGGATTTTTACGTCTTCGCCGCTGAACTTCTGCGCCACTTCGCCCAGGATCTTCATGGCCTCTTGCGGCCGGTTGGACGCCGAGTACACCCGTGCCAGACCGAGGAAAGGTGAAACCGATTTGAGGGCGCTTTGCTCGTCGAGCTTGATGGCGCGGCGCATGGCCTGCTCCGCGATGTCGAAATGGTTGCAGCGCAGGGCGGCGGCGCCCAGTGCATTCTGGCGCGGCGCGGAGTTGGGTGACAGCGCGGTGGCGCGCAGCAGCACACTTTCCTCGGCCTCCTGGCCGCCCAGGTGCTGGTGAACCCGGGCCAGCCAGTCGTAGGCCTCCAGATAATTCGGGTTTTCGGCGATCAGGTCTTCGAGCAGGACCCGTGCATTCGCGTGGTCCAGGCAATGGATGCTGAGTTTTGCCATGCCCAGCTTGGCCCAGGGGATGGAGCGGCGGGCCAGAATGGAGTCGTAGATCGCGCGGGCCTGTTCGTTTTTGCCGGTCCTTTGGTACAGATCGGCCTGGATGCGCAGCACCTCCATGGGGTTGCCCTTGTCCTGCGCCAGCCGTTGCGCGCACAGATCGAGCGCCTGCAGGTATTTCTTGGCCGCCATCGCTGCGGTGATGTCCGCCATGGCCTTTTTGCGCACGATCAGTTTGGACAGCCGCGTGGTCAGCAGCGCTTCGATGATGGGTTTGAGCAGGTAGTCATCAGGAGCGTGTTCGGCGATGCTCATGACCATGTCGGAGGTCTTCTCCGCCGTGATCATGATCCAGATGGTGGCATGCCCGATCAGCCTGTCGTGGCGGGCCTCCTCCAGGACTTGCTGGCCGTTCTTGCCGCCGCCCAGGTTGAAGTCACACAGCACCACGTCGTATTTGCTGTGCTGCATATGCTGCAAGGCCTCCCGGGCGTTGGCGGCGGTATCGACGTGCCGCGCGCCACAGCGTTTGAGCAAGGCACGCAGGACACCGCGCATGACGTCAAAGTCTTCGATCAGGAGAAACTTGCGATCGACAAAGTCGTTGCCGGGGTGGTTTTCCAGGGGCATGGCGTGTCCTGTCTCAAGGCAAGGTCAGCAGGAAGCAGCCGCCACCGAAGGTGCCGCCGTTTTCCAGCTGGGTGCTGCCTTCGCGCGTACCCTGGCGGTGCAGCTGCGCGACCTGGCGCGCGAAGTAGAGCCCCAAGCCGGTGCTGCTGGTGCGGTTGTTGATGCTGGAGCGGTCGGCAAAACCGCGCTCCAGCATGAACGCCGGGTAACCGGCGCCGTCGTCTTCGACCCGGATTTCAACCAGGCCGTCACGCTGGCTTATCGACAGGTTGATGCGCGTTTTAGCGTACTTGATGGCATTAAACAAGGCCTGCACCACCACGCTGAAAATCAGCTCGCGGTCAAAGTAGCCCTCGCCGTCTTCGAGCCCTTGCGTCAGGACCTCGACCTGGATTCCCTTGACCAGGGCCAGTGGCCGCACGCGGGCCGCAGCCTCCTCGGCAAAGTCGTTCAGTTCCATCACCTCGGGATCGAAGGGGTAGTGGCCCTGGTCGAGCTTGAAGAGGGCCATGATCTGGACCAGGTGGCCGTTCACCCGCTGGGTCTCGTACAGGGCCCGGTGGGTGAGGCTATGCACCGCCGCTTCGGTGGCATCGGCGGCGCTGGCAACGTTGTGCTCGTCCATTTCCCGCAGGGCGTCTTCCAGGAAGGCGGCGATCACGCTGATCGAATTCTTCATGTCGTGCGCGGCGGCGGTGACAAAGATGGACATGTCCATCGGGTGCGCGGCCTTGGCCTCTCCCGCAGGGCTTGCGGGGGTGTCCTCTGCATTGGCGGCCAGGCTGCTGGCGGGGGGGGCGTCGTGGCTCATCTGGTCTCACCTCCGGTGTGTCAACCCAATTGTTGGGCAAGTATCGCACCTTCAGTGTCCTATTGCCAGATTCTTTGCAAGGGCGCGCCGCTGTGTTTTGGGCGTCCCAGCCTCAGTGCAAGGGTCGGATACCTTGCAGTGTGTACACGATTTCCCCAAACAGCGGGCGCGTTTGCGCGTCCTCGGCGCCGCAGGCGTTTTGCAAGGCAGTGAGCGTGTGCTGCACATCCGGCGCATCCTCCAAGGCCGGACAGCGCGCCATCAGTTCGCCCAGCAGACAGGCAAAGGCGCGCACCTCCACGCGTTGCAGGGCTTGCGCCTGGGGGGTGTTGTCGGCTGCCAGGAAAGAGGCTGCGCCAAAGTCGCCCAACAGCGCAGCGCCGGACGGGCTGTGCAGAATATTGTGGGCATACAAATCCCCGTGCAGCAGGCCCTGTGCGTGCAGCGCCTCGGCTGCCGACGCGATGGCCCGCGCCATCCCCACGACCGCGTCCACCCTGAACTCCGCGCTTTCGGCGTAAATGTCGCGGGTGCAGGAGTCCAGGCTGGGCGGGCCTGCCAGATTGGCAAAGGCCGGATCGACCAAGGACATGACCAAACCCTGGGCGCCGGTCGGGTGGTCCACCACTTCGCCCAGCACCGGGATCAGGTGGGGGTGGGCACCGGCGCGCAGGCTGGCCGCCATCTCGCAGTGCGGCAAACCGTCGCTGGTGAGCGCGCCTTTGAACAGTTTGACCGCCACGCTCTGCGCGCCTTCGTCGTGGTGCAAGGTGGCGTGGTGGATGACGCCGGAGGCCCCTTCGCCCAGGCGGTGGGCCAGTTGCAAACGGTGCCATGCAATGGCATCGGCCTGGGTCTGCGCCAAGGCGGCCGACTCCAAAGATTCGCAAAACGGGTTGCCCGCATAGGCCAGCCACGCCAGCCGGGGCAGGCGCAACAGCATCTCGGGGAACGCAGTGAGGCAGTTGGCGGCGATGCGCACCAGTTCCAGGCGGGTGCAGGCGGCCAACTCCGGGGGCAGCGCCTGCAAGCGGTTGCCCGCCAGCATCAGTTTTTGCAACCCTGCGCACTGGCCGATTTCGGGTGGCAGCGTCTGCAGCCGGTTGTCGGTGAGGATGAGCCAGCGCAGACCACGCGGCAGGGCCTGGCTGGGTACCGTGTGGATCTGGTTGGCCTTGAAGCCGACCATGCTTAAGCGCGGGCATTGCCCCAGCACCGCAGGCAGTTCGGTGAACCGGTTGTCGGAGCAAAACAGGATGCGCAGGCGGTGCAGGCGTGGCAGGTCGTCGGGCAGTGTGTGCAGGGCATTGCCCGACAGGTCCAAAACCTCCAGGGAATCCGCCAGGTCAAAAATCTCGCGGGGGAATTCGGTCAGGCCACACGCCATTTTCAGGCGCGTGCTGCCCCGGAGTTGGCCGCTGCGCAGCCGTTCAATTGTGTTCATCCAAAATGCCAGAAGAGTGGGCTGCCGATGGTAGCCGCACGCCCACGCTTTTGGGGCGGATGGCCCAACACGTCGGCTATTCCAAATCTAGGTGGTCAGGTGGTCATTCCATTTTTAGCAATGGTTTCTTCGCCGTTGGACCCTATTTCTCCCGCTGCGGCCTGCTTACAGTCACTCCATTGATTTGAACCGCTTATTCCATTTCCATATCCATGCGATAGGTCGTTGCCCCTCCTTGTCGTGCTAAAGCACTGCCTGCGTCGGGGCGCCTACTCTCCCATCGATCTGAAATTGGAATGACTTGCTTTGGAGTCCAAAACATGGCATTTGCTATTTTTCGTGGCCTGCGCTTTCCTGTGGTTGCCGCGTTGGTGCTGAACGCGACCGCGTCGTATGCGCAATTGGACCCACCGGCCCTTGCCAAGCTTGAAAGTCTTCGCATGTCGCCAGAATCCACCGGAACCTTGGTCTACCGGGGAGACACGTTCGCCCAGCACCCGCCCTTTGGACTTCCGTTGTACCGCTACGAGAGACGTGTATTGCGTACGCCGACCGGGCTCACCGCGCGCCATATCACCCGTGATCCGACGGGGCGTGTGGTCATTGTCGAGGCGTCTGTGGTTTCCCCCACCTACGCAGTGCAGCGTTTTGAGGTCGTGAACCAGCAAGCAGGCTTTGCTGGTTCAGCGGTGATAAGCCAAGCCGGGCACCACCTGGACTATGAGCTCAACAGCAACGGCACGGTCAGCCGTGCGTCTGAAGATGTTTCAGATCCGGTGGTCACTGGGCCATCCCTGTTTGGTTTCATTTTGAAGAATTGGGACACATTGAAGGCCGGTTCCACGGTACCCGTGCGAATGGTGGTGCTCAAGGACAAGACCACGTATGGGTTCGATCTGAGGTTTGAAAAACTGGTCCATGGGCAGGTTTCGTTCACCGTCACTCCCAGCAGTTTCCTGGTTCGCCTTGCGGTTGCGCCGCTGCGGGTCGTGTTGGATGCAGCTACCAGGAATGCCGTTCGATATGAAGGCCGGGTGCCACCGATGGAGAACGTTTCCGGGAAGCTCCAAGACTTGGACGCCCGTGTGGAGTACACGTCCATTTCTCCCACCTACCGCTGATGACAAACAAGACGGGCAAAAAATCATGGCAACACTCTTTCAAGCTTTTCACCATTTGGCCGTTCTGGCGGTTGTGGGCTGCGCGCTGATGTCCATCGTGCAACTGCGCAAACCTTTTGATTTGAATACGGCGCGCCTGTTGCGTCACACGGACATGCTCAACGGCATTGCAGCCACGCTGGTGCTGCTGGTGCTGCTGGTGCTGCTGGTGGGGCTGGTGCGGGTCTTCTACCTCGAAAAAGGCAGCGCTTACTACTTTCACAATGGGCCATTCGTGCTCAAGCTGGCGCTCTATGGTTTGGCAAGTGTCCTTTCCTTGGTGCCGACCCTGGAGATTTTGCGGTGGCGCGTGCCGCTTCAGCGCGGATTGCTGCCCTCGGTGAGTCGTCAAAATTTGACCCGGATGCATACAGTCGCCTACGGGCAGTTGGCGTGCATTGTCGCCATGGCGGTGTGCGCAAACCTGGCTGCGCGCGGTGCCGATTGGCCGTCACTTCCCTATTGACCCAATAGCGTTTGCCCAGGGATCGTCCTGGGTTCCTCCAAAAATCTCAATCAGAAAATCCATAAAAACCCGCGTTCGGGTGGGCACATGTTTGCGGGTTGGCATGGCTGCGTACAGTTGCAAGGTGCCGCCGCGCCAGTCGGGCAGGACACGCTCCAGCCGCCCCTCGCGCAAGGCGTCCGCCACCATAAAGGTGGGTAAACCGGCAACCCCCATGCCGGCCACGGCAGCCGCGTAGAGCAGCTCCAATTGGCTGGTGAAAAGTGCCGGTGGACGCAAGGCCAGGTTGAGTGTCTGGCGCGTGCCTTTGGCGGTGCCTGTCTCTTCGCGAAAGAGCGTCAACTCGCGCCGGACGGCGGCCACGGCCGGGAGCAGTCCGTCGTGCAAGAGCAAATCGTTGGGCAGTTGCGGTCGTCCGCAGCGCTCCAGGTAGGCAGGCGCCGCGCAAATGACAAAGGAAGACGATGCCAGTTGCCGCACGACAAAGTCGCCTTGCAAGGGCTGCTGTCCGATGGACAAGATCGAGACATCGAAATTTTCATCCGCGGCGGCCACCGGGCCGGAGGCCGATAGCTCCAGTTGGATACTGGGGTAACGTTTGCGAAAGTCGGGCAGGTGCTGGACCAATTGATGCGCAGCAAACGCGGGCGGGCTCAGAATGCGTATATTTCCGCTGGGTGCGCTGTTGACCGAGATCGCGATGGCATCCGCATCGTCAAGCTCCCGAAGCACCCGTCTGGCACGTTCAAGGTAGTCCTCGCCAATTTCCGTCAGCGCGAGACGTCGGGTGGTTCGATTCAATAGCCGGACACCCAGGTGGTCTTCGAGGTCTGATACGGCGCGTGTGACCACCGCAGGGGCGAGGTCAAGTGTCCTTGCGGCACCCGCAAAACTGCCTTCTGCGATGACTTGGGCGAAAACACGAAGGGAGCGAAGTTGGTCCATGCAGCCATTCTTTCATACCTGCGGAGGCTGCGGCGGGCTACACCTGCGGCAACAAATACCGCCGCTCCCAGGCGCTGATTTCACTCAGGTAGCTGTCGTACTCCAGGGCCTTGACCGCGCAGTAGCCGGTGACAAAGGCATCGCCCAGCAGGCGGCGGCTGTGGGCGCTGTGCACCATCTGTTCGTGGGCGGGCAAAAAGCTGCGAGCCAGGGCGTGGGCCTGGTCGTAGCCGCTGTCGGTGACGGCCAGCGGCGCGGTGGGGGTGAGCGCCTCGTCCATGCCCGCCAGACCGGCGGCCAGCGAGGCGGCAATCGCCAGGTAGGGGTTGGCGTCGGCCCCGGCAATGCGGTTCTCCACCCGGCGGGCGTGCGGGGGGCTGACCGGAATGCGCAGGCCGGTGGTGCGGTTGTCGTAGCCCCAGTGCAGGTTCACCGGCGCCTGGCTGCCTTTGACAAAGCGGCGGTAGGAGTTGACGAAGGGGGCGAAGACCAGCATCAGATCGGGCGCATAGGTTTGCAGCCCCGCGATAAAGTGCCGAAAGGCCGCGCTCTCGCCGCCCGCGTCGGTGCTGAAGATGTTGCGTCCGCTGGCGTCCACCACGCTCTGGTGCAGGTGCATGGAGCTGCCCGGCGCCCCGCCGATGGGCTTGGCCATGAAGACGGCGTTCAGGCCGTGTTGGATGGCGATTTCCTTGGCGGCGTACTTGAACAAAAACGCCTGGTCGGCCACCGCAATGGGGTCGCCGTGCAGCAGGTTGATCTCGTACTGGGTCTGGCCCACTTCGTGGATCCAGGTGTCGGCGTTCACGCCCAGGCCGTCCAGTGCAGTGCGAAATTCGTCCCAAAACGGGGCCAGCTCGTTGAGCATGTTCAGGCTGAAGGCGGACTGGCCCGCCTCGGCGCGGCCATGGCGGGCGGCGGGGGCGCTCAGCGGGTGGGTCGGGTCGGTGTTGGGGGCGGTCAGGTAAAACTCGATTTCCGGGGCCACCACCGGCGTCAGGCCCTGGGCGGTGTAGCGTGCCACCACGCTTTTGAGCAGGGAGCGTGCGGCAAAGGCGCAGGGCGCGCCGTTCAGTTCCACACAGTCGTGGATGGCCACCGCCCGGGGCACGCTGGACCAGGGGGAAACCTTGAGCGTGGCGTAGTCGGGTACCAGGCGCACATCGGGGTCGGCGTCGGGAAAAATCGGGTCGTAGGAGTAGTCGCCGGTGACCGCCTGCATGGGGATGGCCTGCGCAATGCGCAGCTCGCCGCCCGCGGCAAACTGCTGCGCCGGCATCAGTTTGCCGCGCGGGTAGCCCGAGATGTCCGGGAAGATGCACTCCACGTCACGGATGCCGTGCTGTGCGAAAAAAGCCTGGCGTTCACTGGGGGTC
>Ga0156180_1063_pt1 | contig 37600 bp, 35 predicted proteins | sample RifCSPlowO2_12_FD_107833 | JGI IMG/M metagenome (GOLD analysis project Ga0156180, IMG submission 107833) | Burkholderiales bacterium RIFCSPLOWO2_12_FULL_61_40
CAGGCCACGGTCACCGAAGAAAGCAAGCCCACCACCCAAGCCTCGCCGCTGCTGTTCGACCTGACCAGCCTGCAGCGCGAAGCCAACGGCAAGTTTGGCTTCTCGGCCAAAACCACGCTGTCCATCGCCCAAAGCCTGTACGAGCGCCACAAGGCCTTGACCTACCCGCGTACCGACTCCCGCGCCCTGCCCGAAGACTATGTGCCCGTGGTCAAACAAACCTTCGAAATGCTGGCCGACAGCGGCATGCGCCACCTGGCGCCCCACGCCGCCACGGCCCTCAAGGGCAACTATGTCAAGCCCACCAAACGGGTGTTTGACAACGCCAAGGTGAGTGACCACTTCGCCATCATCCCCACGCTGCAAGCGCCCAGCGGCCTGAGTGATGCTGAGCAAAAGGTCTACGACCTGGTGGTGCGCCGCTTCATGGCGGTGTTCTTCCCCAGCGCCGAATACCAGGTGACAACGCGCATCACGGTGGCCGCCCAGCACTCTTTCAAGACCGAAGGCAAGGTGCTTGTCAAACCAGGCTGGCTGGCCATTTACGGTAAGGAAGCCGCCGACGAGGTGGCAGATGCCAAAGACGGCGACAAGGGCCAAAGCCTGGTGCCGGTGCAGCCCGGCGAAAAGGTCAAGACCCAAACGGTCGACCCCAAGGGCCTCAAAACCCGCCCCCCCGCACGCTACTCGGAAGCCACGCTGCTGGGCGCCATGGAAGGTGCCGGCAAGACGGTGGAAGACGACGAACTGCGTGAAGCCATGCAGGAAAAAGGCCTGGGCACGCCAGCCACCCGCGCCTCCATCATCGAGGGTTTGATTGCCGAGAAATACATGCTGCGCGAAGGCCGGGAAATCATCCCCACCGCCAAGGCCTTCCAACTCATGACCCTCTTGCGCGGCCTGGAAGTGGAAGAACTCACCAAGGCCGAACTCACCGGCGAGTGGGAATACAAACTCGCGCAAATGGAGCAAGGCAAGCTCCAACGCTCCACCTTCATGGCCGAAATCGCCACCATGACCGAGCGCATGGTCAAAAAAGCCAAGGAATACGACCGCGACACCATTCCCGGCGACTACGCCACCCTGCACGCCCCCTGCCCCAACTGCGGCGGCATCGTCAAGGAAAACTACCGCCGCTTCACCTGCACAGGCGCGGACGGCCACAGCGATGGCTGCGGCTTCTCGTTTGGCAAGTCGCCCGCCGGGCGCACCTTCGAGCTGGCCGAGGTGGAGCAATTCCTGCGCGACCGCAAAATCGGCCCATTGGAGGGCTTTCGCTCAAAAGCCGGCTGGCCTTTCACCGCCGAAATGGTCATCAAGTTCGACGAAGAAACCAAGAACTACAAGCTGGAGTTTGACTTTGGCGACGACAAAAAGGCCGAGGAAACCGGTGAACTGGTGGACTTTTCCGCCCAGGAGTCGCTGGGCGCCTGCCCCAAATGCGGCGGCGCCGTGTTTGAGCATGGCAAAAACTATGTCTGCGAGAAATCCGTTCCCACGGGCCAGCAGCCCACGCCCAGTTGCGATTTCAAAACCGGGCAAATCATCCTGCAGCAACCGATTGAACGCGCGCAGATGCACAAGCTGCTGGAAACCGGCAAGACCGACCTGCTGGACAAATTTGTCAGCATGCGCACCCGCCGCGCCTTCAAGGCCATGCTGGCCTGGGACGCCGAAGCCGGCAAGGTGAACTTCGAGTTCGCCCCCAGCAAATTCCCGCCCCGCAAAACCACCGCCAAACCTGCAGCCGCTACAAAAACAGGAGCTGTTCGCGCAGCATCCACGGGGGCTGCAGGCACAAAAGCACCTGCAAAGAAGGCCACTGGCACCAAAACCGCCACCAAGACCGCCAAGCCCAAAGCCCCGCGCGCCACCACAGCCGCCAGCGGCAAACTGCCCAGCGCGGAGCTGGCCGCCGTGATCGGCGCGGAACCGGTGGCACGCACCGAGGTCATCAAGAAGCTGTGGGACTACATCAAGGCCAACAACCTGCAGGACGCCGCCAACAAACGCGCCATCAACGCCGACGCCAAACTGCTGGCCGTGTTTGGCAAGCCGCAGGTGACCATGTTTGAACTGGCGGGCATTGCGGGCAAACATTTGACGTAGGCCATGCGGCTGCGCTGCGGCAAGCTTGCCGTAGCAGTCAGGGGCCGCTGTATCAAGAGGCTGCAAGGCTGGTCAAACAGGCGACCGAAAATACCGATTGGACTGCCGCCGATAGAGCGTCCCTGGCCGACATGCTGGAACAATGGCTTCCCAAAGTGGTTACCCCTTGGGAGGCCAAGGAGCAGCGAAAAAAGCTCAAATTGACCGCCTTGCGCGGCCAATCCTGACAAAAAGGATGCCACGATGACCACACCGGAAAAAGGACGCATAGACTTCAATGAACATCTGACCGATGCCCAACTCGACTTGTATGACCGCATGAGCGAGATCAGTGAAGACTGCTTTTGTGCAAGCTGGATATATGACAACGAGTACAACATCTGGGACGCAATAGTTAACGGTGACGCAAGTTCGTCCTACCAAAGCATGAGCCCAAGACTCCTAGCGCGCTGTCAACTGCTTTCCCTGGAGATCGGAGGCTGGATCTATTGGACTGACAGCCCGCAATTTGCGCCGATGGCGCAGTGGCTGACAATGGTGGACGCGAAGCGAAAGCTTGCCGCAGCTCCAACATCGTGAAGTCAAACACCCACTCAGACCACGCCCCGGCGCAACAGCAGCCCCCAACCCCTGCCCCCCACCCATGACCACCTGGAAACCCGCCATGCCCCCATCTCCCCCACTCGACCTAAGCTCCCTGGAAAACGCTCTGGCATCCCTACGCCGCGCCCTGATCCGCTGGCAAGCGGCTGGCGAGCAGGACGAAGAGTTGCGCGACGCTTGCATCCAGCGCTTTGAATACACCTTCGAGCTGAGCTGGAAGATGCTACAGCGTCGGCTGGAGCGGGATCTGCCCGATGCGCAAAGTGTGGATGCCATGAGCTTTCGCGAACTGATGCGTAGCGGTGGCGAGCGCGGACTGGTGCGGGATGTGGATGCGTGGATGGCCTTTCGCGACAAGCGAAACACCACCTCGCACACCTACAACGCCGCCAAAGCCGCCGATGTGGCCGCCGTCATTCCCAGCTTTGCCGACCATGCTGCAGCGCTGCTGGCAGAGTTGCAGGCCCGAGGTACCCTGGATGCTTGACATCACCCCCGCGCAGCAAGCGCTGATTCTTGATCTGTTGCAACTTCGGCTGCCCCACGTCAACGCCCTGGCGTTTGGTTCGCGGGTGGCCGGCTGGCCGTTTGGCCGCGGCCCCAAGCCTTACTCTGACCTGGACATTGCGTTGTGGGGGCTGCGCGCAGAGGACGCCGCCGCCCTGGCGCATCTGCGTGCCGACCTGGAAGAAAGTGCGCTGCCCTGGCGCGTAGACCTCAGCGATGCGTGTGATCTGCCTGCCCCCTTGCTTGAGTTGGTAGAGCGTCACGGCGCGCAGTTGCAAGACAAGCCAAGCGCGCATCTGAATCTGCCCCATCAATCGCCGCCTGAGGGCACCGCCCCGACCATCGCTTCATGATCCTCACCATCTCCCGCCTCCAAGCCCCACCCCTGCCCGAATCCGGCTGCTGGTGGGCGAGCAACTTGGACTTCATGCAGCCGCCCCTGTGGCGCCCGCGCGCAGAGGTCGAGCAGGATGAAGGCCTGCTGCAGCCGATTACATACGCGCGCTCCAGGGCACGCTGGTGCATGCTCTTCAAGTAATGGGCCTGCATCACCAGCTCGATGTGCTCTTGCTTGGTCAACATGACGAACTCGCTGGCAAACGGCGCTGATTCCGTCTTGCTTGCTGGCGCAATGGCCTCCATCACGGTGAATGTGCTGGCACTCATGAGGCGTGACATTATTGAAAAATCGTGGCCACTTCAACCGCCACCTAAATTTCCACGTCTTCGTTATGGGGTTGGCAAATATTTACTGATTCAAAAGGAATTGAGGCTTACCAGCGCAGCAATTGCTGGACACAGGAGTTCGACAGTGGCTTTGCTGATAGCGCAGGACGGATTTACGCAGGCGTTTTGATCTGCTGCACGGCCCGATCCGGGAGCAAAATCCCTGGTCGGCGGTCACAAACAAGCCCTCTTGCCCATCGCTACTCCACCGCAGAGCACATGCCGCCTGAAGGGCACCGGGTTGAGTTCGAAATCAAGCCCGTGACCGAGGCGCGAAACTCTGCGGCACCTTCAATCGATTGACGTCTTAAGATCGCCCCATGAACTTCCCCGTCCCCGATGACGACTCCGGGCACAGCACCCACACCCCGGCCCAACGCGCGGTGGCGGCGACGCGCAGCACCTGGGTCAGTGTCGTGGTCAATGGGGTGCTGTCGGCCACGCAGATCGTGGTCGGTGTGTTCGCCCATTCGCAGGGCCTGATTGCCGACGGCATCCACTCGCTGTCGGACCTGGTGGCCGACTTTGTGGTGCTGCTGGCCAACCACCACAGCCACAAGGACGCCGACCTGGACCATCCCTATGGCCACCAGCGCTTTGAAACCGGGGCCTCGCTGGCGCTGGGCCTGTTGCTGCTGGCGGTGGGGGTGGGCATGGTCTGGTCCGCCCTGCACAAGCTCGAAGCCCCGCAGGCCATTGCCACCGTGCATGTGGCCGCACTGTGGGTTGCGGTGGGCGCGTTGGCCGCCAAAGAGCTGCTGTTTCGCTACATGCTGCGGGTCGCCAAACAGGTCAAATCCAGCATGCTGGTGGCCAATGCCTGGCACGCGCGCTCTGACGCAGCCTCATCCCTGGTGGTCAGCCTGGGGCTGATCGGCAACCTGGCGGGCTACCCCCTGCTGGACCCGATTGCGGCCTTGATGGTGGGCTTCATGGTCGGCCAGATGGGCTGGCGCTTCGGCTGGAACGCCTTGCACGACCTGATGGACCGCGCCGTGGACGAGGCTGAGGTGCAGGCCATCCGGGACACCCTGCAGGCCACGCCGGGCGTCTGCGGGGTGCACGATGTGCGCACCCGTAAAATGGGCGACATGGTCGTAGTGGACGCCCACATCGAGGTAGACGCCACGCTCACCGTCGAAGCGGGCCACACCATTGCGGTCGCCGCCCGCCAAGCCGTCATGCGACGCCACCGCGTACTCAACCTGATGACCCATGTAGATCCAGCCCAGAGGCCGGACCACGACCACGACATGGCGCGCCCCGCCGTCTGAACCCCATGCACCGCACCATTTTCGACACCCCCCTCATCAACACCCTGCTGCGCGGTCTTTCCTTGGTCTTTTTGAAGCTGGCAGGCTGGAAGGTGGAGGGCCGTTTGCCGCCCCATTGCCAAAAAAGCGTGTTCATCGCCGCGCCCCACACCAGCAACTGGGACCTGCCCTACACCCTGATGGTGGCCTTTGTGCTGCGCCTGAACATCTACTGGATGGGCAAAGAGGAGCTTTTCAGGCCCCCGTTTCGCCACCTGATGATGTGGTTGGGCGGCATTCCCGTGGCACGGGAAAAGTGCAACAACCTGGTGGCCGCCTCGGCCGAAGCCATTCAGGCCGCCGACGGCCCGCTGCAGCTGGTGGTTCCCCCTGAGGGCACACGCAGCAAGGCGCGTTACTGGAAAACCGGCTTTTACTACATCGCCGTCAGCGCCCAGGTGCCCATCGTGATGGCCTATATGGACTACGCCAAGAAGCGCAGCGGCCTGGGCCCGGTGTTCCAGCCCACCGGCAATATCGAAGCGGACATGGCCGCCATCAAGGCCTTTTACGCGCCCTTCAAAGGCAAGAACGCCGACCAGTTCCACGCCGGTCCGCAGGAGTAGGCGCCAAGGCTCAACCCTGCTCCGCCCTGGCCTGGGCGGCCTGCAAGAAGTCGGTCAACAAGGCACTGTCGTCCAGCGTGTCGGGCCCGGCCTGCAGAAATTCGGGGTGCCATTGCACGGCGGCCACGTAGGCGGGGCCGGTGTGGCGGATGGCCTCGATCACGCCGTCGTCCGGGCAGCGCGCCTCCACCACAAAATCCGGGGCCAAGTCTTTGATGCCCTGGTGGTGAATGCTATTAATTTTGTAGCTGCTTGTGCCCGCCAGCAGTGCCGCAAGCCGCGTTTCAGGCACCACTTCCAGCGGATGGAAGTGCTGGTCATAAGCGTGTTGGATGTAGTGCGCCAGCGCCTCGGGCTTCTGGGTGGCGATGTCCTGGTACAAGGTGCCGCCAAAGGCCACGTTGATCAGCTGCAGCCCGCGGCAGATGCCAAACACCGGCTTGCCGGCGGCCACAAAGGCTTTGATCAGCGCCTGCTCGTACTGGTCGCGGTTGCGGTCGCCGCTCCAGTGGTCTTGCAGCGGGGTTTCGCCGTAGCTGCCGGGCCAGACATCGGAGCCGCCGTGCAGCACCAGGCCGTCGAGCCACTGGGCGTAGTCGTCAAAATCCACGTCGCCCCGGGCGGTGTCACCCACGGGCGAAGGAACCATGACCGGCAAGGCCCCGCCTGACATGACCCAGTGGGCCATGGACTGCTCCAGGTACTGCAGGGTCTTGGGTGCAAAGGCCGAACGCGTGGGGTCGGGGTAAAAGAAGCAGGCACTGATGCCGATTTTGAGGCGTGTGGTTGGGGGCATGGGAGCGTGTGGTGGACGGGTCTGGCATGCGCCGTTTACCCCGGTGCGGGGTTTGGGCGAAAATCGAATGCTAATTCATTCGCCAAAACCCCAAACACTCTATGAAAATCGAAAAAGACACCGTCGTCACCCTGCGCTACAAAGTTTCCGACGCCCAGGGCAAGCTGATCGAAGAGGCCAAACAGCCCATGGCCTACCTGCATGGCGGCTATGGCAACACCCTGCCCAAGATTGAAGAAGCGCTGGACGGGCAGGAGTCCGGCTTCCAGACCACGCTGCAGCTCCAAGCCGCAGACGCCTTTGGCCTGCGCGACGAATCCCTGATGCAAACCATTGCCCGCAAGGACTTTCCGCCCGGCGTGAAAGTGGGCGGCCAGTTGCAGGGCCGCGACGCCGACGGGCATGAAACCGCCTTCACCGTCATGAAGATCAAAGGCGACACCGTGTTTCTGGACGGCAACCACCCCTTGGCCGGCCACGACCTGCGCTTCACCCTGAAAGTGACCGAAGTGCGCGCGGCCTCCAGCGAAGAAATCACCCACAAACATGTGCACGGCGCGCACGGCCACCACCACTGAGAAAGCACCCATGCACCCCCAAGCACTTCTTTGGCGGGCGCTGTCGGCAGGCCTGCTGGCAGCGACCTCCCTGGCGTCCCTAGCCCAAGCCCAAACCCCGGCGCAAGCCCCTGCGGACCCGCCGCCCGCCGAGGCGGTGGGCTACGTCAAAACCGTGGCCGGCGAAGCCTGGGTCACCACGGCAGGCCAACGCGTGCAGGCCGCGCCCGGCACCGCCGTGCTGCTCGGCAGCCAGCTCAAGACAGCGGCCCAAGCCAGTTTGGGGGTGACTTTCAAAGACAACACCGTGATGTCCTTCGGGCCCGACACCGAACTCACCGTGGACGAGTACCTTTATGCGCCCGCGCAGGGCCAGCTCCGCCTGGGCACCCGCCTGGCCAAAGGCAGCCTGAACTATGTTTCCGGCGTGATCGCCAAACTCAAGCCCGAGGCGGTCACCGTCAAAACCCCCACCGGCATCATCGGTGTGCGCGGCACCCAGTTTGTCGCCAAGGTGGAGGACGCGCAATGAGCCCCAATTTCAAAACAACCCTCGCCACCGCCGCCGTGGCGCTGGCCACCCTGCTGGCAGGCTGCGCCGGTCCGCGCTCGTATGTGGTGCTGTTGCCCAGCCCGGACGGCAGCGTGGGCCAGGTGGTGGTGCAAGGCCAGCGCGGCGAACAGGTGCTCACCCAGGCGCAGCAAGGCAGTGCCCTGGATGGCGGCACGCCCCCGTTTGCGGTGCGCCCGGAAGATCTGCAGCAGGATTTTGGCGCGGCCATGGCCGCCCGCCCGCCGCTGCCGGAGCAGTTTCTGCTGTACTTTGAAAGCGGTGGCTCCGCATTGACGGCCGAGTCCCAAGCCCTGTTGCCGCGCATTGTGGAGCGCGCACAGGCACGGGCTTCGGTGGACATGTCGGTCATCGGGCACTCCGACACCCAGGGCAAGGCCGAGGCCAACGAGGCCCTCGCCCTGGAACGTGCCAGTGCCATTGCCGAACAATTGCGCGGCTTGGGGCTGGCCAACACCGTGCTCGCCATCGAATCGCACGGCGAACGCAACCTGCTGGTACCCACGCCTGACGAGACACCCGAGCCACGCAACCGCCGCGTGGAAATCACCTTGCGTTAAAGCAGGGCGCCCTCGCTGGGGCGCCTCACTTTTGCGCCATCACGATCACATCGTCGGTGGCGCCTTCTCGCAGGCGCTGCAGGTGCAGGGCCACCAAGGGGTCGTGGGGATGCTGGCGCGCCAGCGCTTCGAAGCGTGCACGGGCGGCATCCACATCCTGCTGGCTGCCGGGCCGCAAGAGCTGCAGGGCCGCGTCGTAGTCGGCCGGGGCAGCGCAGTCGGCCGTGTCCAGGGCGGCCAAGGGGGTCGCCACCGGCAAGGCCTGCGTTTTGCCTTTGAGCACCAGCCGCCCGACGGCACGCGTAGGCACCCCCGTGCAACCGTCCAGCACCGCCTGCGACACACACAGCCGGGTGCCCAGGTGTTTGTTGACACTCTCCAGCCGCGCGGCGGTGTTGATCGGGTCGCCCAGGGCGCGGTAGTCAAACAGAGCTTTGCCGCCAAAGTTACCCACAATCACCTCACCACTGTGCACCCCGATGCGGGTCAGGCCCCAGGGCACACCCTGGGCCTGCAAACGGGTGGCATAGGCGGTGGCAAAGGCATCCATCTCCAGCGCGCAGTCCAGCGCCCGCTGGCGGTGGTCGGCCTGCACCACCGGCGCCGAAAACAGCACCACCATGGCGTCGCCCACAAAACGGTCCAGCGTGCCCTCGTGTTTGAAGACGATGACCAGCATGGCCTCCAGATAGTCGTTGAGCAAGGTCACCACCTGGGCCGGGTCGCGCATTTCCATCATGGGGGTAAAGCCCGCCAGATCGGTGAACACAAAGCTGCACACCTGGCGCTGGCCCCCCAGGTGCAGCTGCTCCGGGTGCGCCACCAGATGCGCCACCCGGTTGGGCGACACATAACGCGAGAAGGCGGTGCGCAGCCAGCGCTGCTGGCGTTCCCCCAGCCAATGGTGGATGCCGCTGGCCAGGCCAAAACTCAGCAGCAGCGCCAGGGCCGGGTTGCTCGCGTCCAGCAGCAGATGCCCTTCCACAAAGGCCCACCACGCCCCGCCGCCCATGCCAGCCAAGGCCACGGCCAGCACCACCGCTGCCCAGCGGACCGGTGCGGCCAGCGCCACCAGCCCCACCGCCAGCGTGCCCAGCACCAGCACCAGGGCCTCCAGACCGCTGGCCCAAGCCGGGCGTTGCAGGTGCTGGCCTGTCAGCATTTGCTCCAGCGCCAGCGCATGGGCCTGCACACCGGGCATCAGCTGCCCCAGGGGGTTGGCGCGCATGTCGGCCAGGCCCGCTGCCGAGCTTCCTACCAGCACGATGCTGCCGTTCACAGCGTCGGCGGCCGCCCGGCCCTGCAGCAGCTGCGCCGCCGACACATAACGTTCGGGCCGGTCCTGGGTGTAGTGCAGCCAGAGCTCGCCCTGGGCATTGGTGGGCACGGTGACGCTGCCGATACGCACCGCCTGTATCCCCGCCTCCCCGCTGCGCAGCAGGTAGTTCTGCCCGCCCTGGGCCACCCGCAGGGCCTCGGCACTCAAGCTCGGTACGCCCTGCGCACCCAAGCGCAGCAGCAAAGGCACCCGGCGCACCACGCCATCGTGGTCGGCGGCAAAGTTCAGCACGCCCACACCGCTGGCGGTGGCCAAGAGCGCGGGCAGTGGCCAGAGGGCGGAATCAAAACCCCGCAGCCAGTCCTGCGCCTGGGGCGCACCACTGCTGACGATGCGGTAGGGAAGATTCTGGGGCGGGACTGTGGACGGCCCGGGGGCGCTGCCCTGCGCGCTGTGCGACACACTGCTGCCCAGCACCACGGGGCGCCCGCGCAGCGCCTGTGCCAGCACCGCATCGTGGTCGGGCAATTGCTGCAAAAAAGCACTGGCCTGCGGGTGGTGCCAGAGCTGCGCCATGGCGGCGGGGGAGGTGCGGTCGGGTTCGGCCAGCAGCACGTCCAGCGCAATGACGGCGGCGCCCGCCTGGTGCAGGCGCTCCACCAGTTCGGCGATGCGGGTGCGGGGCCAGGGCCACTGCCCATAGGCCTTCAGACTGGCTTCGTCAATGTCCACCACGCGCACCGGCACCGGGGTGTAGGGGCGCGGATGCCAGCGCTGGAACTGGTCAAACTGCGCCAGCCGCAGGTTTTGCATCGGAATCGGATCGACCAGCCACAGAGCGAATGCGGCCAGGGCCAGCACACCCACCAGGGCCAGCGCCCAGGGATGGGACGCCACACCGGGCAGCGCGCCCCGGCGCCGCCGGTTCGGCAGACTGGATTTCAAGGGGGTAAAGGCAGTCACTACGAGGGCAAAAGGTGGTCGATTTCCTGCTGCATGGCCTTGGTCAGCTGCACGTACTTGTTGAGTTTGTCCGTGTTGTCGCGCAGCCGCTCCCCGATGCGCATGGCAATGGCCATCATCAGCTTGGCGCAAATGGCGGGGTCGGCCTGGAGCAGTTGGGCGATGGCTTCGCGCGTCAGCACCGCACAATTCAAATCGGTGCTGGCGGTGCACGAGGCCGAGCGCGGCAGGCCGTCGATCAGGCCCAGGTCCCCGTGCATGCTGCCCGGACCCAGCACCGTCATGGTGATGGGCAACACCCGGCTGACCACAATGCTTTCCACGGTCACCTCGCCCTCCAGAACCAGCACCATGAAGCCGGTGTTGTGGCGCTCCCCCTCGCGGATGAACACCGTGCCCTGGGCGACCTGCATGGGCTGCATATAGCGCGCCACCACATAGGCCTCTTCCAGACTGAGCTGCATCAGGGCCGACGGTGCCGTCAGCATCTCTGCGGCCAGGGCCTGGGTCGGGAAGCCGGGGTCACTGCCCTGCCCGGCAGCCCCAAACGGTGCGTTGGCCATATGGGGGTTGAGTTTGCGCAATAACTTCTTCAACATGGCGATTTACAAGCGGGGCCAGACGGCTATATTCGGACTTGCATTTTGCAGCATTCCACAAGCCCCAGCGGCAAGGAGCACACCAGCGTGGCCATTGCAACCATCAACCGTCTCATTGCCCTGTTTGATGAAGCGTTCCGTGGCGTGGCGGCCCCGGTCAGCATGGCGGAGTCCGAGCGGCTGGCCATTTTGGTCCACCACTCGATGGACTCCAAAAAGCGCGCCTACCACACCGCCGTGCATGTGTTCGCCATGTGCGACGGCATGCAGCCGCTGCAGGTGCTGGCCGCGCTGTTCCATGACCTGGTGTACGTCCAGCTGGACGGTGGTTTTGCCCTGCCGGTGGCGGGTTTGCTGCAAGACGTCACCCGCCCGCAAGGCGACGCCCTGGTGCTGCAGCCGCTGCCCGCCGACGACCCGGCGCTGGCCCTGTGCGCCGCGGTTTTCAACTTCACCCCCGGACAAATACTGCCGCTGTATGGCGGCATGAATGAGTTTTTGAGCGCGGTGGTGGCCGCCCGCCTGCTGCAGCCCCACCTCAGCACGGCAGACCTGCTGGCCGTGGTGACCTGCATTGAAGCCACCATTCCCTTTCGCGCACCGGATGCCGACGGCAAGACCGCCACCGACGCGCTGGCCGAGCGCGTGCACGCCCAGTACCTGCGGCTGTTCCCCGGCTGCGATCCGGCCCGCGCCCAGGCCTTTGTCCAACGGGCGGTGTCCGACGCCGTAGCCCTGGGCAACCGCGATGTCGGCGGATTTGCGCACCCCAACGCCGGTTTGTTTTTGTCGAGCACCTGGCTGCTGATTGACGAATCCAACGCCCCGCTGGCCAGCCCCGGTGTGTACTCGCTGCAGGAATACCGCAGCGCGCTGGTGCGCATGAACGGCTTCCTGGGCAACCTCAACCCGGCCCATATTTTTCTGCACTACGGCGCCCAGCCCGCTACCGACGAAATCGTCCGCCTGTGCGCCAGCGCCCGGTGCAACATCACCTTCGCCTGCGATTTTCTGGACGCCAAGATCACCTCGGTGGCCATCATCGAAGCGCTGGCCCTGAGCACCGGAACCGACTGCCCGGTGTCCATGTTTCTGGGCGACATCCGCAGCGCCTATGGCCGCCCCGACCGGGTGGAAGACTTTTTGCCTGCAGCACCCCGCTCGACCCGTGCTGTCAACCGGGAGCTGCTGAATGTGCTGGAAAAAGGCCGCGCGCTGGAGTCCAGCAACGACCTGACCGCCTCACCGCTGACGGCCTTCATCTACCGCACCATGGGGCATGCGGGCACCCAGGCGGCCCTGCGCCACGCCCAGCAGATGTTTGACGGCACGCTGTCACCCCAGGCGTTTTTGCAGACCCTGGACCGCGACATGGTGCGCGCCATTTTGCGGGCCTGCGCGCGCATTGCGCTGTCCCGCAGCGAGGCACTGCACGCGCTGGAGAAAACGCTGTAGGCGCGGATAAAAGGGCTGTGTACCCGTCAGCTGCTGATTTTTTCTGCACCAGGCAGAGGGTTCCAGCTTGCCGCCGGGCAGACGCGGGTTTCCCTGTTTTTTTCAGGGTTGTTCATGAAATATGCCTCTGGCCCTTGTGGGATAAGCGTAAGCAGCTACGTTTTCTATAGCGATTTGGAGACGGAACGGTATGCCTGATCCGGCCGATTACGAACGTCCGGGTATCGCAGCTCCAGCACCCCCACCCTCACCATCGCCGTCAAAAAGCGAGATTGCAACTTCTCCGCATCACGGTCAACCAGCGCCGCCAGTTCAGCAGTTGCCAACCAGCGGCCTTCGCATAGCTGCTGAATGATGCTTTTGAGTTGGTCTACCGGGAGTTTTTTATTTTTGCGGGCGGGCTCTGCCAGCGGCAACAGACCCCGCATTTCCACGGAGAGTCCGGCCAGTCGGTCCCATTGGGGGGAGTTCGATGGCAATTGGGGGGAGTCCCCCGCCAATTGGGGGGAGCTTTGGGGGGAGCCCCCGTCCCAATGAGGGGAGACATCCGGCAATTGGGGGGAGTCCCCCGCCACGCGGTAACTGGCCCAACGCCGCTGGTTTTGCTGTGTCAGCAGGCCATCGCGCACCAGGGTTTGCAGCACGGCAGTGATGTCCTTGGAATGTTCCCCGGTAATCTCCTGCATGCGGCCATTGGTCACGCCGCCCTGCAACAGCTGCACCCGGGAGACCAGCAGCGAACCGGGGTTGGACAATTGGGCTCCAAGTGGCGGTATCGTTTTGCGTTTAAGCACGCAACCATTTGATTTATATAAACTTTTCAAAAATAACCATGACAAATCCGGTTTGCGTTTAAGCACTACTGCAAAACCCATTAGGCCCAGAACGGCAGATACCGGGCATACCGGGTCGAGGTAGTCTCCGATTCATCAGCTTTGATCAGACCGGCCTCTTTTGCAGCGCCAATCACCTGAGACGTAACCACCGTTTTGTCCTCACCCAGCCCAAACCGGAGCCGCAGGGACTGGTTGGACATGCGCTGATTGGTCACGTACATCAAGCAGCAATGTTGGTAGCAGGCACGAACCCGGTCACCCTTACTCATGTCGGCAAAGTCCTGATGCGCGAACAGCAGGGCCGTGGTGCGCATCTCTCCCACCCGGAAGTCGGGCGCCGGGAGCTGGTACATCTCGGCGGCATGAATCACTTTATCCACCCCGCTGCCCTTTTCCTCGCAAATGCCCAATCTGCGCATGAGGTCAGCCAGCCGCTCGTTGCGCGAGCGATATTCGTCAATAAACCGCTCCACTTTGATCGGTGGCAGGCCAGGGTTGGAAATCTCCACACGGTCCGCGTACAGCTCGATCATCACAGACGCACCTGCGTTGCAAATCGGCCTCTAGCCCTTGTGGAATAAGCGCAGACAGCTATTGATTTGATAGTGCTTGTGTTGGTATGCGGGGCCTAGCCGACAAACAGGCAGGCCTCATGTCCACCCCTGTCCAGCCACGTAGTCGTTCAAATACGCCTCAAAACGCAGCGCGGCGGGGGACAGGGGGCGGTCTTTGCGGGTGAAGGCAAAAAACTTGCGCTGAATGACCGGCTCGACGAGCGGGCGGCTTTCCAGGCGGTGCAGTGCAATGAGGGCACTGGCATAGGGCAAGCAGGTGGTTACCCCCAGGCCGGCGCTGACCATGGCAAAGGCCGTGGTCATGAAACCCACCTCGTTGACCGGGCCCAGCGCCAGGTCCCGCACGGACGAATGCAGGTCGCCGCGCAGGCGCTGGGTGAATTCACCCTGCAGCGCAATCATGGGGTGGCTCAGGGCGTCGTCCCAGGTCACACACGGCAAGGCCGCCAAAGGGTGGCCAGGCGGAAACACCACCACAAAAGGCATCTCGAACAGCAGCGTGGCCGCCACATCGGCCGAAGACTCACGCTCCGGGCCCACGCCAAAGTCCACCTCCCCGCTGTGCACCTTGGTCTGCACCCGCTCCACCATGCAATCGAACAGGCGCACCTCGATCTCGGGGTACTGGCGCTTGAAGCCCGCAATCACCTCCGGCAAGACCGAGCACGACATCAGCTGCGGTGCGGCAATACGCACCAGCCCGCGCTTAAGGGTTTTCAGGTCGGCCATGGTGTCCAGCGCGCCGTCCAGGTCCTGCAGTATCTTGGTGGCCAAGGGGTAGAACTCGCGCCCCGCGTCCGACAGCCCCACCTTGCGGGTGCTGCGGTTCACCACCTGCACACCCAGAATCTGCTCCAGCTCCTTGATCAGCCCACTCAGGGCCGACTGGGTGACGTGCAGGCTGGCGGCGGCGTCGGTAAAGCTGCAGGTTTTTGCAAGCGCCACAAAGGCGCGCATCTGGCGCAAGGTGACATTCATTAGTTAGTCCAATAAATTCATCATAAAAAGTCGCTTGAATGATAGATGAAATCGCTTTTTAATCCATCCCAACCTAAGGACAACCCAAGGAGCCCGACATGCCCATCCAGAAAATTCACCATGTGGCTTACCGCTGCATCAACGCCAAACAAACCGTGGAGTGGTACGAAAAGCACCTGGACATGAAGTTCGTGCTGGCCATTGCCGAAGACGAGGTGCCCTCCACCAAGGCCGCCGATCCGTACATGCACGTTTTCATCGACGCCGGTGCGGGCAACATCCTGGCCTTCTTCGAGCTGCCCAAGTCCCCGCCCATGGACCGCGACCACAACACCCCCGCCTGGACCCAGCACCTGGCGTTTGAAGTGGCCACCATGGACGAGCTGCTGGCCACCAAGGCCAAACTGGAGGCCGCCGGCATTGAGGTGATTGGCGTGACCGACCACACCATCTTCAAATCCATCTACTTCTTCGACCCCAGCGGCCATCGCCTGGAGCTGGCCTGCAACACCGCCACCCCGGCCATGATGAAAGCCCTGGATGATGTGAAGTGGGACATGATCAACGAGTGGGACCGCACCAAGAAGGCCCCCAAACACGCCGCCTGGATGCACGACGGCAAGGGCTTCATCGAACCCTGAGCCGCAGCAGAAAGCCCCCCATGTTCATTCGTCTGACCACGGGCGTCACGCGCGCCCTGGAGCTCACCATCGTGGCCTGCCTGGCCGCCATGGGGCTTCTGGTGTTTGGCAACGTCGTGCTGCGCTACGGCTTTGACTCAGGGCTCGCCATCTCGGAAGAGTTGTCGCGCCTGCTGTTCGTCTGGCTGATTTTTCTGGGGGCCATTCTGGCGTCCCGCCAGCATGCGCACATCGGCTTTGACACCCTGGTCAAAAGCCTGCCGCTGCGCTGGAGAAAAGCCGCCATTGCCCTGACCGGCGTCCTGATGCTGGCAGCCTGCGCCATCTTCGTGGTGGGCGGCTGGGCGCAAACCCAGATCAACCTGGACAACAGCTACCCCGTGCTGGGCATCTCCTACGCCTGGCTGCATGGCTCGGCCATGGTGTTTGGCGTGGGCATGGCCATCAGCATCGGCTTCAACCTGTGGGATGCGCTGACGCAGCCCCACACCGACGCCGAGCTGGCCATGACGCTGGACCTGGGCGACCGCATTGCACAAGAGATGCAACACGTCTCCACCCACCCACACCCAGGGAACCCCAAATGAGCGCAGCCATCTTTTTGGGCGTCTTGCTGGGCGCCATTGCCATCGGCATGCCGATTGCCTTTGCGCTGCTGTTCTCGGGCATTGGCATCATGCTCTCCCTGGGCCAGTTCGACCCGCAAATCGTGGTGCAAAACACCATAGGCGGCGCGGACAACTTTGTGCTGATGGCGGTGCCCTTCTTCATTCTGGCGGGGGAGTTCATGAACGCGGGCGGCCTGTCCAAACGCATTGTGGAAATGGCCGGGGCCTTTGTCGGGCATTTGCGCGGCGGCCTGGGTTATGTGGCCATCATCGCCGCCGTGTTGCTGGCCAGCCTGTCGGGCTCGGCGGTGGCCGACACCGCCGCCCTGGCCGCCATTTTGGTGCCCATGATGCGCTCGGCCGGTTACGACGTGGGCCGCGCCTGCGGGCTCATGGCGGCGGGCGGCATCATTGCGCCGGTGATTCCGCCGTCCATCGGCTTTTTGCTGTTTGGCGTGGTGGCCAATGTCTCCATCACCAAGCTGTTTTTTGCGGGCATGGTGCCCGGCGCCATGATGGGCCTGGCCCTGGTGTTTGCCTGGTGGCTGGTGTCGCGCAAGGAAAATACCCGCTTGACGCCCAAGCTGTCCTGGACCGTGCGCCTGCAGCTCATCGGCAAGGGCTTTTGGGCCTTGCTGCTGCCGGTGATCATCATTGGCGGCCTGAAGTTTGGCATCTTCACCCCCACCGAAGCGGCCGTGGTGGCTGCGGCCTACGCCATGTTTGTGGGCGTGGTGGTGTACCGCGAACTCAACCTGGCGGCGGTCTACCAAAGCCTGCTGAGTTCGGCCCGCACCACGGCGGTGGTGCTGCTGCAGGCAGCCATGGCCATGGTCGCCTCCTACATGATCACCGTGGCCGACATTCCGGGCCAGGTGGGCGAGTGGATGCAGGTGTTTTCCGGCAACCAATTGCTGTTGGTCACGGCCATGATGGTGGTGGTGTTTCTGGCCGGCATGGTGCTGGACTTCATCCCCATCGTGCTGATCTTCACGCCGGTGTTTTTGCCCATTGCCATCCAGGCCGGGGTGGACCCGATCTACTTTGGCGTGATCTTCATCATGAACTGCTCCATCGGCATGATCACGCCGCCCGTGGGGGTGGTGCTCAACGTGGTGGCCTCCATCGGCAAGGTGAGCATGGGCCAGGCGGTCAAGGGCGTGGTTCCGTTTCTGATCGCCGAAGCCCTGGTGCTGGTCGCCCTGGTCTTGTTCCCCGCGCTGGTGATGGTGCCCGCGAGCTGGTGGAAATAAAACCGTTTTTTTGGTCCCCTAAGGAGAACTTTCCCATGAACTTCAAACTCGCTTCCCAAATCAGTGGCCTGGCCCTGGCCACGCTGCTGGGCGCCTCGGCCCTGGCGCAGGTCAATGCCAAATTTGCCGTGACCCTGCCCGAAAAATCGCACCAGGGCCTGGGGGTCGCCCGGTTCGCGGAACTGGTGGACAAAAAGAGCCAGGGCCGCATCAAGATCAAGCCGTTTTTCAACGGCGCCCTGGGCAATGACGTGCAGGTCACCTCCTCGCTGCAGGGCGGCACCATCGAGTTCACCGTGCCCCAGACCAGCACCCTCACCGGCATGGTGAAAGAGTTTGAAGTGCTGGACTTCCCCTTCCTGTTTGCCAGTGAGCAAGACGCTGAAAAAGTGCTGGACGGCGCCACCGGCCAGAAGCTGCTGGACAAGCTGCCCGCCAAAGGCCTGGTGGGCCTGGGCTTTTGGGAAAACGGCTTTTTCAACGCCACCAACAGCAAGCGCCCCATTGCCAAATACGAAGACTTCCAGGGCCTAAAGTTCCGCGCCGTGCAGGCCAAGATTTCACAGGAAACCGTCAAGGCCCTGGGCGCCAACCCGGTGCCGCTGGCCGTGCCCGAGCTGTACACCGCGCTGGAAACCCGCACCGTGGACGGCCAGGGCACGCCCTCGGCCGTGATCGCCGCGCTCAAGCTCAATGAAGTGCAAAAGTACCTGTCGCTGACCAAACACTCCTACGGTGCCTTCATCCCGCTGGTGTCCAAGAAGTTCTGGGACAGCCTGCCCCCCGCCGACCAGACCATCCTGCGCGAAGCGGCGCTGGAAACCCGGGGCTACCAGCGCGGCGTGGCCCGTGAACAGGCCAAGGGCGCCGAAGCCAGCATGGCCGCCAAGGGCCTGCTGGTGAACGACATCAGCCCCGCCGAACGCCAACGCATGCGCGACAAGGTCAAACCCGTGTGGGACATGTTCGCCAACGACGTGGGCGCCAGCCTGGTGACCGAAGTCACCGGCCAACTCTCCAGCAAATAAACACCTCTGCACCTGAACCCCCGCGATGACCCCACTGAACGAAACCCACAACCCCCAGCTCACAAGCTGGGTGGCATCGGCCAACCTGCCGGGCTGCGACTTCCCGCTCCAGAACCTGCCTTTTGGCGTGTTCCGGCGCGCGGACAGCGCCCAGGCGTTTCGTGGCGGTGTGGCCATTGGCGACCAGATTCTGGACCTGGGCGCCGCCTTTGCCGCAGGGGCTTTCAGTGGTGCCGCCGCGCTGGCGGCCCATGCCTGCTGCGCGCCCACGCTCAACACCTTCATGGCGCTGGGCGCACCGGCCTGGTCGGCGCTGCGCCTGGCGCTCTCGCGCGCCCTGCGCGAGGGCTCGCCCCTGCAAGCCGCGCTGCAGCCCTGCCTGCTGCCCCAGGCCCAGGCCGAATACGCCGTGCCCGCGCAGATTGGCGACTACACCGACTTCTACACCTCGGTGCACCACGCCACCAATGTGGGCAAGCTGTTTCGCCCCGACAACCCGCTCATGCCCAACTACAAATGGCTGCCCATCGGTTACCACGGGCGGGCCTCCAGCATCGGTATCTCGGGCCAGACCTTTCACCGCCCGGTGAGCCAGACCCTGAAACCCGGCGCCGCCGCGCCCACCGTGGGGCCCAGCCAGCGCATGGACTACGAGCTGGAGCTGGGTGTGTACATGGGCCCAGGCAACGCCCTGGGCGAACCCATTGCCATCGACCACGCCGAACAGCATGTGTTTGGCCTGTGCCTGTTCAACGACTGGTCGGCGCGCGACATCCAGGGCTGGGAATACCAGCCGCTGGGGCCGTTTTTGTCCAAAAACTTCGCCAGCACCGTGTCGCCCTGGGTGGTGACGCTGGAAGCGCTGGCCCCGCACCGCCTGGCCTGGACCCGCCCCGCAGACGACCCCCAGCCCCTGCCTTACCTGGACTCCCCGGCGCTGCGGCAGGAAGGCGCCATCGACATTGAGCTGGAAGTGTTCATCCAGAGCGCCGCCATGCGTGCGCAGGGCCTGGCGCCCCACCGCCTGTCCCGCAGCAACTTCAAACACGCTTACTGGTCGGTCTCGCAAATGGTGGCGCACCACACGGTGAACGGCTGCAACCTGCAGCCCGGCGACCTGCTGGGCAGCGGCACCCAGTCGGGCCCCGCGTTGGAAGAAGCCGGAGCCCTGATTGAGCTGACCGTGGGCGGCACCCAGCCGCTGACCCTGCCCGGCGGCGAGACCCGCACCTTTTTGGCCGACGGCGACACCATCACCTTCCGCGGCGCCAGCGTCACCCCCGGCGCGGCCCGCGTGGGGTTTGGCGAAGTGGTGGGCACGCTGCTGCCCGCGCGCACCCCCTTGTAAGGAGCCGCCTATGACCAAACCCTCCCTCACGCTCTACACCTACTTTCGCAGCTCCGCCTCGTTTCGGGTGCGTATTGCGCTCAACCTCAAGGGCCTGGCCTACGAGTCCGTGCCGGTGCACCTGCTCAACCATGGCGGCGAGCAGCACGCGGCCCCCTACGCCGCGCTGAACCCGGCCCAACTGGTGCCCGCCCTGGTGGACGGCGCACACGCAGGCTTGGTGCTGGGCCAGTCCCTGGCCATCATGGAGTACCTGGACGAGGCCTACCCCGCCACGCCCGCCCTGCTGCCCACCGGCGCGCCCGAGCGCGCCCGGGTGCGCGCGCTGGCGCAAACCGTGGCCTGCGAGATCCACCCGCTCAACAACCTGCGGGTGGTCCAGTACCTGGAGCGGGAATTGCAGGTGGACGAAGCCGCCCGCGCCACCTGGAACCGGCACTGGATGACGCTAGGCTTCACGGCGCTGGAGGCCCTGCTGACAAACAGCCCCCACACCGGCGTGTTTTGCCATGGCGACACGCCCACCCTGGCCGACTGCTGCCTGGTGCCCCAGCTGACCAATGCCCGGCGTTTTGCCACGCCGCTGGAAGCTTTCCCGACCCTCTTGCGTGTGGAAGCCGCCTGCCTCGCGCTGGACGCGTTTCAGCGCGCCCTGCCCGCCGTGCAGCCCGACGCGCCTTAGTTTGGCGCCCTATTCCCCCAGGCCGTATTTGGCCCATAGCTTCTTCAGCACGCCTGCCGCTTCCATGCGGCCCAGCAGCGCGTCAATCTCCTGGGCGGTGGGCTTGCTGCCTTTTTTGACCAGGGCCATGTGGGCGTAGGCCTGGTCCATGCGCTCGGAGACCAGCAGCTTGTCTTTGTCCTGGGGATTCTTCAGCAGGTAGCCCGACAGGTAGGACTTGGTGAGCACCGCCACATCGCCGTGCCCGATCAGCAGGTTGCGCAAACTCACCTCGTTGTCGGGGCTGAACGTGATCTTGAACTTCTTGCGCAGCAGCACCTGGTCGGCTTCAAAGTCGGCAAACCCATAGTGGTAGCCCAGCACGCCCAGGATGTGTTTGTCGTTCAAGGTCTGGAAATACGCCTGACCGCGCCCCGGCTCGCTGCGCGCCACGTAGACCTCGCCATCGCCGCGCAAAAACACCTTGCTGGCATCCACCGGCTCGGTTTCCCAGCCCCATTTGATGTTTTCAAACAGCATCACGCTGAAGGCGCCGCTGGCCATGTCCTGGTAGCGGCGGTTGGCCGAGGTGCTGACAACCTCAAACTGGTAGTCCTTCTGGAAGGCGTTCATGGCCTGCACCAGCTCAAAGGTCAGCCCCGACGATTTGTCCACAAAGGGCAAGAAGGGGTAGGCCCCCACGCGGACCGGCTCGGCGGCCCCGACGGGGAAGGCCCCATAAAACAGCGCGAACAGCAGGGTAAAAACAAACCTGAACCTGAACATGGCAGCACCCCTTGGCTTGGATTGCGTTGGCGGAACAAAAACCGACTCGTCGCAGTATCGCACCGGCCATACCTGAATGGCAAGCGGGGCCGGAGGCACCCCGCTTTTGCTACCATTTTAGTAGCTGCTTACGCACTGTTTACGGGGGCTAGAGGCCTATTTTGCTTAAAGTTTTAATCCACAAAGTACCAGTAGCCGCCGTTCACCCACTGGGCCAGGGCACTGACAAACTCGGGGCTGCGCAGACCGGCGCCCAGCAGCGCGGGGGTTAAGGACTCTTCATCGCACAGGGCCAGCACCGCCTGGTGGCAAGCTGGGCCAAAGGCGTAGCGTTCGCCGTCCACGTAACACACGCCTTGCGCCACCGTGGCATCCACGTAAAAGCAGCGCAGGCCGCCAGTGCGCACCAGGGGCTGCCCGGCCAGGGCATCGAGCAGGTCCGCCGGCTCCAGCGGCTCGTCCAGCGCCTGCAGGTCCAGGGCGCATTTGGTTTTGGAAAAAAAACTGCCCGCAAAGTCGGCCACCAGGGTGTCGTTGTCCAAAATGGACTGCAGCTGCGCCCGGATGCGGGCAAAGTCGGCGGCGTTGATTCTCCCCTGGTGCTGGTGGATGGGGCGCTGGGGGTCGCTCAGGAGCGTGCTGCCCAGCTCCTTGTCGATGGCGTAGTCGGCCAGGCCGCTGAGCATGTCGCAGGCCGATTTGGCCCGAAAGCCCACCGAGAAACTCATGGACGTTTCCAGCGACACCCCATCGTGCGGAAAACCCGGCGGGATGTACAAAATGTCGCCGGGCAGCAGCTCCACGTCGATGGTGGCCTCGAACGGGTCCACATGCAAAAGCGCCGCGTGCGCCGCAAACTGGCGGTGCTCGCCCTTGTCACCCACCCGCCATCTGCGCCGCCCCGAGCCCTGGCAGATGAACACGTCGTACAGGTCGATGTGCGGGCCCACGCCGCCCTGGGGTGTGGAGTAGCTGATCATCACATCGTCCAGCCGCCACTTGGGGATGAAGGCAAAGGGCTTGACCAGCTCGGCCACCTCGGGCGACCAGTGGTTGACCGCCTGCACGATGAGCGACCAGCCGGTGCTGCCCAGGTGGTCGTAGGCCTCGAACGGCCCGGTTTCGGCCTGCCACTTGCCTTTTTTCTTGTACACCAGGCGCGACTCCACCTCTTCCTCGCAGGCCAGCCCGGCCAGGTCTTCGGGGCTGATCAGGTCCTCAAAATCGAGAAAACCCTGGCGGATGACCACCGGCTTTTGCTGCCAGTAGTGCTGCATGAAATGTTCAAGGGAGGCGTCGGTCAGGGTGAGTTGGAGCATGGTGTTCACTTCTTCGCTTGGGGTGTGCTGTTGTCGCGGTAATAGCGGGTGGTCAGCGCCACCGCCTCTTCAAAGGCGGCGGGCCATTGGGCTTGGGGCAGGGCCGCGGGGCGCGTGCAGTTTTTGCCGCCCTGCAGCGCACACTGCGAGCGCAGGAGCCCGTAGGACGTCGGCCAGTGCACGTCGTAGTGGATGCGGGACAGCACCGTGCGGGCCGCATCGGTGCCCATCTTGACCGCGCGCTGCGCCTCTTGCGGGTGGGAGCTCAAAAACGCCACCACCGCGTCCTTGGTCGTGCTGCCAGGCGCGGTGAAGGCGCGCAGAAAGAAGCTCTCGTTGTGCTGAATTTCGGCGCGCCCGCTCTCGTCGGCAAAGCGTAGCGCGTCGTACCAGCCCAGCGTGGCCAGCGCCGCCACCACGCCCAGGTTGCTTTCCATATCGGCCGGTTTGGACATGGGCACGTAGTAGATGCGCTGCAGGTCCATGCCCTCCATGGGGGTGATGGAGACAAAGTCTTGGTCGAAATTGCGCAGGATCTTTTCAAACTTTTCGGTGGCGGCCTTGTCCTTGTAGTTGCTCTGCACGATCACGCTGACCAGGTCAATCACCTCTTTGCGCCGCAGCTGCCAGGGGTCGGGTTTCACCTCCAGCAACACCGTTTTGCCGGGCAGGTCCGCAGGGGATTGGGCGGCGGCGGGCAGGGCCCAACAGGCACAGGCCAGCAGGGCGCCGGACAACAGGGAAGCGAGGGGAAATGCAGGGTGGTGTGGCATGGCGGCAACTCGGTCAATCGCGCCCAGCGGCGCGGCCCACAAGGGCTGTGGCCGATGGTAGTGCCGCCCCGCACCGTTGACCCAGCTCAATATGCGCAGGTATTGACCTAGCTCATAATGACCGCAGAACAATTCCAGGGACGAGATGACAAATGGCAACACTGATGCCTGCAATAGGTGCCTGCACTTCACGCATGACACCCGGCGAACGCCGACTGGCCGAGCGGCTGGAACACAAGCTGGACAAGGACTACCTGCTCTGGTACGACGTGCCCATGGGCCCGCGCAACACCCACCCCGACTTTTGCGTGGTGCACCCCAGCCGGGGCATTCTGGTGCTGGAGGTGAAAGACTGGAAACTCTCCACCATCCTGCAGGCTGACAAACAAAACTGGGAAATTTTGGGCGACAACGGCCCCAAGACCGTCATCAACCCGCTGGAGCAAGCCCGCCAGTACGCCCACCAGGTGGTCAACGCGCTGGAGCGCGACCCGCAGCTGGTGCAGCCCGAGGGCAAACACGCGGGCAAGCTGGTGTTCCCCTGGAGCTACGGCGTGGTGTTTACCCACATTACGCGCAAGCAATTTGAAGCCGCCGAACTGCAGCACGCCATCGAACCCCACCGCGTCATCTGCTCGGATGAAATGCTGGAGAGCGTGGGCGCCGAAGACCTGCAAAGCCGCCTGTGGGACATGTTCCCCTACGGCATGCGCGGCACCATGAGCCTGCCGCAACTCGACCGCGTGCGCTGGATCATGTTTCCGCAGGTGCGCGTGCAAACGCAAGGCGCGCTGTTTGACGACAGCGATGCAGAGGCCGAACTGCCCGACATCATGCGCGTGATGGACATCCAGCAAGAGCAGCTGGCCCGCAGCTTGGGCGACGGCCACCGCGTCATCCACGGCGTGGCGGGCTCGGGCAAGACGATGATCCTGGGCTACCGCGCGGAATACCTTGCGCAGGCCAGCACGCAAAGCAGCAAACCCATTCTCATCCTCTGCTTTAACGAACCGCTGGGCGTGAAGCTGCACAGCGTGATGCAGGCCAAAGGCTTGGCCGACAAGGTGCATGTGCGGCATTTTCACAAATGGTGCCGCGACCAACTGGTGGCCTTTGGCCAAACCCTGCCAGACCACCGCCTGCCCGTGAGCGCAAAGATGGATGACCTGGTGCAACGCGTCATCCACGGTGTGGACCGCAAACACATCCCCAGCGGCCAGTACCAGGCCGTGCTCATCGACGAAGGCCACGACTTTTCCCCCGAATGGCTCAAGCTGGTTACCCAAATGGTGGACCCCGCGACCCAAAGCCTGCTGGTGCTGTACGACGATGCACAAAGCATCTACGAACGCGCGCGCTCTAAACAGTTCAGCTTCAAAAGCGTGGGCATCCAGGCGCAGGGCCGCACCACCATTCTGAAAATCAACTACCGCAACACCCAGCAGATTCTGCAAACCGCCAGCCTGGTGGCAGCCGACCTGCTGACCGCCGATGACAAGGACGACGACGGCATTCCGCTACTCAAACCCATCAGCTGCGGGCGCGACGGCGAGGCACCCACCATCATCAAACTGCCCACGCTGCGCGATGAAGCCTTTGCCATTGCAGACCACCTGAACCAGGCGCACAAAGAAGGCCACGCCTGGGGCGACATGGCCATTTTGTGCCCGGACTACAGCACGCGTGACCTGTGCGCCCAGGTGCTGCACCAGCGCCAGATCCCCGTGGAAATGCGCCGAGGCCCCGGCGACTTTGACCCAACCAGCAACACCGTCAAGGTCATGACCATGATGGTCAGCAAAGGCCTGGAGTTCCCCGTGGTGGCGCTACCCGGCGTAGGGCACATGCCTGCGAAGGGGGAGGACGAGCAGGAGGCGGCGCGGGTGTTTTATGTGGCGGCGACGCGGGCGACGCAGAGGTTGGTGATTGGGGTGGGTGGGGATGGGGGGTTTGGGATGAGGCTGAAAAAGTGAAAAGGCGTATTCGAACCGACCAAATTCATTGCTTTGAATTGTCTGAATAACTTGAAATTGAAAATATCTGATCGGCAAAACCAATGCGATCAGTTTTGTAAAAAGAATATTAATTTTGTGAAAAAAGGCAGCAACACATGTATCTCCACTCATACAGAATAAAAAACTATAGACGACTCAAGGATGTTCGAATCGAGCTTGCTTCCGACATTTCTATTTTTGTTGGTTCAAACAACAGCGGAAAAACTTCTGCGACGCAGGCGCTGTTTGCATTCGCGACTGGTTCAAAAGACAAGTTTTCCTTGTACGACTTCAGTTCGGCCTGCTGGGACGACTTTGATATCGCAGGCGAAGTTACTGCTGAGGGCATCGAGCAACCCGGCTTGCCCTCAATATCGCTGGACCTTTGGTTCGAAGTGACTTCAAGTGATCTATATCTTGCCATGCCTTTGTTACCAAGTACTTCTTGGGCCGGGACGCAGGTCGGCATGCGTATAGAGTTTGCTCCACGTAACACTGCGGAGTTACTTGAAAAATTCCGATCAACCCGCGTAGAGTCTCAGCGACTGGCTGCTGCGCTTGAGAAGCGGCCAGATGAGAAATACGTGCCATGGCCTAAAAATTTAACCGACTATCTCAAGACAGAGCTTTTGAATCATTTTGAATTTAAGTATTACCAGCTTGATCGCGCCCAGTTCGATGAAAAACATTGTTCACTCGATGGATACGAGCCGCCGTTGCTTGGGAAAGAGCCTGGTGGCGCTGCAATTCTAAAATCACTTATCAAGGTCGATACTATCGACGCACAACGACACTTGGCCGATCCGAACGCTGGGCCAGGGCGGTCGGAAGACCTTTCCAAACGATTGAGCCGCTTTTACAAAAGGAATCTCGATCAACGGCAGGAAGATCACTATGCACTTAGAGCGCTATTTGACTCCGAGGTAGGCCTCAATGCACACTTGGCCGATGTGTTTAGAGATACTCTGACGCGCATCTCAACGCTTGGTTATCCAGGCTTGCATAACCCTCGTCTAGAAATCAAGTCAGCACTCAATCCCGCTACGATCATGAGTAGCCAAGATGCGAGAGTTCACTATGTTTTGGGCGACGACGAAGGCGCGCTAAGGTTACCCGACACCTATAACGGTCTTGGATTTAAAAACCTCATCTACATGGTGGTCGAGATACTAGATCGCCACGGCAGATGGGTCGCGGACAAGGAGCAACGCGCACTACTGCACCTAGTCATCATTGAGGAACCCGAAGCACACCTGCATGCTCAGCTTCAACAGGTATTTATCAGAAATGTATTGGAGCTGATGAAAACGGGTGACGATGAGAACGCAATCTTTCATTGTCAAACAGTGGTGACAACTCACTCACCTCATATTCTGTATGAGCTCGGTTTCAAACCTATACGGTACTTCAGGCGGCAAAACCTTGCCGCTGAGCAGACAACCAATGTTTTAAATCTGTCCACGTTTTACAGTCAAACGCCTATTGAGCGGGATTTTCTGCAACGGTATCTAAAGTTGACGCACTGTGACCTCTTCTTCGCAGATGCGGCAATTCTTGTGGAAGGTAATGTTGAGCGGCTCCTGCTCCCGGCGATGCTTGAAAAGATGGGGAGTGATGCACCAGCCTTAAGGTCGGCCTGTCTAACCATTCTGGAAGTGGGCGGTGCCTTCGGCCACCGGTTTAGGCTGCTGGTCGAATTCCTTGGGATTGTTGCGCTTGTGATTACGGACTTAGACAGTGTGAAGGCGGTAATGGCGGCTGAAGAGAATAGTGACGACGGAATTGAGTTCGAAATTCCTACTGCCGATGCTGACCAGCCGCCGACAAAGAAATCCGGGAAGGCATGTTTACCATCAGAGCCGGACGCGCTTACTTCCAACCAGACATTGATCCAATGGTTGCCCAAAAAACAAACTATTGCAGAGCTCAATGCAGCAAGCGCAAATGAAAAAATGTATTCCCCTGACGACGGTCAGAGTTGCAAGGTTCGGGTGGCGTATCAAGTTCTGACCGATGTGACGTGGAGCGGTACGACTACAAACTTATGCGGTCGGACTCTAGAAGAATCGTTTGGTCTTGAAAATGCGGAATGGTGTCAGACGCTGGCGCAGCATCATCTTGGCCTGCGATTTCGGAATGCACCTAGCACACCAATCGCACTTGCCGAAAATCTCCACAAACGGGTTAGTGGTAGCTCGTTTGACAAAACAAAGTTCGCCCTAGGTGTGCTTTCGGCATCCCCAGAAGAATGGCTAATGCCGCTATACATAAAGGAAGGATTGCAGTGGCTCAATAGTGTATTGAGTATTGAGTTAGCCGCTTCGCCTGTGGATACCACTGCGCCAGCCATCACTGCCGCCTTAGAGGAAATAGCTGCAGACACGGGGATAGGAAAATGACGAGTCGCGCGCATCAACCAGATACAGCCGCAGATCTAGCGCTGTATGAATGCCTGAATGGCTCCCCGCCGCGTAGCTTTCTAATGATCGCAGGTGCCGGTTCTGGAAAAACGACATCCCTTATTAAGGGTCTTACACAGATTCTCGACAAGCATGGTGATCGACTGCGGTTGCGCCGCCAGAAAGTTGCCTGCATAACTTATACAGTAGTTGCGGCCGAGGAAATTTGGAAAGATGTAGGGGAGAATCCCCTTGTTCATGTATCAACTATTCATAGCTTCCTTTGGTCGTTAATTCGGACTTTTCAAGCCGACATTAAGGTGTGGGTAGCCAATCGGGTTGATGAAAAAATCGCAGAACTTCATGCGACGGTCGCAGGTTTTGGACCTCGCGTTCAGCAACGCACACGGGACAAGGCCCAAGGCGACATAGTCCGCTATGAGCAGCAAAGATCCAAACTTAACCAGGTGGGGGGGTTCACATACGGTCTCGGCAGTGACTATACAAAAGGAATACTTGGCCACGACGACATCATAAAAATGGTGCCTCACTTCATCGAAAATCGTCCTTTGATGCGAACCCTTGTCGCCAATCAATATCCATTTCTATTTGTTGATGAGAGCCAAGATACAACTGCTAATGTTGTAGCGGCACTCAAGGCAGTGGATGCGCAAATGAGCAATCATTTTTGCCTCGGATTTTTTGGTGATCCCATGCAAAAAATCTATCCAACAGGAATTGGGAAAATATTGCTAGAACCAAATTGGGAGAACATCACCAAACCAGAGAATTTCCGATGTCCGGCAACTGTACTGAGCGTGGCAAATGCGATCCGTGGAGAAGACGATGGGCTTTTGCAGTCTGGTGGGCGGATGGAAGGGACTACAGATGCGTTGATCAGCGTAGAGGGGCGTGCACATGTTTTCATTCTTCCGATTTCCGATCAGCGCGATCAAAAATTTGCTCAAGTTCGCGCATGGATTTCAGAAAAATATGACGATCCGTTGTGGATGCCAGGACTGGAGGTAGACAATGTGAAGCTCCTGGTCATCGTCCACAGAATGGCTGCCAAGCGACTTGGGTTCGGTGACCTATACGCGGCATTGAATGACAAAGCCCCAGAAAGTTTCAAGAACGGGTTCCTGGATGGTACTGCGTGGCCGGTCCGACATTTCAAAAACTTTGTTCTTCCATTAGTCAGCGCTAGCAGAAGTGGCAACGATTTTGAAGTGATGCAGATTTTTCGGAGTCAGTCGCCACTATTGGAGCGCGCACGACTAAAGGGCGTCAACGTCGCTGAACAGCTATCCAAATTGCGGCAGCTATTAGACACCCTTCAGCAAATGATGGAGCCCCAGTCTGAGGCAACCAATGCTGACGTTCTGCTGTGTATTCATGCATCGGGCGCGATCACCCTTGACTCCAGGTTGCTCTCCTATTTGAATCTTCCAGTTCTGACCAGAGAAGAAAACGCCGACATGCAACAACCAGAAGAAGAGAATGACGAAGAAGAGTTGACCAAGGAGATTGCAGCCATGGATGCCTTTTTGGCCTGCCGTGCGTCGCAGTTCTGGGGCTATGACAGCTATGTGAACGATGCGTCTCCATTCTCTACACAGCAGGGCGTCAAAGGCGCGGAATTTGACCGAGTACTTGTTGTTCTGGACGATGATGAAGGTACTCACGTTCAGTTTTCCTATGACAAATATTTGGGAGTGAAGCCACTCTCGCCAGCAGACCTAAAGAAAATTGCCGAGGGCGGAGAGACCTCTATTGAAAGGACAAGACGACTTTTCTATGTTTGTTGCACCCGTGCTCGCCAAGACCTAGCTGTAGTGCTGTTTACATCCGATGTATTGACCGCACAAGTCCAGATAAAACAGCGAGGACTTTTCCCTTCGAATGCCATCCATCTCGAGGATGTACTTGCCGAAAATTAACTTGAGAGCCGTCCTCTCGTTAGATCACAAGTTTCGTCGAGCGAGCATATCGATCAATCGCTTCAACCTTTCTAGTAAGTCGTCGTAGGTTATGACTTTCACCACCCGATTTGAATTGATGTTGAAGAGAGTATCTCTTTGGACGCGGGTCATATCCTTGTTTCTCCCAATCACAACTACCCCTTCTGGAACGTAACTCTTATCAAGCCATTCTGGCATCGGTGTAGCGTCTTCGCGTATTGAACTTATCCAATCTTCGACTTGTTGGACAGCGTGATTTACTTTGTCTCGAAGGCGATTGGAGCGTTTGAATATCAGGTCGTCATGTCGCTCCAGTTCGATCAGAAGTATTCGTTTGTCTAGCTGCTCATATCGAAGAATCAAATCAGCACGATAGCTCCCGATACACACTTCGCTGTACATTGATGCGAGATGGCTGTCCACAATAACAGGATGAGTTGCAATGAAACGATGCAAATCCCTTTCCGCAGTTTTATGATCCGCCAGCAAGCGTGCAAAGGAAACATAGAGGTTTTCAAAGTGCCCCGTAGAAGTCGGTCCAACGGGAGCGAGCAACGAAAGCTTCTGCTTAAGTTGCTTCTGTTGGTCACTAACGATTTTCTTCACCTTGACTGGTGCAGCACTTGCCACAACTATGGGCGGAATCAACTCACCGTGCCCCTCACGAATAATATTTATGCCCTCTCTATTGAATGATCCAATGATGACAGCTGGAACATCCTTGTAAAGCAATGCTCGGTAGGCGAGATAAATGGGGTAGTCATCACCCATGACCAATTTCCCGTGCCGCTCATAAAGCAATAGTTCCACCGAAGGAATGCCTGCGTCTACAACGTAGGTCATGGCGTTTTTGATGATATCAGAGGATATCTGCAGCGCAAAATCCATATCCTCGGGCTCAATCCGATCAAGCTTAAGTGAAACCTTTGTACAAGGTATTATTCCCAGGTATGCGTCCCTGATTAGGCGGTCAAGAGTGCCATCGCTTGGTGGTGTAAGTATGTTTTCATCACTGCTTATTTGACCGATTGGTATTTTTCGATATTTGTATTGATGGTATGCCGCAAGGCATCGAACAATTAGTACAACGAACTCATTCTGTGCAGCATCTGTCTTTGAGTATCGATGCCATCCTGACTGCGTCATCAGACTCACGAAGGGCTCCGGCTCATGAGAACAGGCACGAACCTCAACACGCGAGACGGTGGAAAATTGGTCCGTTGGACTGAAAATTGTTACTGCGTAAACGAGGCCACCAACTTGCAACTGCTCTTGCTGCATAAGAATGCCGTGAACCGCTCCATCGGTCGTTGTAATCGACGCAAAGCAATTTTTTGGTAATGGGCGATCTTCCAACGAAGACATCAAATCAAGTGCCTCACCAGTCCGGGGAAGTTCGTCTTCCCTCAAGACTAAATCCTCTTTAGCAAGAAGAGTAGACCGATAGACATCAGCGGTAACTGGATTCAAACGATATTGCTCCAGCATCCACGCTCGTATTTCCCCGTCAGTGGGAACGCGTTTCTTTCCGCCAGACATCTCTAATAGCAAAGTGCGTCTTAGTTCCCGCAAAACAGGAACCGGTTCGGGTAATTTTTTCATCGACATTGCAGTACCTTCAAAGTGGTGATAGATGGCGGATTTGGAATTAAACCGGTGGCAAATACTTGCCGGATTGCTCGGCCAGTTGCCTCGCGCGCACTGCCGCTCGCTTGATTGCCACGAGCGGCCCGCTGAAATCGGCATTTGCATTGGCTGACAGTTGCCCACAACTGGACACAAGCTCACTTACGTGCTTGGGTGTTGTCATGATGCCAATGCTGAGTCTACGCACACGGGACATGCCAAATTCCACGCCATGGTTTTGGGCTGGTAGTGGATGGCGGTGTTTGACATGGGATGTTCCTTCTTTGGAATTATGGCCACATCTGCCTGTAGTACCTCCCCCTTGCCTATCCGCAACATCCACCCCGACGACGAGCCCACTGGAGCGCTCTGGGGTGCTGCTGGCGATTACGCGGATGGGCAAGGTGCTGGCTGAAAGTTGCTCCTGAATTCATTGCATTTGCGCATTATTGATCCGGCCCGATGAAGTCATGTCTCCGAATACCTCTCTCGTTGGGAATCCTGAAAAAAAGTTCAAACTTCACAGGGCCGGAGCAATAGATACGAGGCCTGGAGGCTGATTTGACCCATCAAATGCGCGCGATAGCCTCACGCAGCAAGTCAGCCGTCATAGGCAAGCCCCGTTAAGTCTCCAGCCCCAACTCTTCAGACAGCTGGGTCAGGTCTTGCAGAGCCTGTTCGGACTGTTGTTGCTGCGCGCTCTGGTAGCGGCGCAGTTCTTCAAATTCGATGCGGCGGTGGCGGTTGACCTTGCGGCATTTGAGCCGATTGGCTTCGATTTCCTTGATCACAAACGGCCGCGAGACGTTCAGAAAATTGGCCGCCTCCTGCGTCGTGAGTTCGTGTTTTTGTGGCACCAGCAGCAGAGGCTCTTGCTTGGCCATTTGCCGCAGCACGTCGGCAAAGAAGCGCAAGGCGCGGGGCGGCAGCTTCAGCACAGGCGTTTCGTGTTTTTGGTCGCCATCCATGCCCACATCCAGAATGATGTTGATGTGGTCTGCTCTGGAGTGGTCCAGCGCGGTCATCAGGCATTGGTGCGCAACCGCAGCCATTTCGGCTTCGGCTTCATTGGCGGGGTCGAGTACTTCTTGATTGGTCATGGGGTTCTCCTTCGCGTAGCGGTCTTGGGTATGCCAAGATGCAATAGTGCGAAATAGTAGCATTAATCGCAATAAACGAAACGCTCGAAGCTAACGAAAGCGCAGCGATGGCGTGCATCCGGCTCAATCTAACGGGACCAACATGGATCAACACCGGTTTGATGGGGCAAATTGGCTTTGCAACTGCTCCTGAATTTATAGCTACTTGCCAAGTAAATACGGGGGTTGGAGGCTTATTTCTTTACAAATCCCTGCGTTGCGTGCCGGCTGGATGACTACCCAATCTCGATATGTACAGTGCTATTAATCACGCTATGAATAGCATTCTTTACCCTCCATGCCCCATATCACTGTGCCGATCTGGCCGCGCGGTGCAGGGGGCGCCCGAGGCCCACCTGACGCGGCCGGACACGCTGTAGATTTGGCTCAATGCACAATCCCCCCCATGCACATCCGCAACTTCCACCCCAGCGACGCGCCCGCTTTGCGCGCCGTCTTCTACTCATCCGTGCATGACTTGGCCCGCCACCACTACACGGCCGAGCCGTTCTTTGTGCGGTGGGGCTTTGGCGTGGAAGCGCGCCAGCAAGTGGAGCGCTCTGGGGTGGTGCTGGCGAACGCGCGGATGGGCAAGGTGCTGGCTGCAAATCGCTCCTGAATTGATAGCTGCTTGCGCAATGGATACGGGGGCTGCAGCCCAGTTTGGCATATATGTTTCATCGAGATTGCCTCCCACACCTCAAAACAAGCCCACATCGGCCGAACGCCAAGGCTGCGAGCGTCCGCGGCCACCCGCTACCATCCCCCCAAATACCTACAGAGACACCATGGCATCTGATTTCGTCACAGCCACAAACCACAGGCCCCAACCCCTATGAACTCTGGTGATCTGACCCTGCTGCTCGACCGCCTGCTGGCCCAAACGGGCGAACACGAGTGGTTGGAGTTCAAGCACAACGACGACCCGCACACCATTGGTGAATACATCTCGGCGCTGGCAAATGCCGCCGCGCTGGATGGCGAACCGTGCGGCTATATGGTGTGGGGCATTGAGGACATCACGCACCGGGTGCTGGGCACCCGCTTCAAGCCGGGATCGGCCAAGATAGGCGCGCAGTTGCTGGATATGTGGCTGCACCAGTACTTGCGGCCCAAGCTGGATTTCCGTTTTGAGGCGTTTGACTACCAAGGCCTGCCCGTGGTGGTGCTGCGCGTACCCGCCGCAGTGGCGCAGCCGGTGAGTTTTCATGAGGTGGAGTACATCCGCATTCACAGTGCCAAGGTCAAACTCGCCAGCCACGCCGACAAAGAGGCGCGGCTGTGGGCGCGGCTCAACACCAGGGGCGATTGGTCGGCCGAACTGGTCAGCGCGGCCGGCGCGGCCGACCTGGACTCTGCTGCACTGGCGGAAGGTGGTAAGCGCTTCGCCGAGAAGCATCCGCACTTGGCCGACGAGGTGAAGGGCTGGGATGTGCCCACACTGCTGTCCAAGCTCAAACTCAGCCGGGGCGGGCAACTGACCCGCGCCGCGCTGCTGCTTTTTGGCAAAGATGAGGCGGCGCAGTACCTGCCGCTACCACCGCAGGTGTCGTGGGTATTGAAGGACGCCGATGGCACGATGCTGGATTACGCGCACTTCGGCCTACCCTTGCTACTGGCCCCTGATGCGCTGTTTGCGCGGGTGCGCAACCTGACGGTGCGCTACATGCCATCCGGTACGCTGTTCCCTACCGAGGTGCCGCAGTACGACGCCTGGGTCATCCGTGAGGCCTTGCACAACGCCATCGCCCACCAAGACTACGCAGTGGGCGGGCGGGTGAATGTGATTGAAAAGCCAGACCAATTGGTGTTCAGCAACACAGGGCGTTTTTTGCCGGGCAAGGTAGAAAGCCTGCTGGTGCAAGACCGCTCGCCAGAGCAATACCGCAACCCGTGTTTGACGCAGGCCATGGTGTCCTTGAAATTGATTGACACGGTAGGCAGCGGCATTCGGCGCATGTTTATTGAGCAGCGCAAACGCTTCTTTCCGCTGCCCGATTATTTGATTGAGCCCGAGTTGCAGCGGGTGGAGGTGCGTATTACCGGGCGCATTCTGGCCGAGCAGTACACCCATGCGCTGATGCAGCAGCCAGACCTGTCGTTAATGGATGTGTTCTTGCTGGACAAGGTGCAAAAGCGTTTACCCATCAGCGCCCAAGACACCAAAGCCCTGCGCGCCCGCAAGCTGATCGAAGGCCGAACACCCAATATTCATGTGTCGGCCAAGGTAGCGCAGGTCATGGGCGAGCAAGCCCAGCACACGTTGAACAAGGGCTTGGACCCGGCTTATTACCGGGAGCTGGTGTTGCAGCACTTGCGCAACTTCAAAAAGTGCAAGCGGGAAGAACTGGAAGACCTGTTGTTGGCCAAGTTGCCTGATGTGTTGAGTGAGGAGCAAAAGCGCAACCGGGTTAAAAACCTGCTGGCGGATTTGGGTCGACGCAAGCTCATTGAGCCTGAGCGTAAGGGGCCCGGTGCACTGTGGCGGCTGGTCCAAGCAAAATAGGATAACCCTGTGCGAGGAGCGCCCTCTATCCTTCTTTTTATCCTATTAACGCACTCAAATCCTCCCTAAGCTGTTGATTCAAAAGGGATTTAAATAGGATAGATTGCTCACGGGAAGAAAATTTTGCTGTGAATCCACCATGAAAATCCGCAATTTCCACCCCGGCGACGCGCCCGCTTTGCGCGCCGTCTTCTACTCATCCGTGCATGACCTGGCCCGCCACCACTACACCGCCGAGCAGTTGGCGGTGTGGGCGCCGCGCCAGTACGACGCTGTGCAGTGGGGCGAGTGCTTGCGGGGCAACCGGCCTTTCATTGCCGAGGTGGACGGCTGCATCGCAGGCTTTGCGGACCTGCAAGACTCCGGCTACGTGGACCATTTCTTTGTGGCCGGGGCCTTTGCCGGGCGGGGTGGGGGCCGCTTGTTTGCGGACAGCGGCACATCTTCATCATGTGCGCGCCCCCGAGCCAATCAATGCCTACACCGCCCGATACGCCTGCTGCGGGTCGTTCGGCTCTTGCGGGTTGGTCATCGTCAGACGGCCTTCTCGCATCAATGGGCGCAAGTAGTTGTTGCGCACATAACGTGAGTGCCGTTGCAGCAAAGTGGCCAGCTCTTCTGCGCGCCAGTCTCGCAAGCGGCAGATTTCCACGATAGCGTCACACACTTCACCGGGTGGATGGCGTTGCCCGATGGCCCCAATTCTTGCCGCAAGCGAACCCGGCAGCTCGTTCAACAGGGCTTTGCGCTGCGTATCTTCCTCGTCGGCGGGCATGGCAGACAGGCCTTCAGGGTTGGCAGATAGTGCGCCGGCCTTGGTAGATAAGCCGTCAAGCTTGGTAGATAAGCCTGCGGACTCACTAGATAAGGCCTCGGGGTTACTGGATAAGCCCTTATCTACCAACCTTTCGGTCGGTACATAGTAAGTCGCTGAGCCGCGGCCTTTTTGGGCCAGCAGCCCGGCATCGCGCAGGCGGCGCAGGGCTTGGCTGGCGGTCAGGGTGTCTACTTTGGTCAGCTCGCGGTAGGTGCCGTTGTTGAGGGCGCCAGCCTCGCGCACCACGATCAGGGCTTTGGCTTCGTCCTCGCTCAGGTGCAGGTCTTTGAACTGGGCCAGCCAGGCAATGTCTTCCGCGCCCAAAAAGTGGTGGAAGAAGTAGCGGGCCACAAACTGGTCATTGCCCCGGTCGGATTCAAACAAGGGCGGCGTCAGGCCGGCCCGCTCCATGCTCTCGCGCATGACGCGGATGCCGCTGCCTTTGGTTTCGGCCAGCCGGGTGTCGTACAGGGCGGCGGCAATTTTGGGGTTGCGCAGTTGTGAGCCGGGTTCGCCCAGATGGTCTTGCGACTTGAGCGAGAAGCCGGGGTTGCGAATCTCCAGCCGGTTGGCGTAACGGATGATTTGCACCGGGCTGTGGCTTCGGTAGCTGCGGTGCATCAGCGCGTTGACCAGCGCCTCACGAATCACCCGCAGGGGAATAGCGGGTGTGTCGTGCCGTTGCAGGTCGCCTTCTTCCAGGGCAAAGCCTTTGGGCAGGTCGTCCAAAATGGCGGCCTGAGCACGGCGGATCAGGCGCAACAGCGGGTCGCGCAGGTCAATAGTGTCAAAGCGGCGGTCCGGGTGCGGCACCCATTCGCGGCCGGGCACGCGGATGTAGTCCACCCGCATCATGGGGAAGCAGCGGCGCAGCGCCACCGGTTTGCCAAACAGCATGAGGCCTGCCACGGTGGGCTGCCACATCGCTTGCGGGTTGCGCCGAATGCAGCCCAGTGACTGCAGCAAGTCTTCGTCGCTCCAGCGCAATTCTTCGGCATCGGGGTTCGTCTCGGCGCGGGACTGGCGGTAGTCGGCAATGGCTTCTGGCGAAAGGTCGTCCAGGCTGGCATCGGCGACCAGCGTGGAGTCAAAGCTCTCGGTTTGGCGACCTTGGTAAAAGACGGCTAGATCGTCGTCGGTGCAGTGCTGGTCGGTACTGCTGATGCGTCGAAAGGCGCCTTTGGGCAGGCCTTGGGCCTTGAAAAATAGGGGTTTGTCTTGTGGCTGCGCCTCGGGCACATGCACCACCAGCACTGCTTTGCCGTGGATGGTTTCTGTGTTGATTTCCACGCGCACCGGCTGGTTAAAGGTGTTGCGGCATTGGGTGGCGATTTCAGTGCTCAGTTTTTCGGGTTGGGCAATGCCTTCGACCTCGTAGGCGGGAAACAAGGCCATTTCTTCACGCACCACACCCAGCAGCAACCAGCCGCCACCCAGACCCGGCTCGTTGGCAAAGGCGCAAATGGTTTCCAGAATGGACTTGCCCGCTTCCGACGCCCGTTTAGCCTCTATGTGCTCGTTTTCGTCGAGCAGGTTGAGGCTTTCCAGCAGTTCAAGGGCCGTCACGCGGTGACCTCTTGCAGCCGGTCTGCGATGGTCCCAATGAAGTTGGATGGTGCGTGGCTTTTGCTCATCCCCGGATTCTCACACCACTTGGGGACGAATGCGGGCGACCATTGCGGTATCGAAGGTGTCGTTGAGGCCAGTAGGGGGGGGGGGCCGCTTGTTTGCCGATGTCAGCCTGACGG
>Ga0156180_1102_pt3 | contig 37075 bp, 26 predicted proteins | sample RifCSPlowO2_12_FD_107833 | JGI IMG/M metagenome (GOLD analysis project Ga0156180, IMG submission 107833) | Burkholderiales bacterium RIFCSPLOWO2_12_FULL_61_40
TGAAACGTCATGCAATCCACGCGCAAGATTGTCTGGGAAGGATTCGCCCGCCAGCAATGGCGGGCGTGGATTGAAACAACGTCAGCCGTGCGCCGCTGCTTGGCATCTTCCGATTCGCCCGCCAGCAATGGCGGGCGTGGATTGAAACCTGCTTGTACTCACAAGTCCGTCAACTCCCGCAAGGATTCGCCCGCCAGCAATGGCGGGCGTGGATTGAAACAATGAAGGTGTTGCCAGAGCGCTGGAATGGCATAGATTCGCCCGCCAGCAATGGCGGGCGTGGATTGAAACCATGGCGCGGTAGTTTCGATACGCCTGCCATGCCCGATTCGCCCGCCAGCAATGGCGGGCGTGGATTGAAACGGTCTGCAATCCATCGAGAGGCCACGCCGTCGGGGATTCGCCCGCCAGCAATGGCGGGCGTGGATTGAAACTGGTATCTCCACATTGGTGCGCCGGATCACACGCGATTCGCCCGCCAGCAATGGCGGGCGTGGATTGAAACGCCGGAGTACCCTAAGCACCAGATTAGCGGCGCATGATTCGCCCGCCAGCAATGGCGGGCGTGTATTGAAACGCTGGCGGTGAGCTTGAGCAACACCGATCGGCAGATTCGCCCGCCAGCAATGGCGGGCGTGGATTGAAACCCATCTCTCATGGCACATACATCAAACGGAGCGCCGATTCGCCCGCCAGCAATGGCGGGCGTGGATTGAAACAGCACGCGCCAGCATCATTTGCTCAGTGCGGCAATGATTCGCCCGCCAGCAATGGCGGGCGTGGATTGAAACGTCGTGCCGAGGCTTTGCATGTTGGCGCAAACGGCGATTCGCCCGCCAGCAATGGCGGGCGTGGATTGAAACTGTTGTGGTGTTGGTGGTGCTTGTCGATGGCGCGGATTCGCCCGCCAGCAATGGCGGGCGTGGATTGAAACATACGCCTACCCCGCTACATTGGCGCAGCCTGGCCGATTCGCCCGCCAGCAATGGCGGGCGTGGATTGAAACAGCATCAGATAGACCTGCAACACATGCCGTATGGGGATTCGCCCGCCAGCAATGGCGGGCGTGGATTGAAACCGCAAACGCGCCCAGCATGTGCATCATCATTCGACCGATTCGCCCGCCAGCAATGGCGGGCGTGGATTGAAACCGCAAACGCGCCCAGCATGTGCATCATCATTCGACCGATTCGCCCGCCAGCAATGGCGGGCGTGGATTGAAACAGCCGGGATTACACAAACGCTGACATGGGGCGAGGATTCGCCCGCCAGCAATGGCGGGCGTGGATTGAAACCGCAGGGTCCAAGGAAGAGGCCTCGGCCTTCATGATTCGCCCGCCAGCAATGGCGGGCGTGGATTGAAACCGACTCAATCGGCGCACCTGGTCGAGCTTGTACGATTCGCCCGCCAGCAATGGCGGGCGTGGATTGAAACGACGCCACACAATCCGCCGTCAAGGACGAGCGCCTGATTCGCCCGCCAGCAATGGCGGGCGTGGATTGAAACCGCAAACGCGCCCAGCATGTGCATCATCATTCGACCGATTCGCCCGCCAGCAATGGCGGGCGTGGATTGAAACCGGCCGTGACGTGCATATCAATCCCTGGCGGCATTGATTCGCCCGCCAGCAATGGCGGGCGTGGATTGAAACATGTCCCAACGGCGGCGCATTGAGCGGTCAGGTCTGATTCGCCCGCCAGCAATGGCGGGCGTGGATTGAAACGACGCTACGCGTCTCACTCGCGGCGGCGCAAGCTGATTCGCCCGCCAGCAATGGCGGGCGTGGATTGAAACCAGACCACAAGAACGTCACCAGTGCCAAGCGCAGGATTCGCCCGCCAGCAATGGCGGGCGTGGATTGAAACCGCCAGAGTACATGCCGACGACCTAGCCCACTACGGATTCGCCCGCCAGCAATGGCGGGCGTGGATTGAAACCCTGCGCTGCGGCCTGGAATGGCGTCTGCACATCTGATTCGCCCGCCAGCAATGGCGGGCGTGGATTGAAACCAACGGCGCGAAGATGGAAGGTCAAATGGACCAATGATTCGCCCGCCAGCAATGGCGGGCGTGGATTGAAACCCAATGCACATGCGCGCCGTAATGCGTGGCAACTGGATTCGCCCGCCAGCAATGGCGGGCGTGGATTGAAACTAGATCAAGCCAGTTTCCGCCATGGACAGGGTTTCGCCGATTCGCCCGCCAGCAATGGCGGGCGTGGGTTGAAACATGATGATCATGTCAAAGGCGTCATCGGCGGCAGATTCGCCCGCCAGCAATGGCGGGCGTGGATTGAAACCACCACGTCACACAAACGCGGGTGCACCCCCTGGATTCGCCCGCCAGCAATGGCGGGCGTGGATTGAAACCAGCATGCCCGTGCCGATGTCATTCGCCCCCGAGATTCGCCCGCCAGCAATGGCGGGCGTGGATTGAAACATTTGATTTTGCAGACGTTCAGCTCCTTGCAGCTCGGATTCGCCCGCCAGCAATGGCGGGCGTGGATTGAAACGCTGCGGCAGCCATGACCGCTACATTGACGTCAGATTCGCCCGCCAGCAATGGCGGGCGTGGATTGAAACTGGGAAAACACGCTTTACTTCGGCCAGGAACCCGTGATTCGCCCGCCAGCAATGGCGGGCGTGGATTGAAACTCGATCCACACCTCGGGGCCGGTTTGCCCGCGCCGATTCGCCCGCCAGCAATGGCGGGCGTGGATTGAAACAAATCCCAGTGCTCGCCCTTGATGAGTTGCGGGAAAGATTCGCCCGCCAGCAATGGCGGGCGTGGATTGAAACTTCAAGTTGCGCAAATATGCCGACATGGCGCACCTTGATTCGCCCGCCAGCAATGGCGGGCGTGGATTGAAACAGCCACGATCAGTGACTTCCAACGCCGCGCATGCGATTCGCCCGCCAGCAATGGCGGGCGTGGATTGAAACGGCGCCAGCACGGTGTGCTGGGGGTCCGCCAGCAGATTCGCCCGCCAGCAATGGCGGGCGTGGATTGAAACCAAGGTGCTCTTGCCCACTCCGTTTTTACCGATCGATTCGCCCGCCAGCAATGGCGGGCGTGGATTGAAACTATCAGAAATGAAAACCGGCGACATCCTGGTCGTGATTCGCCCGCCAGCAATGGCGGGCGTGGATTGAAACTGGTGGATGGCCCTTGCGACTCCCCGCCCGCTGACGATTCGCCCGCCAGCAATGGCGGGCGTGGATTGAAACTATCGAAGCCGTGGTAATAGACCGTGCGACCTTGATTCGCCCGCCAGCAATGGCGGGCGTGGATTGAAACATCAATGATGATGATGGCGCCGTTGGGGACTTCCGATTCGCCCGCCAGCAATGGCGGGCGTGGATTGAAACGCGCCGGGGGAGTTGCTTCGCGCCAGGGAGTTGCTGATTCGCCCGCCAGCAATGGCGGGCGTGGATTGAAACTCCCTGAAATTGCCTCAGGGGCCTGGGCCACCGCGCGATTCGCCCGCCAGCAATGGCGGGCGTGGATTGAAACAGGTGTTGCCATATGTGACACCCTCCCCAGACTCACGATTCGCCCGCCAGCAATGGCGGGCGTGGATTGAAACCCCGTTTTGATAGAGCTTCCAGGCTTCTTTGGCCTGATTCGCCCGCCAGCAATGGCGGGCGTGGATTGAAACACCATGCCGCCGATGTTGTCCGACACGAATGGGGATTCGCCCGCCAGCAATGGCGGGCGTGGATTGAAACATAGCCCCCCATGCGAATATGAACTCTATCAGCTCGATTCGCCCGCCAGCAATGGCGGGCGTGGATTGAAACGGCGGCGTCCTGTTCCCGGTGATGCAGAGTTGGTGATTCGCCCGCCAGCAATGGCGGGCGTGGATTGAAACATCGCCAACCAGACCGACATCGCAGCCGCAGGGGATTCGCCCGCCAGCAATGGCGGGCGTGGATTGAAACAAACGGTTTCACGCCATTACCCTCAGTGGCGCAGGCTTGCCCGCCTGATCCACCAAGGGCGTCGGCGCGCCTTCCGTTTTAAGGGGGGGGGAGCTTTCCCCAGTCGAACTATCAAGCAAAAGGCCTGGGGTGAGCGCCAAAGCGAAGTAAAGGAGGAGGCCGAAGGCCGGAGGACATGAGCGGCGGCGCTCGCCCCAGGCCTTTTGCGGGCGCCGGAAAAATCGCTCCGCCCTATCTCCGCATTGGGTGAAAGCCCCTTGCTTAAGCCGCCACCGCAGCCTGCGCCTGGTTCGCCGCGACCTGGGTAGCCGCCAGGGTCGCCTCTGCCGCGCCCGCCAATGCGCTTGCCTTGGGTGCGTCTCCCATGGCCAGGCCTTCGGCGCGCACAAAGCGCACATCGGTGATGCCCAGGAAGCCGAACACGGTTTGCAGGTAGCTTTCCTGGTGCTCCATGGCGCGGCCACCTTCACTGGTGGAGTACATGCCGCCACGGGTGGAAGCCACGATCACGGTTTTGCCGCCAGCCAGGCCTTTGGGTCCGGTGGCGGTGTAGGTGAAGGTGCGGCCGGCCTGGGCAACGCGGTCGATCCAGGACTTGAGCTGGCTGGGGATGCTGAAGTTGTACAGCGGCGCGCCCACCACAATCACATCGGCCGCCAGAAACTGGCTGACGAGCGCCTCGGAGATAGCGTTTTCGCGGCGCTGGCCTTCGGTCAGAGTCTCCGTGGTGGCGGGCATGCGAAAGCCCAGGGATTCCGCCGACAAATGGCTGGGGGTGTCTGTGGCCAGGTCCAGGTAGTCCACCACGGTGGCGTCGTGGGTGGCGGTCCACTGGTCCACGATGTTGCGGGTGAGCTGGCGGGAAACCGAGTTGCTGCCCAGGATGCTGGAGTCGATGTGCAAGAGTTTCATGGTGCTTCCTTCAAAGGGGTTGGTCGATGAAAGAATTGTGGGGATGAAGCGAATGTTTGATAAGTGGGCAAATTTGCGCTAGATTGTTCTATCAATAGGACAATTGGGGCTGACCATGCACGATATGAACGACATGCTGTACTTTGCCGAGGTGGTGGAGCGGGGCGGTTTTGCGGCCGCCGGGCGCCATCTGGGCATTCCCAAATCCAAGCTGTCGCGCCGGGTGGCCGAGCTGGAAACGCGCCTGGGCGTGCGCCTGCTGCAGCGCACCACACGCAAGCTCTCGCTGACCGATGTGGGTGCCGTGTACCTGCGCCATTGCAGCGCGGTGCGTGACGAGGCCCAGGCGGCGCAAGAGGCCATCGAGCATGTGCACACCGAGCCGCGCGGCACGCTGCGCGTGGCCTGCCCCGTAACCTTGGCGCTGACCACCATCGGGCCGCTGGTGCCGGTGTTTTTGGCCCGCCACCCCCAGGTGCGCATGGACATGCGGGTGAGCAACCGGGTGGTGGACCTGATTGAAGACGGTGTGGACATCGCGCTGCGGGTGCGCCCCACGCTGGAAGACAGCGCCAGCCTGGTGGTCAAGAACTTTGGCGTGAGCCGCACCTTGCTGCTGGCAAGCCCGCAGCAGTTGCACCGCCAATGGCAGCCCGCCGGCCCCGCCGAGCTGGTGGGGTTGGACACGGTGAGCATGTCGGCGGTGGACGGCAAATCCAGCTGGGGCCTGCAGGGCCCGGCGGGCGCCGAGTACACCCTGGAGCACCAGCCGCGCTACTGGGCCGACGACCTGGCGACCCTGCGCTTTGCGGTGCTGGGCGGCATTGGTATGGGTTTCATGCCCGAGTACATGTGTGAAGACGAACTGCGCTCCGGCCAGCTGGTGGAGGTCTTGCCCGGCTGGAGCCCCCGGCCGGGGATTTTTCATGCGGTCTACCCGTCACGCCGGGGCATGGTGCCCGCCGTGCGTGCCTTTCTGGACTTTCTGGGGGAGTCCATCCACGCCGAGGGGGTGCCACGGGTGATGTGATGGCCGCAAACGGCAGTTATTAGGGGTGAAAAATGGCTGTGGCCCGCGTGGAATAAGCGGTAGCAGCTATCAAAATGTAGTGTCTCAGCGCAAGCGCAGCGGGTCCACGCGCCGGTCGATGGAGGGTTTGGTAGGGGCAGCGGCCACTTGTTCGTGCGCCTTGGGGTCGGTCCAGCCAAAAAAAGCACACACCTCGGCGCGCTGGGTTTGGGCGTCGGCGTAGCCCAGGGCCATGAGTTCGCTGGTGTAGCCCGATTCAAACAGCAGGTAGCTGGCCAGTGCGGCGCCTTTCATGTCGGCACGGGCCGTGGAGACGCCCACACCGCCCAGCATCACACGCACCGCATGGGGCAGGTCGCCGATGTGGCGCGAGGCCACGGTGTCCAGCCGCTGGCTGGGCGCAATCACCAGCAGGTCGATGGGGCGCAGGGCGCTGGCTTTGCGCAATTCCGGCGGCACCAGTTTGATGGTCTGGTTGATGCGGCGCACCCGCTCCACGTCCACCGCCAGGGCGTCCAGAAAGATGTTGGACAGCGCGTGGCCCGCGATCTGGGCGATGGACGGGTAGGTGTTGGTGGTGTGCAGGTGGGCTTCGTCCTTGGGTTCGTGCATGCGACCGGCCCCTACCACCATGATCCGCTCGGCCCCCAGGTGGATGGCGGGCGACACCGGGGCGCTTTGGCGCATGGAGCCGTCGCCGAAATACTCGTTGTGGCCGTCGATATGCAGCTCGGTGGCCGGAAACACAAAGGGGATCGCACTGGACGCCAGCAGGTGGGCGTGGGTGATTTTGGCGCGCACCGACAGGCGCTGTGAGCGCACCCAGGGCATCAGGCGCTTGTCACCCTCGAAAAACGTGATGTGGTCGCCCGAGCTGTAGCTCGACGCCGTGACGGCCAGCGCCTGCATGTGGCCCTTGCGGATGAGGTAGGGCAGGCGCTCCAGCGGCACCAGCCTGGCGATTAACTCGCCCAGCGGGGTGTTGTCCAGCAAGGAGCGGGGTTTGATACGCCGCCACTTGGCCAGCATCCAGCCGATGGACAACAGCGTCATCCAGCTGGCACCGGATCGCAGCATGCTCAGGTGGTCGGCCCGGTACACCTCATGGGCATGGAAGTTTTTCCAGGTGCTGGCAATCATCCGCACGGTGGCGTCGAAATTGTCACAGCCGCAGGCCAGTGCCGATGCGTTGATGGCCCCCGCCGAGGTGCCGGTGATAACGGCAAAGGGGTTGCGCTGGTTTTCCGCACCGCAATCCAGCCGGATGTCGGCAATGGCCTCCAGCACCCCCACCTGGTAGGCGGCGCGTGCGCCGCCTCCGGTCAACAACAAGCCGGTGGTCTGGGGAATGGGTGTTGCGCCGTGCATGGGGAATATTATGGGTCGCTTGCAGCGCCGGTTGAACCCAAAATAAACGGGGTAAACCCGTAGTGGGGCCGGGGTTAATGGGTTCGCTAGACTCCGGGGTAAAGGAGTATTCAATGGCCATCACCGAACCAAGCATCATGGGCGCCCTGGCAGGCGTCGTCGACCCCAATACGGGCAAAGATTTCGTCAGCAGCAAGTGCATCAAGAACCTGTCGGTCACCGGCAGCGACGTGGCTTTTGACGTGGAGCTGGGCTACCCCGCGAAAAGCCAGACAGCCGAGTTCCGCCAGGCCCTGATCGCCGCCGCCAAGGGCGTTTCCGGGGTGGGCAACGTCAGCGTCAATGTGCAGATGAAAATCGTGCCGCATGCGGTGCAGCGTGGCGTGCAACTGCTGCCCGGTGTCAAGAACATCATCGCCGTGGCCTCCGGCAAGGGCGGCGTGGGAAAAAGCACCACCGCCGCCAATCTGGCGCTGGCGCTGGCCGCCGAAGGCGCGCGCGTGGGCCTGCTGGACGCCGACATCTACGGCCCCAGCCAGCCCATGATGATGGGCATCGAGGGCCGACCCGAGTCCGAAGACGGCAAGACCATGGAGCCCCTGGAAAACTACGGCGTGCAGGTCATGTCGATTGGTTTTCTGGTGGCGCAGGACGAAGCCATGATCTGGCGCGGCCCCATGGCCACCCAGGCGCTGGAGCAGCTGCTGCGCCAGACCAACTGGAAAGACCTGGACTACCTGGTGGTGGACATGCCCCCCGGCACCGGCGATATCCAGCTCACCCTGAGCCAGCGCGTGCCCATGACCGGTGCGGTCATCGTCACCACGCCACAGGACATTGCCTTGCTGGACGCCCGCAAAGGCATCAAGATGTTCGAGAAGGTGGGTGTGCCCATTTTGGGCGTTGTGGAAAACATGGCGGTGCATGTGTGCAGCAACTGCGGCCATGTGGAGCACATCTTTGGCGCCGATGGCGGCAAGAAAATGGCGGCGGATTACAACATGGACTACCTGGGCGCCTTGCCGCTGGCCATGCAGATCCGGGTGCAGGCCGACGGCGGCCGCCCCACCGTGGTGGCCGACCCCGAGGGCGAGGTGGCCGGCATCTACAAGGCCGTGGCCCGGCGCGTGGCCCTGGCGGTGGCGGCCAAAAACAAGGATTTTTCCAGCAAGTTCCCCACCATCAACATCAGCAAGAACACCTGACCTTGTCGGGTCTTGGGTGAAAACAACACGGCACCGGGGGCGCGAGGGCCTGGTGTCCAGCAGCAGGGAGTCACCATGCATCCATCCGGTCCATCCACCGATTCCAAGGCCCTGGCCCTTGCCAGCGTGGACGGCATGCGCGAGCGCATCCGCCGCAAAAGCAAGCTCAAGGGGCGCCAGGCGGACGAGATTTCGCTGGCCGAGGTGCGAGCCCTGATCGACCCCCGGCCCGAGGGCGGGTACCGGCGCGATGGGCTGATCGAGCAGCTGCACCGGCTGAACGACGCCTACCGCGGCCTGCACGAGCGCCACTTGGTGGCGCTGGCCAAAGAGATGAACCTCCCCATGGCCGAGGTGTACGAGGTGGCCAGCTTCTACCACCACTTCGAGGTGCTTGCGGATGGTGCCCCTGCGTCGGGCCTGACGGTGCGGGTGTGCAGCGGGCTTGGCTGCCAGATGGCGGGGGGCGACGATGTGCTGGCGCGTTTGCCCGCCTTGCTGGGCGGTGCCGATGTGCGGGTGATTGCGGCACCCTGTGTGGGGCGCTGCGAACAGGCGCCGGTGGCGGTGGTGCACCAGACCCCGCTGCCATGGGCCACGGCAGAGGCGGTGGTTTTAGAGGCAAATAAGGCTCTAGCCCCCGTGGAATGTGCGCAAGCAGCTCCTGAATTGATAGCAAAAGCGGCCGTGGACTACGACACCTACCGCGCCCAGGGCGGCTACGCACTGGCTGCCGCCGTGGTCAATGGCGAAGACGACCCCGAGAGCGTGCTGCGGGCCCTGGACGACTCCGGCCTGCGCGGCCTGGGGGGCGCGGGCTTTCCGGCGGGGCGCAAATGGCGCATCGTGCGGGAGCAGTCGGCGCCGCGCCTGATGGCAGTGAACATCGACGAAGGCGAGCCCGGCACCTTCAAGGACCGTACCTATCTGGAGCGCGACCCGCACCGCTTTCTGGAAGGCATGTTGATTGCCGCCCAGGTGGCGGGCACCGAGGCGGTCTACATTTACCTGCGCGACGAGTACCACGGCTGCCGGGCGATGTTGCAGGCCGAGCTGGCCAAGCTGCAGGCCCATCCGCCGTGCCCCTTGCCGCACATCGAGTTGCGCCGGGGCGCGGGGGCCTACATCTGCGGCGAAGAGTCCGCCATGATTGAAAGCATCGAAGGCAAACGCGGCGAGCCGCGCATGCGCCCGCCCTACATCGCGCAGGTGGGCCTGTTTGGTCGGCCCACGCTGGAGCACAACCTGGAGACCCTGTACTGGGTGCGTGACATTGTGGAAAAAGGCGCTGCGTGGTTCACCAGTTTTGGCCGCCATGGCCGCAAGGGCTTGCGCAGTTTCAGCGTGAGTGGCCGGGTGAAAGAGCCGGGGGTCAAGCTGGCGCCCGCAGGCATCACGGTGCAGGAGCTGATTGACGAACACTGCGGCGGCATGCAGGAAGGGCACACCCTGTACGCCTACTTGCCCGGCGGGGCGTCGGGCGGCATTTTGCCGGCCCATCTGAACCAGATTCCGCTGGACTTTGACACTTTGCAGCCCTACGGCTGTTTCATCGGCTCCGGTGCGGTGGTGGTGCTGGGCCAGCACGACAAGGCGCGTGATGCGGCCCTGAACGCCATGCGTTTTTTTGCCGACGAGAGCTGTGGCCAGTGCACGCCCTGCCGGGTGGGCACGGCCAAGGCGGCCCAGCTGATGGAGGCGCCGGTGTGGGACCAGGCTCTTTTGGACGACCTGAGCGAGGTCATGGTGGACGCCTCGATTTGTGGCCTGGGGCAGGCGGCGCCGAATCCGGTGCGCTGCGTTCAGAAATACTTTGCCCATGAGGTGGTTTGAATGAACGCAATCGTTAAATCTATCTGCGCTGCCGGGCCTACGGTGGCGTTCACGCTGGACCGGCAGACGGTGCACGCCTATGAAGGCGAGAGCATTCTCCAGGCGGCGCAGCGCCACGGGGTCGAGATTCCGCATTTGTGTTTTACCGAGGGGCTGCGGGCGGATGGCAATTGCCGGGCCTGTGTGGTGGAGGTGGCGGGGGAGCGCACTCTGGCACCGAGTTGCTGTCGTACGGTGTCTGCGGGGATGGTGGTGCAGGCCACGAGTGAGCGGGCGTTGAAGAGCCAGAAGATGGTGCTGGAGATGCTGCTGTCGGATATGCCGGAGGTGGGGTACAAGTGGAATGACGCTCCTCTGGCTGCTGATGGTGGCGACGCTACGTCTTGTGCGGCTCAAGGCGTGACCTCTGGCGCTGCTGCATTGGGCAGTGCGCCGGGCTCCTCATACGCAAGCTCGAAATCGTCGCCCGGCGCACTGCCCAATACAGCCGGACCTGGGGTGTCCACTGTGGTGGGGCAGCATGGGGAGCTTTCTTGGTGGGCTTCGCGCATGGACGTGTCGGTGCGGTCGGCGCTTGCTGCCTTGCGGCGGGCGCAGCCTGTGGCTGACGTGTCGCACCCGGCGATGGCGGTCCATCTGGATGCTTGTATCCAGTGCACGCGCTGTGTGCGGGCCTGCCGCGAGGAGCAGGTGAACGACGTGATCGGCTACGCCCTGCGGGGCGCACACAGCCAAATTGTGTTTGACCTGGACGATGCCATGGGCGACAGCAGCTGCGTGGCGTGTGGCGAGTGTGTGCAGGTCTGCCCTACCGGGGCGCTGATGCCCAAGACGCTCATCGGTTCGCAGGCGGTGGACAAGACGGTGGACTCGGTGTGCCCGTTTTGCGGTGTCGGTTGCCTCATGACCTACCAGGTGCGCGACAACCAAATTGTGGGGGTGGAGGGGCGTGACGGCCCGGCCAACCACGGCCGGTTGTGTGTCAAAGGCCGCTTTGGTTTTGACTACGCCCACAGCCCGCAGCGGCTGACCGTGCCGCTGGTCCGCAAGCCGGGGGTGCCCAAAGACCCCGAGGCCTTGCAGGGCCTGAACCGCCACACGGCCGACTGGTCGGCGGTGTTTCGCGAGGCCACCTGGGAGGAAGCGCTGGCGCTGGCCGCCGGTCCGCTCAAGGATTTGCGTGACACCCACGGCAGGAAGGCGCTGGCCGGTTTCGGATCGGCCAAGGGCAGCAACGAAGAGGCCTATTTGTTCCAGAAACTGGTGCGCACCGGCTTTGGCTCCAACAATGTGGACCACTGCACCCGGTTGTGCCATGCCTCCAGCGTGGCCGCCTTGCTGGAGGGCGTGGGCTCGGGCGCGGTGAGCAACCAGATCAACGATGTGCAGCACTCCGGGCTGATTTTTTTGATCGGCTGCAACCCCACCAACAACCATCCGGTGGCCGCCACCTGGATGAAAAACGCGGCCAAGGCCGGTGCCAAAATCGTGGTGGCCGACCCGCGTGGCACCGACATTGGCAAACACGCCTGGCGCAGCCTGCAGTTCAAGGCCGACACCGACGTGGCCATGCTCAATGCGCTGATCCACACCATCATCGACGAAGGCCTGGCCGACGAAGCTTTTATCCGCAACCGCGCCAGCAACTTCGAGGCCCTGCGCGACAACGTGCAAGGCTACAGCCCCGAGGCCATGGCGCCGATTTGCGGGATTCCCGCACAGACCTTGCGCGAGGTGGCGCGGGCCTATGCCACAGCCAAGGGCGCCATGATTTTGTGGGGCATGGGGGTGAGCCAGCATGTGCACGGCACCGACAATGCCCGCTGCCTGATCGCCCTGGCCACGGTGGCGGGGCAGATTGGCAAACCCGGCTCGGGCCTGCACCCGCTGCGCGGCCAGAACAATGTGCAGGGCGCCAGCGACGCGGGCCTCATTCCCATGATGTTTCCCAACTACCAGCGCGTCACCGACCCGGCCGCACATGCCTGGTTTGAAGAGTTCTGGGGAATGCGCACGCCGCAGGGCCGCCCCAAGGCGGGCGAAGCCCCCTCGGGGGGCAGCGCAGCACACGAAGTGGCAAGCGTGGGGGCTCCAACATCATTGGACGACCAACCCGGCTATACGGTGGTGGAAATCATGCACAAGGCGCTGGCCCCCGACAGCGACCCGCACAAGGTGCGCGGCATGTACATCATGGGCGAAAACCCCGCCATGAGCGACCCCGACCTGAACCACGCGCGCCACGCGCTGGCCTCACTCTCGCACCTGGTGGTGCAAGATATTTTCATGACCGAAACCGCCTGGCTGGCCGATGTGGTGCTGCCCGCGACCGCCTGGCCCGAGAAGACTGGCACGGTGAGCAACACCGACCGCATGGTGCAGATGGGCCGCCAGGCGATTGACCCGCCTGGGCAGGCCCGGCCGGACCTGTGGATCATCCAGCAGATGGCGCAGAGAATGGGCCTGCACTGGAACTATGGCCAGACGGATGCCGCCGCGCCGGGCCGCCCCAAGCAAGGCACGGCCCCCTCGGGGGGCAGCGCTGCACACGAAGTGGCAAGCGTGGGGGCCATGGTTTCCGCTGTGTACGAGGAAATGCGCCAGGCCATGCACGCCGCCATTGGCGGCATCCGTTGGGAGCGGCTGGAGCGTGAATCCAGCGTGACCTACCCCTGCCTGAGCGCGGACGATCCGGGTGCGCCCACGGTGTTCATCGAGCGCTTTGCCACTGCCGATGGGCGTGTGCATCTGGTGCCCGCCGACATCATTCCCGCCGACGAGCGGCCCGATGCCGACTACCCCTTTGTGCTCATCACCGGGCGGCAGCTGGAGCACTGGCACACCGGCAGCATGACCCGGCGCGCCAGCGTGCTCGATGCCCTGGAGCCGATGGCGACCGCCTCTCTGTGCGGCGACGACCTGCAGGCCCTGGGGCTGGTGGCGGGGGATGTGGTGACCGTGCAATCGCGCCGGGGCCAGGTGGCGCTGCATGTGCGCCGCGACGACGGCACGCCCCAGGGGGCCGTCTACATTCCGTTTGCCTACTACGAGGCAGCCGCCAATCTGCTGACCAATGCGGCACTGGACCCCTTTGGCAAGATTCCCGAATTCAAATACTGCGCGGTGGCCCTGCGGCGCGGCGGGGTGCCGGCGCCCGTGCCCGGTTACGGCCCTGCCGGGGGCGTGGCTGCTTTGTGAATTCCCTTGCCGTGAATCCTTTGCCCCGTCTCACCCAGGCCCGCGCGCCGCTGACCCACCCCATCACCGTGCGCAACGAGCGTGGTGAACACCTCAGCGTGGCCATTCCCTCGGAGCGGGCCTTGACGGTGTACGTGGACAAGCGCGAACTCGTCACCCTGATGACCCTGGGCGCCCAGCCCGAATGGCTGGTGCTGGGGTTTTTGCTGAACCAGCGCCTGGTGCAGTCGGCGGGGGAGATCGCATCCATTACCGTGGACTGGGAGGTGGGCGCGGCGGCGGTGAAGACCCATGCGGGCATTGCGAATCTGGCGGAAAAAACCGCCACCCGCGTGGTCACCACCGGCTGCGGCCAGGGCAGTGTGTTTGGCGATTTGATGCGGGACGTGGACGGCCTCACGCTGCCCGACACCCACATCACGCAGAGCCAGTTGTATGGCATCGTGAACACCATGCGGCTGCAGGACAGCGTCTACAAAATTTCGGGCTCGGTGCACGGCTGTGCGCTGTTCCATGGCCAGGAGCTGCTCTTTTTTGTGGAAGACGTGGGCCGCCACAACGCAATTGACACCATCGCGGGCTGGATGGCGCTGCAAGCGGGGCTGGACCGTGCGGGCAAGGTGTTTTACACCACCGGCCGGTTGACCAGTGAGATGGTCATCAAGTCGGCGCAAATGGGCATTGCGGTGGTGGTTTCGCGCAGCGGCACCACCCAAATGGGGCAGGCGGTGGCCGCACGCCTGGGCTTGTGCGCTATAGGGCGGGCCACCCATACGCGTTTTTTGTGTTTCAGCGGTGCGCAGCGGCTGCAACTGCAACCGGGCGGATGCTAGTATTTTTTGGGGTCAAACCAAAGTGAGGCATCGTTCAAAGGCGTTTCCTTGGGCAGCATGCCATTGTTCACCTTGATGATGCGCCGGTGTTTGAGGTCCGCTTTTTCGATGGCGGCACCGTTGTATTTTTTGAAAATGGCGTCAAACGAGCCGTCTTTCATCATCTTGCGGATGCCAGCTTCCACCCGGTCTTTCAGTTTGGCGTCACTGTGGTTGAAGAAAAAATAGTAGGGCCAGGGGTAATAGATCAGCAGGTTTTTTTCAATGGCCAGGTTGGGATTGCTCCTGGAATAGGTGTTGTATTCGTTGAAGGCTTCGCTGATGCCCCTGGGAAACAGGTCGAACCGTCCGCCGTCCGCCATCTTGAACAGGTTGTCGTATTGCGCGGTGGTCACCGTGAGTCCATTGGATTCGTACAGTTTCACGTCGCCCCAGCCCAGCCCCTGGCCGATTTGCAGTTTTTTCAGGTCGTCCAGGGTTTTGGCCTGGTCAATCAAAGCCTGTTTGTCTTTGGCAATCAGTGCAACGCGGTAGCCCAGGATGCCCTTGCGCAGGGGGATGCGCAGCGGCAAGAAATCCTTTTCCTTCTCCACCGAGGTGGAGCTCCACACCACGTTGACGGAATCCTCGCCTTTTTTCAGCTCCACCAGGTAGCGCGCTTCGTTCATGCCGTCTTTGGACGCAGTCAACTCATAAGGCCCAAACTCCGCAACGGTCGCTTTCAGTGCGGTGTCCAGTATTTCAATCAGGTCGTTGAAGCGGGTGTCCCTGGCGGTCTGGTTGGCCGGGTAGACCACCTTGACCCCGGCGGAAAGCGCGGAAAACGAGAGCAGGAGCATCCCGAAGAACAAGGTGGCCTGCAAGCGCAATGGTGAGGAACCGGAGATGGGCATGACAAACTCCTTGGGTTTGTAAAAGAGCGGAAAGCGGTTTGCACTCTATACCGATCTGCGGGTGGCTGCAATCGATGGCGGTGTTTCGCTATCAAATATATAGCTGCCTACGCATATTCCATGAGGGCTGGAGGCTTCTTTTGCTCACAATCCTAGGCGTAGCGCTTGTTGCGCAGGTTGTGCTTGACGTTGCGCATCATCGGTTGCAGCACGTCGCACCCGATGCGCAGCGCCACGCTGGTGGCCAGAATGTCAATGATCAGCAGGTGCAGCAGCCGTGACTGCATCGGGACGAAGTGTTCAAACGGCTCGCCGTGGTCGGCTGCCAGGTGGATATGGGCTGCGCTGGCCAGGGGGGAACCACTGGCGGTGATGACCACCGTGGAAGCGCCACTTTTCTTGGCAATATCGCATGCCTCCATCAGGTCGCGGGTGCGGCCGGAGTTGGAAATGAGGACGACGCAATCCCCCGGCTCCAGCATGGAGGCGCTCACGATCTGAAAGTGGCTGTCGCTGTAGGCCAGGGTGTTGATTCCCAGCCGAAAGAACTTGTGCTGGGCGTCCTGGGCGACGACGCCGGAGTCTCCCACGCCATAGAACTGGATACGTTTCTTGTGTTGGTAGGCGTCCATCAGCAGGGCCGTGGCGCGCTCCATGCTGGCCATGCCGATGTCGCTGCGGTACTTCAGCAGGGTCGCCAGGGTGCTGTCGATGACTTTGACGGCCACTTCATGCGCCTTGTCGTCCGCGTTCACGCAGCGGTGGATGAAGGGCACCCCTTCATCCACCGCACCGCTCAGTTTGCGTTTGAAGTCCACCAGGCCGTCAAAGCCCACGCTGCGGCAAAACCGCACCACCGTGGGCTTGCTGACCTTGGACAGGCGGGCCAGCTCGCCCACCGCGAGCCGGGCAAAGTCGCATGGGTCGGCCAGGCACAGCTGGGCGACGCGTTGCTCCGAAGGGGAGAGCGAGGGCAAGGCGGCTTGGATGCGGTCGAGCATGGCGCGGTGGGCTGGTTTAACCCACTCACACTACCTCAGGCATGCCGCTGTGCAGAGAGCGGGTAATGGCCAGGCCGATGCGAGTGGCTTCCAGGGCGTCGTCCAGGGTCAGGCTCAATGGCGCTTCACCCCGGCAGGCGGCCACAAAAGCCGCCATCTCGGCCCCGAAGGCGGCCTCGAAGCGCTCGTAAAAGTCTTTCACCACGGCATGGCGCACGCCATGGGTGTCACTGCGCACCACACGGTCACTGGCCGCGTGTTCGCCCACCGTCAGCTTGCCCGCGGTGCCAATCACCTCGGTGCTGGTTTCGTGGCCATGGGCCATGGTGCGCGAGGCGTAGAACACGGCCCGTGCGCCGCCTTCAAACTCCACCACCGCCAGGCCGTTGTCCACATCGCCAAACTCGGCCAGGGCTGGGTGCAGGGCGATGGTGCCGGTGGCAAAGGCGCGCAGCGCCTTGGGGCGGTTCAGCATCCAGCGCGCCAGGTCGATGTCGTGCACGCTGCAGTCCATGAAGATGCCGCCCGAGGTGGGGGCAAAGCGCACAAAAAAGCCTTCCGGATCGTTCTGGTCGCAGGTTTGGGAGCGCACCAAAAAGGGCCGGCCGATTTCGCCCGCCGCCACGGCCGCGTGGGCGTTCAGGTAGCTGGGGTCGAAGCGCCGGACAAAGCCCACCATGGCCACCTGGGCCGGGCGCTGCTGTGCCACGGCCAACACGCGTTCGCAATCTTCCACATTCAGCGCCAGCGGTTTTTCCACAAACACATGTTTGCCTGCCTTCAGCGCCGCAATGGTCTGGTCGGCGTGCAGGGAGGTGGGGGTGACCAGCACCACGGCGTCCATGCCCGGGTCGGCAAGGAAGGTGTCAAAGTCTTCATACACCCGGGTGATGCCCAGTTGCGCGCTGGCATAGCTGCGCTCATCCGCCACCGGGCTGCAGGCTGCCACCAGCTCGCAATGCCGGGTGCGAAAGGCCAGGGCCTCGGCGTGGCGCTTGCCCAAACGGCCCAGGCCGACAATGCCGATACGAAGGTTGTTTGCCATGGTGCGCTTTAGTTGAAAGTAATGACTTGGTTGGTGGCCGCGCTTTGGGCCGCTGCGTCCGCCAAAATCTGCGCGTCCACGCCGTCTTGCACCGAGGTGCGGAAGGCGCCGCCGTTTTGCAACTGGGTGAAGAAGTGTTCAATCTCCAGACGGTAGGCGGCTGCGTAGCGTTGCAGAAAGAAGGCTTCCGGGTTGTCCTGCTGCGTGCCCTGGGCGTTGGCCTGGGTCACTTCGCTGGGGCGGTGGTTGCCACACTGCAGCATGCCCTTCGACCCGATCACCTCAAAGCGCTGGTCGTAGCCGTAGGCGGCGCGGCGCGTGGTGTTGATCTGGCACAGCCGCCCCTTCACGGTCTTGATGGTGACGGCGGTGCAATCGAAGTCGCCAGCCTGTCCAATGGCGGGGTCCGTCAGGCAGGAGCCGGTGGCGCTCAGCCAGGCGGCCTGGTCACCGTCGCCGCACAAAATCCAGCGGAACACGTCAAAGTCGTGGATCAGCATGTCGCGAAAGATGCCGCCAGACTGCTGGATGTACTCCACCGGCGGGGCGCCGGGATCGCGGCTGGTGATGACGAGCATTTCGGGGTTGCCGATGTCGCCCCGGTCCAGGCGGGTTTTGGCCTCGTTGAAGGTGGGGTCAAAGCGGCGCTGAAAGCCAATCATGCAGGCCACGCCGGCCTGTGCCACGGCCTGGGCCACGGCATGTGCGCGTGGCGCCGACAGGTCCACCGGTTTTTCACAGAAGATGTGTTTGCGTGCGGCGGCGGCGCGGGTGATGAGATCACTGTGGGTGGTTGTTGGTGAGCAGATGGCCACCGCGTCAATGGCGGGGTCGGCCAGTACGGTGTCGATATCCGCCGCTGCGGCGCCGACTTGCTGCGCAAGGTCGGCAGCCGCACTCGGAACAGCGTCACAGACGTATTTGAGCTTGACACCCTGCTGGGCCGCAAGGTTGGTGGCGTGGATGCGGCCTATGCGACCGGCGCCGAATACGGCAATGTGCTTCATGAAACGTCCTGTCTCTGTAGATGGAATAGGGGGCCCGCTGTTTGCGGAGAGCTGCAGGACTATACAAAATTTTTACTAAAAATGGAAATTTATTTCTAAAAAATGTCTTGTGAAAAAATAAATGCGGTTTTCAAGGGGCCACCTTGGGTGATGTGGGGCGATATGGCAGCTCCAGCGCGTAGGCCAGGGCGATAAACAGGCTCTGGACCAAGCCCATGGTGCTGGTCAAAGCCCGAAAACCGAAGGTCGAGTTGTCCTGCACGACCAGCGTGGACACGGCGTCCTTGGCCAGCGGGCTCATGCGGCTGTCGGTGATGGCAATCAGTTGAACACCCCGCGCGACGGCAAGGTTCACGGCTGCCAGCGTTTCCTCGGCGTAAGGCGCAAATGAAATGGCCACCATGACGTCACCTTGACGTACGGAACGCATCTGTCCCAGGTGCATGCTGCCCAAGCCCGACATGAGGCACACCCGTTTATCCGTGTGCTGGAGTGCATAGTCCAAGTACACCGCGACCGGAAAAGACCGGCGTGAAGCGGCAATCCAGATGCAATCCGTCTCGCGCAGCAGTTTCACCGACTTGGTGAACGCCGCGCTGTCAAGATTGGCCTCCAGTTCTTTCATGGCAGCCTGGCTGCCAGTGAGGAATTCATGGGCAATTTCGACGCTGGAGAGGCTGCCGGAACCGGACTCGATCACGTCACGAATGCGGGTGCGGTAGTTGCGGCTGGGGGCCAGCTGGCGGGTCAGCCCTTCGCGAAAGACCGCTTGCATTTCGGAAAAACCAGAGAACCCAAAATGCTTGGCAAAGCGCACCACGGCCGAGGGTTGAACCTGGCAGTTGGCGGCCAGTTGCTGTATGCCTTCAAGGCCAATGTGGTCACGGTGCTGCTCAATATACATAGCGATCACCTTGAGCTGTTTGCTCAAGTTGTCGTATTCCGAGGTAATGCCTTCCACCAGCTGATCGACGCCGTTCTTGTTGTTGCTCTTGGGTGCCATTGCCACAAATCTTTCAAGTGCTACGGTTGTTGTTATGGAAATTTTTTTCCCCTACATTTTGAATGAAAAAGAGTTTCTCATTTTGACGGCCTTGCGCTTAGGGCTCGTGCATGAATAAGCTGTGCATTTGGCCGTCGGATTTGGGATGCAATGCTAGGCGCAAAGCGTGCCGTGCAGCTCCGCTGCACAAGCGATTTGCAACAACGCAGTGCACCCAAATCTGGCGCGCCAAATGTGCATGTTATTTGTGCACGAGCTCTTAGTCCAGGTAGGGTTTGAGCCCCATGTTTTCGGCAAAGTACAGCCGGAACTCACCAGGCTTTTCCAAGGGGCTGATGGGAGGCGCCATGTCCAGGGCCGCCAGTACGTGTTGCAGTGCGCGTATGGCCTGGGTGTCTGGGTCCTGGTCTATGACGACATCCAGCACGCCCTGCTGCAGGTACTGCCGATGGTCATCCGAAATTTCGTGCGTGACCCAGCAGACTTTGTCCTGGGCATAGCGTTGCAATGCTGCCTGGATACCTGAAGAGCCGGCACCTGTGTTGTAGAGGCCCACGATCCCGCCGGGCGCATTGAGCGCCTGCTGCACGACCCAGTAACACTTGTCGGGGTCGTCATGGGTTTCTGTCGCGTCCACATCGCAGCACAGATCAGGAAACTGCGCGGCGAGCACCTCGCGGCATCCGCCGCTGCGCTCTATATGTCCCAGGTAGTCGCGTCGGCTGGACAGGATCAGTACCCGGCCCCGCCGGTGGCACAGCCGCCCCAGCAAATAACCCGCGGTGCGGCCGGCCGCGTGGTTGTTGATGCCGACGTAGTCCGCCTGCGGCACGTCACTGACGCGGGTCACCACCATCGCAATATGTTCGCCGCGAGCCCGGGCCGCCTGCAGTGCCTGGCGCACGGCCGGGGTGTCGGGTGCCGCCACAATCAAGGCCTGGCGCTTGTAGCGGCGCGGCGCAAGGGCGCGCAACAGTGCAGCCTCATCCTGCTCGGGGGTGGTGACGCGGTGCACAACCAGCCGCTTGTCCAGCATCGCCACGCCGCGCTGCATGGCCAGATTCAGACGCCGGAAGAACGGCGAAGGGTTGTCTGGCAGCACGATGTCCATGTGGATCAGACCGTGCCGTGTGTCAGGCAGGACACGTGGAATGCCGAGCTGTCGCGCCGCCTGCACCACCTTTTCTCGCGACCGGGCCGATGTGGTGTCGCGCTCATTCAGCACCCGGTCCACCGTGGCGATGCTCACGCCCGCAGTAGCCGCAATCTCGGCGAATCTGGCGGTCTTTTTGCGGCGTAGTGGGGTTTCCATAATTTGACGATTTTTCGTCAATTATCCCGCATGCGTTGGCCCAGCGCGAACCTACATTACCTGGGCCGCGCAGCGTTTGCGGTGACCACATCACCAGGAGACAAGTATGAAAATTGCGTTAGACCCGTACATGATTCGCCATCTCAGCCTGGAGCAGTTGCCCGGCGCAGTGGCCGCACTGGGCTACGACCAGATTGAACTCTCGCCCCGCTCGGACTTTCTGGACTGGTGGGTCATGCCACGTGCCACCAAGGAGCGCATGGCTGGCTTCAAGACCGCCATGAAAGCCGCCGGCGTGGGCCTGGCCACCCTGCAGCCCATGTACCGCTGGGCCAGCCCATTTGAAGACGAACGCCAGTGGGCCGTGCGCTGCTGGAAAAAGGCCATCGAGGTGTCTGTGGAGATGGGCTGCGAGCTCATGATCTCCGAGTTTGGCCGAGGCGCATCCCCCGAGCGTTCGGTGGGGGAGCGCCCCGGCGCCAATACCAAGGAGATGTGCGAGGCTGCCTGGTTCCGCTCCATGGATGAGTTGCTACCGATCTTTGAGCGCGAAGGCCTCACGCTGTCGGTGGAGCCGCATCCTGAAGACTGGGTTGAGACCCTGCAACCGGCTGCGGATATCGTCAAGAACATCGGCTCCAGTGCCCTCAAGCTGTCCTACATCGCCCCGCACACCTTCTATTACGGCGACGACATGGCGGCCATGATCCGCGAGGCCGCGCCCCTGCTGGCCCATGTCCGCGTGGCCGACACCTTTAACCACAAGAAGAGCAGCCAGCTGCGCTACATCGTCAACCCGCCCGGCTCCAGCCAGGTCCGCGTGCACCAGCACCTGGACATGGGCCAGGGCGAGATCGACTGGGACATCTTCTTCGGCACCCTGGCCGAAGTGAAGTTCAACGGCGTGCTGTCTTCCTGTGTGTTCGCCTGGGAAGAGCGCGCTGACGAATCTTCCCTTTACATGCGCTCCGAGATGCAGCGCTACCTTGACAAATACCCACAACCCTAAGGAGAAATTTCATGACTTTAAACATTGGTGTGATTGGCTGCGGCATGATCGGCCGCGACCACGCCCGTCGCATCCAGCAAGTGCTCGCAGGCGCCCAGGTGGTCGCGCTGTCCGACGTGAACGCGGCCAACGCCGAGAGCGTGCGCAAGGACCTGGCTCCCCAGGCCCGCATCTACGAAACCGGCGAGGCGTTGATTGCCGCACCGGAGGTGCATGCCGTGTTGGTCACCTCCTGGGGCGCCACCCACGAGCCCTATGTGCTGGCTGCCATTGCCGCGGGCAAACCTGTCTTTTGCGAAAAGCCCCTGGCCACCACGGCCGCTGGCGCGCGCCGCATCGTGGACGCCGAAGTGGCTTTCGGTCGCCGCCTGGTGCAGGTCGGCTTTATGCGCCGCTATGACGCGGGCTACCTCGCGCTCAAGGCCGCGGTGGAGCAACACACTGGCGCGCCCATCTTGGTGCACGCTGCCCACCGCAACCCGGCCGTGCCCGAAGCCTATGTCACGCCCATGGCCATCCACGACACCTTGATCCATGAGATCGATGTGTTTCGCTGGCTGCTGGATGATGACTACGTCTCGGCGCGCGTGCTTTACCCGCGCAACTCCGAGCGCAGCCACACCCAGCTGCGCGACCCGCAGGTGGTGGTGCTGGAGACCGCCAAGGGCGTGCTGATCGACGTGGAAATTTTCGTCAACTGCCACTACGGCTACGACATCCAGTGCGAGGTGGTGGGCGAAGACGGCACGGCACGCCTGCCCGAGCCCATGGCCGTGGACATGCGCCTGGGTGCAAAACGACAGAGCACCATCCTGACCGACTGGAAAGACCGGTTCGTGGCCAGCTACGACGTGGAACTGCAGGACTTCATCGCCGCCGCAAGCAAGGGCGGCGCCACAGGCCCCAGCTCCTGGGATGGTTATGCCGCTGCCGTTACCTCGGATGCCTGTGTGCAGGCGCAGGAAAGTGAAGGCCAGTCTGTGGCCATCGAACTGCCCGCCCGCCCCGCTCTCTACAAGTAATTCCATTTCCATATCCATGCGATAGGTCGTTGCCCCTCCTTGTCGTGCTAAAGCACTGCCTGCGTCGGCGCGCCTACTCTCCCATTGATCTGAAATTGGAATAAGCCCCCCTTTTTTTGAAAGACCGCACCATGCGCTTTTCCCTTAGCCATATCCTGGCCCCGCGCCAATCCCCCGCCGAATTCTTCGCCATGGCCCGTGCCCTGGGCGTCACCGATGTCGAGATCCGCAACGACACGCCCAATGTGGTGGGCACGGTGTCGCCTGCCGAGGTGAAAGCCGCGGCTCAGGCCGCCGGCGTCAACCTGCTGTCCATCAACGCGCTCTATCCCTTCAACGTCTGGAACGAGGAACGCCGCGCCCAGACCGAAAAACTGGCGGCCTATGCCGCGGCATGTGGCGCGCAGGCGCTGGTCATGTGCCCCCTCAATGAGGGCGAACCAGTGGCCCAAGAAGCGCTGGTCGCTGCGCTGGCGGCCATCAAACCCATTCTGGTCGCACACGGCATCCGGGGCCTGGTGGAGCCACTGGGCTTCCCGGTGTCCTCTTTGCGCCGCAAGGCGGACGCCATCGCTGCCATCAAGTCTGCCGGGGGGGAAGGCCTGTTCAAGCTGGTGCACGACACCTTTCACCACCACCTTGCGGGTGAGACCGATTTCTTCCCGGAGTGGACCGGCCTGGTACACATATCGGGAGTGGCGGACCCGGATGTATCGGTGGCGGACATGCTCGACGCACATCGGGTGCTGGTGGACCAGCGCGACCGTCTGGGCAACGTGGCACAGATCCGCGCTCTGCAAGCCGCCGGCTACAACGGCCCGTACAGTTTCGAGCCGTTTGCTACCGAGGTGCAGGAACTGGCCGATCCGCAATCTGCGCTGGACTCCAGCATGGCTTGGCTGCGCGAGCAGGTCGCTGCCTGAGATTCAGGTAGTTTCCAGGGGTAGGAAGGCCTTGCCTTCCTGGGGCGCGCGGCTTTTTTTGCAAAGCCCGCGCGCGAGCATCACCCGCGCCCAACGCGCACGCTGGCCTCGTTACGCGAAGGTTCAAGCATTCAATCGGCATGTAGCCCCCGTATTCATTGCGTAAACAGCTATCACATTGATAGCAAAAGTCGGCGTCGGCTTCCAGGTACAAAGCGGCAGGTACTGGAGGCACTGACGCGCCAGGCGTCAAATTAATCCGAACTTCCGAACTTCCGAACTTTCCAACTTCCGGTCCCCACTCCCCCCAGCCCCCTCGCCCCGCCGGGCGAGGGGGAGCTCAACAGCCGAATTTGGTGGTGGTGCGCCGACTACGGAATTACGGGCGGGGCGTTGCCAATGGTGTTGGTGGGTGAAGATTTTGCGCAGGCGGTCGTAGGTATATCCGCGTCCTTGGCGCGCGCAAGGCTGGCGGCTGCGCGCCAGCAGCCATGGCAGGTTTCAATTCCATGCCGGTGAAGTGGTCAGCGTGGATCGTGAGGCGGCTGCGCGCCAGCAGCAATGGCTGGGTTCAATGGCAAACCAGGTGCGGGTGACGGCGAGAGAGGGCTTAGCTGAACTGGGCGTGTTTATTCGGACTCGCGGCCGCGCAGCTGGCCGCCGTTGGCACGCCTGGGCAGAGCCGTTGACTACGACCCCATGCAAAAAGCCCAGGCACCGCAAAGCCCTGGGCAACATTTCTCTAGTGATTGCGTATTCGGCGCGAAGCCACCAAATCGGCTGTTGAGCTCCCCCTCGCCCGGCGGGGCGAGGGGGGTGGGGGGAGTGGGGGAAGGAAGTCCGGAGGCCCGGAAGTTCGGAAGTCGGAAGTTCAGAAGTTCAGACCCGTTTTTTCTTGTTGCGGTATTGGTCAGCGATCACGGCCGCCACGATGATGGCGCCCTTGACCATCTCCTGGTAATACGCGTCGATGCGGATGAAGGTGAAGCCGGACGTCATCACGCCCAGGATCAGCACACCAATCACCGTGCCGGTGATCCGGCCTACGCCCCCCACGAGTGAGGTGCCGCCAATCACCACGGCGGCAATGGCGTCCAGTTCGTACATGACCCCCATGCCGGACTGGCCTGAAATGGCGCGCGCTGCGGTCACCGTGCCGGCAATGCCGCTGAGCAAACCGGCGATGGCGTAAATCCAGATCAGGTGCCGGTTGACATTGATGCCGGACACCCGTGCCGCCTGGCGGTTGGCGCCGATGGCGTAGGTGTATTTGCCAAAACGGGTGTAGCGCAAAACGATGTGAAAAACGACGGCGATTGCCAAAAAGATCACCACCGGGTTGCCGCCTTCACCGAGCCAGGCGAAGTCGTCCGTGAGCATGCTGACCGGCATGCCGCCGGTAAACCACTTGGCAAAGCCGCGGGCCGCCACCATCAGCCCCAGCGTGGCAATAAACGGGGGAATGCCGGTCATGGCAATCAAAGACCCGTTGAGCGCCCCTGCGATCAAGCCCACCAAGATACCGGCCATGAGCGGCCAGAACACATGCAAGTTGGTCAGCTCCGGGAAGATGGCGCGTGGGAAGTCTGAAACCTGGGCCAGGCTGGCCGACACCACGGCCGCCGCCGCCACCACGGAGCCCGACGAGAGGTCGATACCGCCGGTAATGATGACCAGGTTCACCCCGATGGCAATGATGCCAATCACGGACATTTGCAAAATGATGATCTTCAGTCGTTCCAGGTTGAACATGAAACTTTGGTCGTTGAGGTACCAGCCAATGGCCTCAAAAAACACGCAGATGCCAAGAAGCACCAGAAAGATGCTGAACTCAGGCGGGAGTTTCAGCGTGGGTTTTGCGATGGAGTGCATCGTCTTGGGAACAGAGGTGGTGTTCATGTCAGTGTCTCTCTCTCTTCAGTTACTTCGCAGCCAGTTCCATGATGGAAACCTGGTCTGCATCTTTGCGATCCAGGATGCCGGTGAGCCTGCCTTCGTGCATGACCATGATGCGGTCACTCATTCCCAGCACTTCCGGCATTTCGGACGAAATCATCAAAATGGCCACGCCCTGGCCCGCCAGTTCGGACACCAGTTTGTGGATTTCTGCCTTGGCGCCCACGTCGATTCCGCGCGTAGGCTCGTCCAGAATCAAAATTTTCGGGTGGGTGAGAAGCCAGCGTCCCACCAGCACTTTTTGCTGGTTGCCGCCGGACAGGTTTTGGATGACTTCCGACATGCTGGGTGTCTTGACCCGCAGCCGCTGGGCCATTTCCATGCAGTCCCGGTTCAGTGATTTGCTTTGCACAAACCCTTTGTTGACATAGTTCTGGTTCAGTACCGCCGCGCCCATGTTGTCCTGGATGTCCAGGCTCAAAAAGCAACCGGTCTCCTTGCGGTCTTCCGTCAAGAACGCCATGCCCGCAGTCAAGGCGGCCGCAGGTGTGTCGATCTCGACCCCCACCCCGTTGATGGCAATCGTGCCGGAGGTGGCGGGCACCACACCGAACAGGGCCTCTGCCACGTTGGAGCGTCCCGAGCCCACCAGGCCAGCCATGCCCAGGATTTCTCCGGCGCGTATGTCGAAGGTGATGTTCTGAAAAACCCCCTCCAGGCAGAGGTCCTGGACCGACAGCACCACGTCCCCAATGGGCACCTCTTGCTTGGGGAACATCTGCTTGATTTCGCGGCCCACCATCATGCGGATGATGTCGTCCCGCGTCACATCCGCCGAAGCACAGGTTGCGATGTACTGGCCATCGCGGAAAACGGAAAATTCATCCGCAATCTCAAACAGCTCATTCATCTTGTGGGTGATGTAGATGATGCCCTTGCCCTGTTGTCTCAGGTTGCGGATGATATTGAAGAGGTGGGCCACTTCGGTTTCGGTCAGCGCCGACGTGGGCTCGTCCATGATGAGCACGTCGGAGTTGTAGGACACCGCCTTGGCAATTTCCACCATTTGTCGGCTGGCGACCGACAGGGTCTGAATTTCCACGTCCGGGGCGATGTCGATGGACAGTTGGGCAAACAGCTCCGCCGTCTTGCGGTTGAGTTCCTTGTGGTCCACAAAGCCAAACCGGTTTTGGGGCTCGCGTGTGATCCAGACATTCTCGGCCACCGTCATGTGCGGCATCAGGTTGAGTTCCTGGTGGATCATGGCAATGCCACGGTTCAATGCGTCGATGGGCGACTTCAAAGTGATCTTTTCCCCATGGAGAAAGATGTCGCCCTGGTCCGGAATGTAGATGCCGGAGATGATCTTCATCAAGGTCGATTTGCCGGCACCGTTTTCGCCCATCAGTGCGTGCACGGTCCCCGCCTTGAGTTGGAAGGAAACCTTGTCCAGCGCCACCACCCCTGGAAATGCTTTGAGGATGCCCCGGATTTCCAAAAGCGGGTGCGCCAATGGGGCTGCGGCGTCTGGGTGCGGACGCTCCAACGTTGTTGTGTCTGACGTCATGGTGACTCTCATGAACTGGAAAAAGAGGGATGCCCCATTGGAGCATCCCCCGCTTGGAGAAACAATCAGTTTTTGGCCGCGTATTTGCTCAGGTTGGCGGGTGTCACCAACTCAAACGGCACATTCACGAAACGTTCCACTTTTTGCTTTTTGATCAGTTTCAGTGCGGCTTCGATAGACCCCGAGCCTTGTCCCGCCGCATTCTGGAAAACCGTCACTTTCAGGTCGCCAGACTTCATGGAGGCCAGGGCGTCTGGTGTGGCGTCAATACCGGCCACCAAAGAGGCGGGTGTCCATTTTTTGGTTGCTTTGAGCGCGTTAATCGCGCCAATGGCCATTTCGTCGTTGTTGGCGATGACGGCGTCAAACTTCATGCCAGCGGTGATCCAGTTGGTGGTGATGTCCTGGCCCTGGGTGCGGTCCCATTTGCCTTCGCGTTTGTCCAAAATCTTGATGCCAGAGCACTCTTTGGTGGCCAGCACATCTTCAATGTCCTTGGTGCGGGTGCGTGCGGCTTCGTTGGACAGCTCGCCCATCAGCACCACGATACTGCCCTTGCCCTTGAGGATGCGGCAGACTTCCTGGGTTTGCACGGTGCCAGACACTTTTTCATCGGACGCCACCACGGCCACGCCAGCGGGCAGCTTGTCAAAATCCACGGGCTTGCGGTTCACATAGATCAGGGGAATCTTGGCATCGGTCACCATTTTGGTGATCTTGGGCGTGACATCGGTGTCCACCGGGTTCACGATGATGGCGTCCACCTTTTGGGCAATCAGATTCTGGATCTGGCTGAGCTGTTTGCCCACGTCGTTTTGTGCATCTTCAACCTGCACTGTCGCGCCGGATTTTTTGCCGGATTCCAAAACACCATTTTTCAAGATGGTGAGAAACGTATCCAGTTGCGCCATGGCCAAGCCAATCTTTTCGGCATGGGCTGCCATGGGGGACAGCAGCGTGGTGGATATGGCTGCGGCGGTAAGAAGCTTTTTCATACGATGAATCTCCAGTGTTGGTTGAGAACGACGCAGTGAATGCCGTTCGGTTTTTTGGGCTCGTGCAAACAGTGCATGAACCACCCTATGAACTGTAATCAAATTTTTCAAAAAATAGAAATTATTTTCTAAGTGAATACCCTATAGAAATTTATGTCCATATAATTTACAGTCACTGGACCTGAGCGAAACCGTGCGGCATCACTGGCTGCAATTGCTTTAACCTAAACCAAATAGTGCTATCAATGAGTCCACTCCATTTCCCCTTAGACCGAAAATTTGACTTGGCGTGTCTTGGCCGTCTGGCAGTCGACTTGTACTCCCAGCAGTTCGGCAGTCGGCTGGAAGACGCCCGCAGCATGGCTATGTACCTGGGTGGCAGCTCGGGCAACCTGGCCTTTGGTGTGGCCCGTCTGGGCTTGCGCAGCGCCATGATTTCCCGTGTGGGCAACGAACACATGGGGCGCTTCCTGACCGAGACCCTGGCGCAAGAGGGCTGTGACACCAGCCAGGTGCAGGTCGACCCCGAGCGCTTGACCGCTTTGGTCTTGCTGGGGCTCAAGGACCGCGACACCTTTCCCCTGATCTTTATGCGCGAGAACTGTGCCGATATGGCCGTGGACGCGGCGCAGATCAGCGAAGACTTCATCGCCCAGTGCCGTGCCCTGGCGATCACAGGCACCCATTTGTCCACGCCCGGCACCCGGGCGGCATCGCGTACCGCGCTGGGCTACGCCCGCAAACACGGCGTCGTTCGTGTGCTGGACATTGATTACCGCCCTGTGCTGTGGGGCTTGACCAGCCGTGGCGCAGGTGAGAACCGCTATGTGCCCGATGCACGCGTCACCCAGCAGTTGCAAGAAATGCTGCCCGAGTTCGACCTGCTGGTGGGCACCGAAGAAGAGTTTTTTATTGCCGGTGGCGTGGCCGATGACCTGATTGCCAGCCTGCGTGCCGTGCGTGCGCTGAGCCAAGCCACCCTCGTGGTCAAGCGCGGCGCCTTGGGCTGCTGTGTGATCGAAGGCGCCATTCCCGACAACATCGATGATGCCCCCACCTACCGCGGTGAGCGCGTGGAAGTGCTGAATGTGCTGGGTGCGGGCGATGCCTTTTTGTCCGGCCTGATGGCCAGCCTGCTGCAGGGCAAGGATTGGGCGCAGTCCACCCAGGTGGCCAATGCCTGCGGCGCCATTGTGGTGTCCCGCCATGCCTGCTCCGCTGCCATGCCCACCCCTGCGGAGCTGGAGCACTGGTTCAGTGGGGCGCGCAACCCCAAGGTGGACGCGGACCAGCAGCTGGCCCACCTGCACCGGGTGAGCGCCGCACGCCCCCAGTGGAACGAGCTGTGTGTGATGGCGTTTGACCACCGCAGCCAGTTTCTGGAGATGGTGCGCGAAGCCGGGGTGAGCGAAGCGCGCATTCCCGTATTGAAGAAACTGCTGGTCCAGGCGGCCGAGCAAGTCGAAACCAGCCACCAGTTGCAGGGCCACGTCGGTGTGCTGATTGATGGTGGCGACTACGGCACCGATGCTTTGGCCAGCGCCACCGGGCGCGGCTGGTGGGTGGGGCGGCCGGTGGAGCTGCCGGGTTCGCGCCCGCTGCGTTTTGACGGCACCCGTTCCGTGGGCAGCGCCTTGGTGCACTGGCCTACGGAGCAGGTGGTGAAGTGCCTGGTGCATTACCACCCGGATGACTCCAATGCGCTGCGCCTGGAGCAAGAACAGAGGGTGCGCGAGCTGTGGGAGGCTACCCGTGCATCCGGCAACGAGTTGCTGCTGGAAGTTATCTTGCCCAAAGCGATGACCCTGCGCGGCAGCGAGGACGCCAGTGTGCTGCGGGCCGTGGCGCGCTTTTACAACCTGGGCATCAAACCCGAGTGGTGGAAGCTGGCGCCCATGCAGTCCCAGGGCTGGGCGGATTTGCATGCACTCATCCAAGAGCGTGATCCCTACTGCCGTGGCGCTGTGATTCTGGGCTTGAACCAGCCGCTGAACTATCTGGCGCAAAGTTTTGCGCAGGCGTCCAATCCGGTGGTCAAGGGCTTTATGGTGGGGCGCACCTTGTGGGCCGACGCCTCGCTGCGCTGGTTCCAGAACGAACTCGACGATGCCGGCCTGGTGCGTGAGGTGGCCGCCAACTTTGCAACCTTGGTCGATGCCTGGCGCGGCCGTATGAATCCAACCCTTTGAATTGATTTGTCATGACAACACAACGACTCACCATGGCCCAAGCGCTGGTCAAGCACGTGGCCGCGCTGCGGGTGGAAATGGCGGATGGCAGCATCCAGCCCTATTGCGGTGGCGTCTTCACCATCTTCGGCCACGGCAACGTGGCCGGGCTGGGCGAAGCCCTGTGGGCTGAGCGTGCTGCACTGCCCACCTACCGCGCCCACAACGAACAGGGCATGGCCCTGGCCGCCGTGGCCTACGGCAAAGCCCACCTGCGCCAGCGCATGATGGCGGTCAGCTCCAGCATTGGCCCGGGCGCCACCAACATGGTCACGGCCGCGGCGGTGGCGCATGTCAACCGCCTGCCGGTCTTGTTGCTGCCCGGAGACGTCTTCGCCACCCGCACCCCCGACCCGGTGCTCCAGCAAATCGAGAGCTTTCAGCAAGGCGATGTGAGCGCCAGCGACACCTTCCGCCCGGTGACCCGCTACTTTGACCGCATCACCCGCGCCGAGCAAATCCTCACGGCCTTGCCGCGCGCCATCCAGGTCATGACCGATCCCGCGTCTTGCGGCCCGGTGTGCCTGTCCTTGCCGCAAGACGTGCAGGCGCATGCCTTTGACTGCCCCACCAGCTTCCTGCAGCCCGAACGCATTCACTTCCGCCGGCCTCCGGCGGACCTGCGCGAGTTGGTCGCGGCGGCCGCGCTGCTCAAGACGGCCCAAAAACCCATGATCGTGGCCGGTGGTGGTGTGCTCTACAGCCAGGCCTGCGACGCCCTGCGCGCCTTTGCCGAGGCACACGGCATTCCGGTCGTGGAGTCGCACGGCGGCAAAAGCAGCCTGCCCTGGGACCACCCCCTGAACCTGGGGGGCATAGGCGTGGATGGCGGCCCCGCCGCCAACGCCATGGCGGCGCAGGCCGACCTGGTGCTGGCCGTAGGCACCCGCTTGCAGGACTTCACCACCGGCTCCCACGCGCTGTTTGCCAAAGCCAAACTCCTGGGCCTGAACGTGCAGCACTTCGATGCCGCCAAGTGGAGCGGCCAGGCCCTGGTGGCCGATGCCCGTGTGGGCTTGGGCCAGTTGACGGCCGCCTTGGGCGACTGGAAAGCCGACGCCGCCTGGACCGCCACCGCCAAGACCCAGGCCGCAGGCTGGGTGCAGCGCGTGACCGAACTCACCACGGCGGTGCCCAAAGACGTGCTGCCCTACGACGCCGAAGTCATTGGCGCGGTGCGCGACTCGCTCAATGAGGCAGGGGGCGACAGTGGCCAGCACGATGTGCTGGTGTGTGCTGCCGGCACCTTGCCGGCTGAGTTGCACAAGCTGTGGCGCGCCAGTGCGCCGGGCAACTACCACGTCGAATACGGCTATTCCTGCATGGGTTATGAGATCGCCGGTGCACTGGGCGCCAAGATGGCGCGTCCCCAGCAGGAAGTCATTGTCATGGTGGGCGACGGCTCCTACATGATGATGAATTCGGAGCTGGCCACCTCGGTGCTGCTGGGGCAAAAACTCATCGTGGTGGTGCTGGATAACCGGGGTTACGGCTGCATAGAGCGCTTGCAACTCAAATCCGGCAGCCCCAGCTTCAACAACATGCTGGATGACTGCGTGCCCGAAGGTGGCAACAAAAGCACCATTGACTTTGCCATGCACGCCCGCAGCATGGGCGCGGAGGCGGTGCATGTAAAAAATGTGGCCGAGCTGAAAACCGCCATGGTCAAGGCCCGCGCGTCGGAGCACACCCATGTGCTGGTGATTGACACCACCCACCACCGCACCACCGAAGAGGGTGGCTGCTGGTGGGAGGTGGGCATCCCCGAGGTGTCGGAGCGCACCGAGGTGCATGAAGCCCACGCCCGCTACCTGCATGCCAAAAAAGAGCAACGTGTTTAACCCCCCTTACTGAAAGAGAAATTAGCATGACCTGGAATGTCCGCATTGGTATCAACCCCCTGTCCTGGATGAACGACGACCTGCCCACCCTGGGCGGAGAAACCTCGCTGGAAACAGCGCTTGGCGAAGGCAAAGAAATTGGCTACGAAGGCTTCGAGCTGGGCAACAAGTTTCCCAAAGACGGCCCAGGCTTGAAAGCCAAGCTCGACGCATTTGGGCTGGCCTGTGTGTCGGGCTGGTACTCCGGATTTCTGGCCGAGAAGGACGCCGGCCAAAGCAACGCGCAGGCGGTCGCTGCGGAAATCGAGCGTTGCAAGGCGCACATGGACAAGTTGAAATACAACGGCGTCAAGGTGGTGGTCTACGGTGAATGCGCCGGCACCGTGCAGGGCCAGATGGACACGCCCGTGTCCAAGCGCCCCCACTTCGCCAACGACGCCTTGTGGCAAGCCTATGCCGAGCGGCTCAATGCTTTTGGTGAATACCTGCTGGCCACCTATGGCATCAAGCTGGCCTACCACCACCACATGGGTGCTTATGTGGAATCACCGGCCGACGTGGACAAGCTGATGGACCTGACCGATCCGGCCAAGGTGTTTTTGTTGTTTGACACCGGCCACGCTTACTTTGGTGGCGCAACAGACCCCAATGCCTTGCTGCAAAAGCACGTCAAGCGGGTGGTGCATGTGCACTGCAAGGATGTGCGCACCCCCGTGATTGCCCAGGCCCGCAACGACAGTTGGAGCTTTTTGAACGGTGTGATCAACGGCACGTTCACCGTGCCCGGTGACGGCAGCATTGACTACCGGACCGTGTTGACCACGCTGCGCAATGCCGGTTATGAAGGTTGGCTGGTGGTGGAGGCCGAGCAGGACCCCGCCGTGGCCCCCAGCTACCAGTACGCCAAAAAAGGGTTTGAGACCCTGCGTTCCCTGGTGGACAGCCTGGCCTGAGCACCACCATGGTCAGCCCTTTACTTGCCAAAGCCGCGCCCGCCGGGCGCGAAATCGTCAACGTCACACCCGAGCGTGCGGGCTGGACCCATGTGGGCTTTCGCGCCCTGCGTCTGTCCGCCGGTGAGGCGGAATCGGTGCAGACCGGAATCCGTGAACTGTGCATCGTGGTGCTGACCGGCACGGTGGATGTGACGGTGGACGGCCAGACCCATGCGGGCCTGGGAAAGCGCCAGAGCGTGTTTGAAGAGGTATCGCCCGCAGCCGTGTATGTGCCGGCCGGCAAGGTGGTGACGATTGCCGTGGCCTCAAGCTGCACCCAAGGCGCGGAAGTGGCCTTGTGCAGTGCCCCGGGCGGCGCCGACAGCGCCCAGCGCCAGGTGCGGGTGATGGACCCGGCCGCCATGCGCCGCAGCGTGCGCGGCCAAGGCAGCAACACCCGCTACGTGTGTGACATCCTGCCGCATGACGACCCCACGGCGGCGCATCTGCTGGTGGTGGAAGTGCTCACCCCTGCGGGCCACTCCAGCAGCTACCCGCCGCATAAACACGACGTGGAGCAACCGCCGCTGGAAACGCAGCTGGAAGAAACCTACTACCACCGCCTCAACCCGCCCCAGGGCTTTGCGTTCCAGCGCGTCTACACCGACGACCGCAGCCTGGACGAAGCCTGTGCCGTGGAAAACCACGACGTGGTGATGGTGCCTCGGGGCTACCACCCGGTGGTAGCGCCCCATGGCTACGACCTGTATTACCTCAACGTGATGGCCGGGCCGAACCGCTTTTGGGTGTTCAAGAACGATCCGGCGCACGAGTGGATGCTGGCCCCCGCCACCCCCTGATTCCATATCCATGCGATATGTCGTTGCCCCTCCTGGTCGTGCTAAAGCACTGCCTGCGTCGGCGCGCCTCATCTCCCATTGATCTGAAAACGGAATGAAACCTCCAGCGCTGACGTAGTGCAGTCAGCGGGGGGGGGTGTGCGGGCGAGTCTTTGTAAGAAAGTGGTACGCAGATGAACTGGCAGAAACAAATGCAAAACTCGGTCGCACGCAGGTTGGCACTGTGGGCGCTGGTGGGGCTGGCGGCGGTGCTGGTGGCGGTAGGGGCCGCCTTGGCCGTAATCGAGCACCGCAGCACCCATGCGCTGATGGTGACCTCGTCGGCCGAACGGGTGCAAAGCATGGTGGCCGTGGCCGACACGGCCGACCAGATCAACCGGGGCATGGTGCTGCACTCCTTCGCCAATTTCCGCAGAAGTTTCGAAAAAACGCCCACTGTGGACGAGGCCAGCGGTGAGATGCGCAGTTCGGGCCATGTGGTGAACGACGATTTCGAGGCGGTGGACAAATTTTCCCGGGACACGCGGGGCGTGGCCATGGTGTTTGCCAAAAAGGGAAGCGGCTTTGTGTGCATCTCCACCTCGCTGCGCAACCAGGATGGCGCGCGGGCGATGGAAATGCGCTTCGACAACCAGCACCCGGCCTACCAGACCGTCATGGCGGAACAGACCTACACCGGTGCCGTCAACTGGTTCGGCCGCGCCTTCATGGCGCACTACGAGCCATTGAAGAATGCGGCGGGCCAAGTGGTGGGGGTCTTTGTGATCGGCAATGACGTGTCTTTGCAAGACCTGGTTCTGACGAATCAAATCGCCGAGGTGCGCATGTTCGAAGACGGCGGCATGTACTTCATCGACGCCACCGGCCCTTTGTCGGAAGCCCGCTTCATCGTGCACCCCACGGCCAAGGGTAAAAAAGTGCTGGAGGTCTACCCCCAGGCCCAGGCCTTCCTGCAAGCCCTGCAAAACAATCCAGACGGGTATGTCCGCCAGGCCCCGACCTTTTTGAGCGAAGACGCGCAAGACACCTGGGCCGTCATGCGCAAAACCAAGGCGGGCAACGGCTGGCTGGTGGCCGAGGTGTCGGAGCGGGAATCCATGGCGCAGTACTGGTCCAATATGCGCACCATCTGGGCCTTGCTGCTGGGCACCGCCTTGCTGCTGGGGGCCGGGCTGTTTGTGCTGGTTCGCCGCACCGTGAGTGCGCCCCTGGGGCAGCTCACCACGGCCGTCACGCTGGTGGCCCAAGGCGACCTGACCCAGGCCTTTCACACCGACCGCCAGGACGAAATCGGCTCCCTGGTCACCGAGGTGGAAGGCATGCGCCAGAGCTACCTCAAGGCCTTGTCCCAGGTGCGCGCCTCGGTGGAAAGCATCCGCAACGCCAGCACCGAGATCGCCAGCGGCAACCAGGACCTGAGCGTGCGCACCGAGCAAACCGCCAGCAACTTGCAGCACACCGCCTCCAGCATGGCCCAACTCACCGGCACGGTGCGGCTCTCTGCCGATGCGGCCCGCCAGGCCAAGCAACTGGCCACATCGGCAGCAGCCGTGGCGGCACGGGGCGGCGCCGTCGTGGGTGAGGTGGTGTCCACCATGAACGACATCAACCAAAGCTCCAAGAAGATTGCCGACATCACCAGCGTGATCGATGGCATCGCGTTCCAGACCAATATCCTGGCGCTCAATGCCGCGGTGGAAGCCGCCAGGGCGGGCGACCAGGGCAGGGGCTTTGCGGTGGTGGCCAGCGAAGTGCGCAGCCTGGCGCAGCGCAGCGCCAGCGCCGCCAAGGAAATCAAGCTGTTGATCGGTGCCTCGGTCGAGCGGGTGGAGTCGGGCTCCCGCCTGGTGGAAAACGCGGGCAGCACCATGGACGAAATCGTCGGCTCGGTCCAGCGGGTCCGGGACATCATCGGCGAGATCAGCGCCGCAGCGGCCGACCAGTCCGACGGAATAGGGCAGGTCAACAGCGCGGTCAATGCGCTGGACCAAATGACACAACAAAACGCCGCATTGGTCGAGCAATCGGCAGCCGCCTCCGAGAGCCTGCGCGACCAGGCGCACAAGCTGGCGCAAGCCGTCTCGACCTTCAAGCTGAACACCAACCCCGCAGGACTATTGCCGTGAAAACCCTACTGACCTCCGCCGCCCTGTCCCTCACCCTGCTTGCGCCGCTGGCGGCCCAGGCCCAAAAAATCGGCCTCTCCATGCCCGAGCTGGACCCCTTTCTCACCCTGCTCAAAAACGGCGTGATGGAGGCGGGCCAGCAGTCCGGCGTGACCGTGCTGCTGGAAGACGCACAAAAAGACAAAGCCCGGCAAATCGACCAGATCGAAAAACTCATTGCGCAAAAGGTTGATGCCATCATCGTCGTTCCGATGGACACCAACGCCACACCAAAAATCACCAGCATGGTCACCCACGCCAACATTCCCCTGGTGTATGTGAACCGCAAACCCACCGACTTTGCCCGCCTGCCCGCCAGCGTGGTCTTGGTGGCCTCCGACGAAAAAGTCTCCGGCACGCTGGAGGCGCAGGAAGTCTGCCGCCTGATGAACGGCAAGGGCAACCTCCTGGTGCTGATGGGCGACCTGTCCAACGAAGCCGCGCGCACCCGCACCAGCGACGTGGACGAGGTACTGGCCACCAGCGCCTGCAGCGGCATCCGTGTGGTGGACAAGCGCATTGGCTACTGGGACCGCCATCGGGCCAGAAGCATCACCGCCAACGTCCTGAATGCCGGCAAGGTCAACGGAAAGAAACTGGATGCCATCATCGCCAACAACGACGAAATGGCGCTGGGCGCCATCGCCGCCCTGAAAGCCGCCCAGCTCTGGACGCCGGAATTTGTGGTGGGCGGTATCGATGCCATCCCCGATGCACTGGCCAGCATGAAAACGGGTGAACTGAAAGTGACGGTGTTTCAAAACGCCGCAGGCCAGGGCGGCCGCGCCATCGCGTCCGCGCTCAAGCTGATCAAGAAGCAGCCCGTGCCCCGTTTTGTGGATGTACCCTTTGAGCTGGTCACCCCGGCCAATGTGGGGAAATACCAGGGCAAAAACTAGGCGTTGAAGGCCCCGGCCGGTGTTGGGCCGAGAATTGGAGGCCATTTAGGCCTCCAGCCCCCGTAGATATTGCGCAAGCAGCTAGTGCGCCAGCGTAAGCCGGTAGATCGTAGTTGATGGAAGTTCAATACAGGGAAGAAATAGCGGAATCACT
>Ga0156180_1030_pt1 | contig 34466 bp, 30 predicted proteins | sample RifCSPlowO2_12_FD_107833 | JGI IMG/M metagenome (GOLD analysis project Ga0156180, IMG submission 107833) | Burkholderiales bacterium RIFCSPLOWO2_12_FULL_61_40
TGCCGTTTTTCAACACGAGGTACTTTTTGAGCCAGTCTTCATTGTCACCGGCCCACTCGGCCACATCCACCCAGGTGTCTGCGCCGCAAAGAACAGAACTCAGGGCCATGACAATCATTTCTTGCAGGTCGTGGCGTTGCGCTGGGCCGGTGCGGGGATCGGGCAGTATCGAGAAGGCTTGCATCATACGTATGTTCACTCGCAGCAAAAAATGCTTGAGTGGACATCATTTCTTCACCTCGCCTATCAATATTTTTCAAATGCAATTGCCCTGAGGAATTGAACTTATCCATTAGCACTCGATCACAGAGAGTGCTAATATTCAGCGCATGAACATAAGGAGTTCTGGTATGACACTGCAAATGGGAAACCCAAACACCGCTCTGGCCTTGGCCAATCCGTGGTCCATGGTGCCAGCGCTGGGTAATCTGGATGCCTACATCACGGCTGCCAATCGCCTGCCCATGCTCACGCTGGAAGAAGAGCAAGAGTTTGCGCGCAAACTGAAACTGCACAACGATGTGGACGCAGCCGGTAAGTTAGTGCTCTCTCACTTGCGTTTGGTGGTGTCGATTTCCCGCCAGTACCTGGGTTATGGCCTGCCCCACGGCGACCTGATCCAGGAAGGCAATGTGGGCCTGATGAAGGCCGTCAAACGCTTCGACCCCGACCAGGGCGTGCGCTTGGTGAGCTACGCCATGCACTGGATCAAGGCCGAGATCCATGAGTACATCCTGAAAAACTGGCGCATGGTCAAGGTGGCCACCACCAAGGCCCAGCGCAAGCTGTTTTTCAACCTGCGCTCCATGAAGCAGCGTTTCAAGTCGGACGATGCTGCGGCTGACGCAGGCACCCACCGCGACACCCTGAGCCCGGACCAAATCAACGCCATGGCGCGCGAACTCAAGGTCAAGCCCGAAGAGGTCATCGAGATGGAAACGCGCCTGTCCGGTGGCGATGTGTTGCTGGACCCGAGCCCTTCGGATGATGGCGACGACGCCTTTGGCCCCATCGCCTACCTGACCGACACCAACCACGAGCCCATGGCAGTGATTGAAGCGCACCAGCGCGACGTGCTGGCCACCGACGGCATTGCCGCCGCCTTGGATACCCTGGACGCGCGCAGCCGCCGCATCGTGGAAGAGCGCTGGCTCAAGGTGAACGACGACAACTCGGGCGGCATGACGCTGCACGACCTGGCCGCCGAATACGGCGTCAGCGCCGAGCGCATCCGCCAGATCGAAGTGGCCGCCATGAAGAAAATGAAGACGGCGCTGGCCGAATACGCCTAAACGCTTTTTGCTTTAAGAACTGGCAAACAATCACTTCCCTGAACCAACCGCACATTCCTTACCTGCGGCATTCTGAATGCGTCGCAAGCAGCGTCGCCGCCATTGCGTCAAAACTCTCGGAGGGTTCGGCGAATTCTTGCGCTTCATTGCCGTAACTGAGAGGAAGCAGGTTTGCGGCGTACTCGGCCCCGAGTCTCGTATCGGCGCTGGCCTGCCTCAATGCGCCGGACAGTCGGAAATGCTTTGATGGCATCCGTGACGACATCTGGATGGCTACGGCAGACCCAATGCACGTCGTAGCTCAGCACCAGCTTTCGGGCCGTCAGTTCAATCTGCAGGTTAAGACGCAGACTGGCAATGGGGTCGTACTGTCTGGCGCAGGACCGTTCGCGCTGCTCAAGTAGCGATTCCCGTTGAGTGCCTGCGCTTTGTCCTGGTCTAATGCCCATTGGCACGATTCGGCATATGCAATAAGTCCAGGTGAAGGCGCGTTTTTTGCAAACCTTAATACGAGTAATTCGCATTGAATATGCTAAACTGCCCTATCTTCAACTGTGAAAGTGTCCGCACCATGAAAAAACAAGTTCTTTGCGCTGTACTCGCAAGCCTCGCCCTCGCCGCCCCCTTGAGCCAGGCCGCAGAAACCCCCATCGGCAAGCACCAGATCGTCAGCGGCATGGAAATTGGTGCGGTGTACCTGCAGCCCGTCAAGATGGAGCCGGACGGCATGATGAAGAAGGTGGAGGAGTCCGACATTCACCTGGAAGCCGATATCCATGCCACCAAGAAAAACACCAACGGCTTTGCCGAAGGCGACTGGATGCCCAATCTGGCGATCAAATTTGAAATCATCAAGGTCGGCGGCACCTTCAAGGCAGAAGGCAACTTGATGCCCATGGTGGCCAGCGACGGCCCCCATTACGGCGACAACGTCAAGCTTGATGGCCCCGGCAAGTACAAGCTGAAGTTCACCGTGCAACCCCCACAATCCGACAGCGCGCACGGACATTTCGGCCGCCATGTGGACAAGGAAACCGGCGTGGCCCCCTGGTTCAAGGCGTTCGACCTGAACTACGACTTCACCTTTGCCGGAACGGGCAAAAAGGGCGGCTACTAAACTTCACAGGCACCGGGACTCACCATGCACAAACGACTCGCCTTGGCCGCACTGGCCTGCCTGCTGATGGCACCGCTGACTGGTGCGCTGGCGGCGCAAGACTTGCTGACATTCCGGCTGGAGTGCAACAACGGCGTGTTCAAACCGCAAAAGCTGCAAGTCCCGGCTGGCAAAAAGTTTAAGATCGAGATTTTCAACACCGGCACGGAAGCCATCGAGTTCGAAAGCTTGCAACTGCGCAAGGAAAAGGCGCTGAACCCGGGAGGCCACTCCTTTGTGGTGATTTTTCCGCTGGATGCGGGGGAGTACAAATTCTTCGATGACTTTCACATCCAGACCGGCCAGGGCAGCATTATTGCCAAGTAAACCATGCAAAATTTCAGCCAAATCCTGTTCGTGATGTGGCGGGAAACCGTCGAAGCCATGCTGGTCGTGGGGATTTTGCATGCCTGGCTGTCGCACAACCCGGACGGCAAGCCTGGTTTGAAATACCTGTGGCTGGGCGTCATTACAGGTTTGGGAGGCGCGTTCCTGCTGGGCCTGGGCATTGATGCCCTGAACTCCGTTTTATCCGATGAAGGCCAAGAGTACTTCCAGGCCGCGCTGATGCTGGTGGCCGCGGGCCTGATCGTGCAGATGGTGTTCTGGATGCGCAGCCATGGCCAGCGCTTGAAACGCGACCTGGAACAATCGCTGGACCACAGCACCCGGCAGCAAAACTGGTGGGGCGTATTCTCTCTGGCTGCTATTGCCATCACCCGTGAGGGCAGTGAGGCCGTGCTGTTTTTGAGCAGTCTGGCCACTGGCAGCAACGGTTTCGGCTCCAGCTCCTTCTGGCTGGCGCTGGGCCTGGGGGTGGCGCTCGCGTGGGGCACCTTTTACCTGTTGCAATTGGGCGGCAAACTGATTTCCTGGCGGGCCTTCTTCAAGGGGACCGAAATCATGTTGTTGCTGTTGGGCTGCGCCTTGCTCATCAACGGCGTGGAACGCCTGATCGGTATACAGACCCTGCCAGCCCTGCTGTCGCAGGTGTGGGACAGCTCCGCTTTGCTGGACGACGGAACCATCTTTGGCGGCGTGGTGTCATCCTTCACCGGTTACCGTGCCCGGCCTTCGCTGATGGTGCTGCTGGTGTTTTGTGCTTACTGGGGTGGTGTGCAGTGGATTTCGCGTCCAGCCCGCAAACAAGCAGCCCTCTGAACTCGGTTGCCGCCGCCCTCGGAGACTGGCTGCGCCAACACGGTCGCTGGATACGCGCGGGCCAGTGGGTGGTGGTGCTGTTCTATGGCACGCTGATCATTGTGCCAGCGGTGCTACCGCTGCCGGACGAAACCGCCCACGTTTTCACCCACCTGACGGTGTTTGCCCAATTTGTGTTCTGGGGCATCTGGTGGCCCTTCGTTCTGTTGAGCATGGTCTTGGTCGGGCGGGTCTGGTGCGGGGTGTTGTGCCCCGAAGGTTCGCTGTCGGAATGGGTCAGCAGCAAAGGGCGCAACCGTGCCATTCCGCGCTGGGTGCGCTGGGGCGGCTGGCCTTTTGTGGCCTTCGCCGGCACCACCGTCTACGGCCAGATGGTCAGCGTCTACCAATATCCCAAAGCGGTGTTGCTGGTGCTGGGTGGCTCTACCGTGGCTGCCATCGTGATTGGCTATTTGTATGGCCGCGAAAAGCGGGTATGGTGCAAATACCTGTGCCCCGTGAACGGGGTGTTTGGCCTTCTAAGCAAACTCTCGCCCCTGCATTACAAGGTGGATGCCACCGCCTGGCGGGCGTCCTATGCCCCCCACAGCGCCCACACCATCCGTATCCAGCCCATCAACTGCGCGCCGCTGGTGGCCATGCGCAAAATGGAAGGCACCAGCGACTGCCATATGTGTGGTCGCTGCAGCGGCCACCGCGATGCCATCGCCCTGACCGTGCGCTCGCCCAACACCGAGGTGGTGGCTTTGGGTGAACACCTGGCCAGCGGCTGGCAAACCCTGCTGATCCTGGTGGGTTTGCTGGGCATCGCCATCGGGGCCTTCCAGTGGACGGTGAACCCCCACTTTGGCGAAGCCAAGCAATGGCTGGCGGAGTGGCTGATTGACCGCGACATTCTGTGGCCCTTTGCCGAAAACGCCCCCTGGTGGCTGCTGACCAATTACCCCGAGCAGCGCGATGTGTTTTCCTGGCTGGACGGTGGTTTGCTGGTCGCCTACGTCATGGGCATGGGACTGGTCATGGGCATCGGCTTGGCGCTGCCCCTGGCCTGGACCACCCGAGTGCTCGGCCCCTGGCGCACACAGCGCTTCCACCACCTGAGCCAGGCCCTCATCCCGCTGGCGGGCTGCGGCATCTTTCTGGGCCTGTCGGCCCTGACGGTCAACCTGCTGAAAAACGAGGGGATTCCGGTCCATTGGGCCAACGACGTGCGCCTGCTGCTGCTCACCGCCGCCAACCTGTGGACGCTGGTTCTGGCCCACGGCATATGCCAGCGCTACGCACCGTCACAGTCCCGCCAGCTGCTCGCCCTGGCCGCCCTGCTCCCCGCCCTGGCACTGGTGGACTACACCTGGGCGCTGATGTTCTGGATCTGGTAGCAGCATGGCCCTTGGGCATAGGATTGGTGGTCATTTAGGCCTCCAGACCGCATGGAATATGCGTGAGCAGCTCCTATACTCATAGCAAATGCAGAGCCGCCTTGAACCTTCATCCACTCTGGCGCACATGCAGCACCCCGCTCCAATGCAGGCCCTGTTTGTCCATGGTATGGGACGCTCCCCGCTCTCTGGATGGCCACTGCTGCGGCAACTGCGCAAAGCCGGAATGCAGACCTGCACCTTCGGCTACGTGGTGACGGTGCAGAACTTCGCCCCCATCGTCGCCCGACTCACCGCCCGCCTGTCCACACTGGCCAGCCAGGGGGACTACATTCTGATTGGTCACTCGCTGGGCGGCGTCTTGCTGCGTGCCGCGTTGGCGGCCCTGTCCGAGGAGGTGCGCCCACCCACCCACGTCTTTCTGCTGGGCTCCCCCGTTCGCGCGTCCCGCCTGGCACACAAACTCCAAGGCAACCGCCTGTTTCGCGCCCTCACGGGGGACTGCGGCCAACTCCTGGCCAACGACCCACGCATGCAAGGCATCGGCCCGGTGACGGCGCCCGTCACCGGCATCGCCGGGGTGCTGGGCGCCTCCACCCAGATCGGCCCCTTCCGCGATGCGCCCCATGACGGCGTGGTGTCGGTCTCTGAGGTGTCGGCCGACTGGCTCACCGACAACGTGCACATTCCGGTCGCCCACACCTTTTTGCCTGCCAGCCAGCGGGTAGCCGCGGTCATTCTGGAACGCATGGCGAGAATCCAGCCGCAGAGCAGCAGCCCGCCCAGCCAAACCGGGAAATGATCCGTCGCCACGACCTAAGGGCTGCTGGCGTCTTCCTCCGGAAGTTTCGTGCTGCCCCGTATTTTGGGCGCCAGCAATTTGGCCAGGGGGTGTTTGAGGTAGGGCTTGTCCTGGGCGCTGGCGACCATTTCGGCGCGCGCAGCCAGGGCCAGTTCATGCGCTGCGTGGTCGCCGTGTTTGAGCACGGCGAAGGTCTTGCTCAGGTATTTTCCGCCCCCCATTTTGAGTTTGGCCTGCCAAAATCCCAGGGGTTGGGCTGCCGATTTCATGAAATGCACACCGGGCGTGCCACTGGTATTGCTGCTGCGCTTTTTCTGGCAAAACTCCAGCATGGTGAGCGCCGGAGTCGTGGCCAGGGCCTCGTCGCGCCACGCTATGGCTGCGGCCTTGGCGGAGTCCGAGCCACCGTGGCTGAGATCGAAAAAGCGCTTGGTATACATCTGCCCATTGCGCGAAAAACTCACCGACCAGTACCAGATACCGTTGCCGGTTTGCTGGTGGTAAATGGCATACATGGGTTCCATCGCTGTACTTTCCTCGCTCATTCAATGGTTCTCCGCGCCGCCACCCAGGCCTGAAACTCGGGGTCTTCAAAGCGGTAAGCGCCATGATCGACGCGGGCCATCAGTTGCAGCTTGGGGCCGGTGAGGCGGCGAATCGAGGTGCGGGGCGCGCTAGCGGTCACCTCGGGGGCGTTCAACAACTCCTGCAATTGCTTGAGCGCAGGGGCGCCGTACAGGTCCTGCACGCCACGGGCGGCCAGGAGCAGCACCGCGCGGTCGGCCCGGCCAAGCTCTTTCCAGGTCTTGGCGTAGCTGGTGCCGTCATGCACGCGCGACAGGGTGTACTGCAGCGCCTGTTCGGACCCCTGCTGCTGGTACATCAGGTAACGCTCGACGTACCAACGGAAAAATTCGGGCGTCTCCTTCAGTGCAGAAAATGCCCTGAGTGCCTCGTCCATGGCCAAGGGATGTTTGGCCACGGTGGCCATATGGGCGACCGTGGCTTCGACAAACTCGGCCCCCAGCAGGGGGAAGGGCTCCAGAGGCGCCCAGTTGTAAAACGGGGCCGAGGCCCGGGAAAACATCTCCCGCAAGGCCGCCTCGGACGAACCGGCAAACAGTACCTTAATGCCCGCCTTGCGCACATCCAGGCCGGCGCGTAGCGAATGGGCGATGGCCTTGTGCTCGGGCGCGGCCAGCACCTGCGCTTCGTCAATCACCAGCAACAAACGTTTCTTGGCCCGGTCCGCCACCTGCAGAGCCGCCTGGATGGCGGGCACCGCCGCTTTTTCTTTTTTGGACAAGTCCAGCTCGACCGAACCCTCCAGACCCAGGGGCAGTTTGCCGCTGCCTTTGAGATTGGAAATGGGGGTGTTCAGCTCTGCCCAGAATTTGCCCAGTCCCTTGGGCTCGCATGCCAAAAGAATGGCACTGGCCAGGGCCTGGCCGGGGTGCTCGGTGTCGTCCCATAGGTTGGTGTAGGCCGCCAGATAGCCCGATTGCAGGGCGGCTGGAAGCAGGTCGTGCTTCAAAAACTCGCTTTTGCCCATGCGCCTGCGCGCAAACAGGCCGCGCGCGGAGGTCAGGCCCAAGTCAAAACCTTGCAGGTAGGCCTGCGCCAGGTCCGGACGGGGAAAGTGCCAGGGGTCGGTCAATGCGCTCATTGGACATATTTTGACAGCCTTTCGTCAATTGACAATAGTCCGTCAAAAAATGTCAGCTTGCTCAGGCCACCTTGTCCTGAACCACGTCAGCACGCACCAGCCCCAGCCGATTCACCCCACTGACCAGCGCCTGGATGGAGGCGGTGACGATGTTGGTGTCCATGCCCACGCCAAAGCGCTCGGCCCCACCGCCTGCAGGGGTCAGCTCCAAAAAGGCACAAGCCTGGGCGTCACCGGCGTCGGTGCTGGCTTTGGTGGAGCGCTCTTCAAAACTGCGCACCTGCACCTTGACGCCAATCCCTTGCAGCGCATGCACCGCCGCGTCGATGGGGCCGTTGCCCTCGCCGCTGAGCAGCATGGGCTGGCCATTCACCTCCAGCGCCAGGCGGATGCCTTGCACATGGTGTTTGCCTTCCACACCGGCATGGTCAAACAGGTGGTGCTCCACGTAGCGGATGCTGGCTTGCGCGGGGCTGAGGTAGGTGGAGTCAAACAGGTTCCAGATGTCTTGCGCCGTCATCTCGCCGCCGTGGGTGTCGGTATGGGTTTGCACCTCGCCCGAAAACTCCACCTGCAGGCGCCGGGGCATAACCACGCCAAACTCAGCTTCCATCAAATAGGCCACGCCACCCTTGCCCGACTGGCTGTTGACGCGGATCACCGAGTCGTAGCTGCGGCCCACGTCCGCCGGGTCGATGGGCAGGTAGGGCACGTTCCACAGCGCACCGGGTTGTTGCACCGCAAAGCCTTTTTTGATGGCATCCTGGTGTGAGCCGCTGAAGGCCGTGAACACCAGGTCGCCCACATAGGGGTGGCGCGGGTGGATGGGCAACTGGTTGCAGTGTTCCACGGTGCGGGCCACGGCATTGATGTCGGAGAAATCGAGCCCCGGCGCCACACCCTGGGTGTAAAGGTTGAGCGCCAGCGTGACCACGTCCACATTGCCGGTGCGCTCGCCGTTGCCAAACAGGCAGCCTTCCACCCGGTCGGCGCCGGCCATCATGCCGAGTTCGGCGGCGGCCACCGCCGTGCCCCGGTCGTTGTGCGGGTGCAGGCTCAAAATGACGCTGTCGCGCCGCGCCAGGTTGCGGTGCATCCATTCGATCTGGTCGGCGTACACATTGGGCGTGGCCACTTCCACGGTGGCGGGCAAATTCAAAATAACCTTGTTGGTCGGCGTGACGCCCCACTCGGCGGTGACGGCATCGCACACGTCCCGCGCAAACTCCAGCTCGGTGGAGGTGAACACTTCGGGGCTGTACTGCAGCACCCATTCGGTGCCCGGCTGCTCGGCGGCCAGTTGTTTGATGAGGCGCACGGACGACACCGCCATCTCCAGCACCTCGGCCTGGCTCATGCCAAACACCACGTCGCGGAACACCGGCGCGGTGGCGTTGTACACATGCACGATGGCGCGGCGCGCGCCCACCAGCGACTCCATGGTGCGGCGAATCAGATGTTCACGCGACTGGGTGAGCACTTCGATGGTCACGTCCTCAGGAACATGGCCGCCTTCGATCAGGGTGCGCACAAAGTCAAAGTCGGTTTGCGAAGCGCTGGGGAAAGCCACTTCGATTTCCTTGAAACCCACGGCGCACAGGGTACGGAACATGCGCATCTTGCGGTCACCGTTCATGGGCTCGAACAGCGACTGGTTGCCGTCGCGCAGGTCGGTGCTCATCCAGATGGGCGGCGCGGTGAGGGTGCGCGTTGGCCATTGGCGGTCGGCCAGTTGTACTGGGGGGAAGGCGCGGTATTTGGTGGCAGGGTTGGACAACATGGGAAAAATTCCTAAAAAAAACAGGCACAGCACCAGTGCCCCTTATCCTAACCAGGGCGGCAAGGCATCGGATTGCGATGTACAAGCTTAAATTGATTAAAAATAGCAATAACAGCTAATTTATAAAGAATTTAAGCAATTATTGACCTTTCATTCATGCAACACCGCAATTTCATTAACATCCCAAGCTCCAAACCCCAAGCAATATCCCTTCTGCGCACGGCATTGCCTCCTTCCCGGCCGACACGGGCAGGTGGATGGTGAAATAATCGCGGGTATTGAAGTACTAGGAATATTGAAATGAGCGACACCCAACAACGCATAGCCGAACTGGTAAAAACCAATGACGTGGTTCTCTTCATGAAGGGCAACGCCAGCTTTCCCCAGTGCGGCTTTTCCGGCCGGGCCATCCAGATTTTGAAAGCCTGTGGCCTGGACGCCAAAGGCATCACCACCGTCAACGTGCTCGAAGACGACGCCATCCGCGCCGGCATCAAGGAATACAGCAGCTGGCCCACCATCCCCCAGCTCTACATCAAGGGCGAGTTCATCGGCGGATCGGACATCATGATGGAAATGTACGAAAGCGGCGAACTGCAAACGACGCTGGCGCCCAAGGCCTGATTTTCTCCAGCCTTCCAAAAGCCACCTTCGGGTGGTTTTTTTTGTTTGAACGGGACCGCAAGCCGTGAAGTGCACACACAACATGGGGTTTTTATTGCATTAACAATTCGGTCAACTTGTGCTTCAATGGGGCTGTGGTGATTGGTTCATAGTTATTGCACAGGAGGCCGTCATGGAATCTCGCAACTCTGTACCGCAGTCCTCTCCCTTCCACCTCCCCGTAGCGCACATGCGCCGGGTGTTCCAGCCGGACGAGGTCGAGCGCAAGCTGGCCAAGCTCCAGGACCACGAGCACGACAACCTGCGCGCCACCTACCAGCGCATGCTGGAGCGGGGCCCCCAACGCTTCTCCGTCAAACCTTCGGGCATACCCGACATGGCAGATCTGTACCAGCTGCTGCCCAATTTCACCGAGGTGCTGGACGACATCAAGCGCCATGTCGCGCTGGCCCAGGACAGCCGGGACGCCCTGGAAGTCACCCCCATGTTGCTGCTGGGCCCTCCGGGCATCGGCAAAACCCACTTCGCCAGAAAACTCGCCGACCTGCTGGGCACCGGCATGAGCCTGGTGCCCATGGGTTCGATGACGGCGGGCTGGCTGCTGTCGGGCTCCTCCTCGCAATGGAAAGGCGCCAAACCCGGCAAAGTGTTTGAGTCGCTGGTGGACGGCGAATACGCCAACCCGGTGATCGTGGTGGACGAAATTGACAAGGCCAGCGCCGACGCGCAGTACGACCCGATGGGCGCGCTGTACAGCCTGCTGGAGCACGACACCGCCCAAAGTTTCACCGACGAGTTTGCCGAGGTGGCCATTGACGCCAGCCAGGTGATCTGGGTCACCACCGCCAACGACGAGCGCGCCATTCCCGCGCCCATTCTGAACCGCATGAACGTGTTCACCGTGGCGGCACCATCCCTGGAAGCCGCCCGCCAGATTGCCCGCAACCTGTACCAAAGCATCCGCAGCGAACACGGCTGGGGCGAACGCTTTGCGCCCGAGCCCCGCGACGATCTGCTGGACCAGCTCAGCCAGCTGGCCCCGCGCGACATGCGCCGCGCGCTGATGACCGGGTTTGGCAACGCGCGGCTGGGTTCACGCCATGAAATTACAGCTGCGGACCTGCCCAAGGCGGCGGGGAAGAAGGGGACTATGGGGTTTTTGCAGTAGGGCGTGCCCAAGGCTTGAGGCCGTCTGTTTTTCGGTCAGAAATTTATGAAGAATCGGCCTTAAGCCCTTGCAGGATTTGCGTAAGCAGCTACGAATAACGTAGCAAATGCATTAGTGAAGGGACATCAAATGCAGCATTTTTTGCCGCGTATGCATGCGGCCATCGCCCTGTTTTCATGACCTTGCAATCAACCCCGCTCTGCAAGTAGCCGAGACAAATCTACTTTCAAGCTGTCAAGATCACCGATGGCCGTGAGTAGACGATTTCATCGTCCACGGAGTCATACCCGTGAATGATGCGATTACGCAGGTCAATGGCCAGTTTCAAATTGGCCACCGATTTGACCCAAGTGGGCTCCAGCTTCGCCAACCGCGAACAAGCCTCCCCAAGAATCTCCAGTTGCCGCTCCACGGCCGAACGACGCATCTTGTCAGCAACATATTCGACCAATGAGACGCCCTTGACAAAGTCACCGACCGAATCGATGGCGCCCAAGGCATCAACCAGCAACTTAGGGGTTTTGTCGGTCATAAATGACGGTGCGGCTGCTGTTCACAGCCTGCAAAAAATACGGGTTGCGGATGTAGCGCGGATTCACCAGATCCACATGGCGGCCCAACAATAGTTCAAGGGCATCGGCCAACTCGGTCCAGCGCTTTGCGCGCGAACCCGGGATTTGCGTGTCCAATTCCACCAGAAAATCAAAGTCGCTGGAGTCGGAATTGAATTCCGCACCGGTCGCCGAGCCAAACAGTTCCAGATGGGCAACGCCATGCCTTTCGCATAGCGCGGCAATCTTGGGCAACTGAGAGGCCAGTGAAATGTGCATTGGGGAATTATCAAACAAATCCTATCGGGTGGGGCGAGGGCATTGCATCTGGGCCCCACGCGACATGCGCCACGCACTGATGACCGGCTTCGACAATGCCCGGCTGGATTCACGCGGTGAAATCACAGAGGCGGGCCTGCCCAAGGCGGCCGAAAAGAAGGGGGCGATGGTTTTTTTGCAGTAGCGCGGGGGCGGGCTTATGCAAGGGAGCCAGTCCGCTGCGGGGATGATCGGTCGAACGACGGAAGGCTGACGATTTTTCCGTGAAAATTTATAAAAAATCAGGCTGTAGCCCTTGTAGGATATGCGTAAGCAGCTATGAATACCGTAGCAATTGCATGGCTCAAAGGAAATCCGTCCGTTACTGGCGGCACCCAATTTCCAGCGCCCACAGGCAGGTTGAGTTAAGGTTTATACGACGCCCACCCTCGTCAGTGGGCAAAGCGATGTTCATCGCCTGCACGGGCGGGCATCCTATAAACCTTAACTGTTGCTGTCCTTCACCGGCCACCCTCCAAACAGCGGCAGAGGCCGTATTACACCCATTCGCAGGGCAGGTGGCGGCCCGAGTTCAACGAAAGGTCGAGGGTGACACATACGCCGCTCATCGAGAGGACCGCGCGAACCTCTGCGATCCGATGGATCGAACATTGGCGCTACCGACCAGGGTTTGGTCATCATGGTGCGCGACCATCAGCGGCCAAATTACCCTGTTTTCATATGCCCCGCCTACGCGAATACTCTCGGAGCCGCAGGTAACGAGCATCTTGCGCAAGAATTGGAGCGGCCTGCACGATCTCGTCTAGGCATAGACCCAACTCCCGAGGCGCCCACTGTTGGTCGGCAATCACCGCATTTAGCAGCAGCAAGGAGTCCAGGGGGAACCGTCTGCACAAACTCGATTCGTGCAACAGGTGTACGACGTAGTCCGGGTGTTCGATCGGTTGCAGCCAGTCCTGCACCGCAGTCAATGCCGCCGGAAACTCGCCTCGGGCAGCAATGACCAACCGGGTCAAGGACTCGGCGATCCGCGGAGTAGCCAAGTCGCGGGACTTTGGCCAAATCTGTTTCCAGAAAGGCTGAGCACGATTTCTCCAATAGTCCTCACGCTGGTCGGCTGCACCTTCAAGCGCCTGGGAGAGCGCCTGCGCGGACTCCTCCAATCCTTCTTGTGGAAGCGCATCAATAGCAGATCGGAACTCATCTACGGTGTATCCCTCGGTCGGGCCCAATGCCGCGTAGGTCAGGAACGCGGAGAATTGCTGGCGATGCTCGCCAAGGTCAGCATAGTGGTTTGCGCTTTCCAGGAACTGAGGCTTGAAGGCAATGAGCAAGGGCTGATACAAGCGGGGGGACCACAGGAAGCCTTCCCACGCAGATTTTGCTTCGGCCGAATTGCTCCAACTAAAAAGTGGTAAAAGGTATTGCTCAGTCCACGGGCGATCCACGCGGAAAAATGCGATCAGCCGCGAACCCAGCAGTACCCGGCCGTGGCGGAATCGGTCCACCTGCACGTCGCACAGTGTGGTGAACATGGGCTTGATGTCAGCTGGAAGCAGATCGTTGTCGTTCGGGTTCTGTTTGAACCACAGGTTGATTAGGGCCTGCCCAACATGCCCGACAGGGTGGTTAATGGCTTCCGTGACAGGTTGGTCAATTGGTTCGCCGTTGCGCGTCATTCCAGTACCCGCATCAATCGGCAGCGCCAGCACGCGGCGACAGAGGTCCAGCAGTATGTTCTCGTGGCGGTTGATCGATTTGGATACTGCTTCCATCCACCACGTAACACCGTGGGCAATCTCCTGAAGTACGGCATCGGGCATGGTCTGCACCAGCGGTGCGGCGTATCGCCAGGAGCGTAACAACATGCCTTCTTCGGCCCAAGCCTGCAGTGCCTCGCGCCATCGACCAGCGGGCCACATGCCATCTCGTGCCAGATCGCATAGCGCCGTCAGACTGTGGAAAAAGCGCGTGCGGCAAACGTCACGCCACGTATCTTCGTAGAAAGGCCGCTGTTCGGGCGTCGGCTTTGTGAGCCATTGCACCAGCTCCTGCCGCTTACGGGGAGCAATGTCGACGTCCCGGCTGTCCTCGTAGTCCGGATCGCCAGTACCACTCATCCAGTGTGAGAACTCGTCACGCTCATTAGTCGCCAACTGCCATTGCGGGTAGGCATTGGATATTTCCGCAAAGCGTGTCGCTGCGGGCGCTCCCAGTGCGAGGCCCGATGTGGTCAGCTTGGCCAGATGCAGCCAGACGGAGCGGGCCACCAAGTCTTGCCACCGATCTGCTTCCAGATCATCCCGGTACATCTCGCGTGGCGGACCCGCCAAGATGGCTGCTTCCAGTTGTTCCTGAGCGGCTCCTGCCAAACGCCGCCCCTGCAGAACGAACAACCTGAACACCTCCCGCCCCGTATCTGTGGACCACAGCCACCACGCGCCTTCGGTCAGCAGCCAATCCACCCACTGCTCGGGCGGGATGCAACCTTCCTGACTGGCGGCAAACAGGACCAGGCGTTTGAAGGCGGGATAAGGCATTTCAAACCAGCTCTGCGCGATTCGTGTCGCGCGCGCACTGTCGATGGCGCGAACCGCCAGCCACGCATCGCGCAGCAATTCGATCAGGCTTACCCAATCACGGAATCCTCGGTTCTGCCAGTGGGGCGTAATGGAGGGCAGATCCCAGTGTGATCGGTCGCTGCGATCGTCAGCCTTGCCCAGCTCGCGCAACAGGTCAAGCGCATCACGCAATAGCTGTTGGAAATCTTCCAAAAGGAGCGGCAGGGCCGATGTCCAGTGCTCGTCAGCCAAGTCGCGCAGAGCGGAATGCACGTGATCAGCGGCCAGCACGAGTTCCCAGTCCACCAATTGCTTGATCCGCGTGGGTTCGTCAGCGCTGTTCGAGTCGTCGCCCCCCCAGCGAAACGGCTTCTTCAACACCACCTTGGGTGCGAGCAAATCGCGCAATTCCAGACGTAGCGTGGTAGTCAAACCTTCCCGCCTAAGACGTCCTTTCCAGCGATACAGATCGGGATCGTGCCACGGTGATTTCACCCGGTCACTGAGCAGTAGGCGCCACAAGGTGCGCATCAGGGGGCCAGGAATGGCCTTGGGGGCGTGCAAGCGGATTTCATCCAGCTCGGAGGTTTTGCCATCACGCTCCAGTGAAGCAAAGCGATCCAGTTCGTGCTCGATCAGCCACGGCCAACGGTCGTGCAACTGTCCACCACGTTCCGCAATCCAGATGACCAGCCTCGGGTCATCCAGGTGGCGCACCAGCCAGCGGGCCAGATGGAACATCACGTCATCCCACTGGCTGCCGGTGGCACCTCCGGAGGCCAGCAGCATCGGCGGTGCGCGGTCATAGGGCGCAGGCCGTCGAACCAAGCTAAAGCGCAGCTTGGTGTCCACTTCGTCTTGGGGCGGCACGCCAAGTCGGGCCAGATCGCCGTGCCCGAAACGCTCGTGCGCGAAGGGCTCCAGCAGCCAGTCCAGTGAAGGGGCAGGATTGAAGTCGGCGAAACGTTTCGCCGGTAAGCCCGATTGATCCGACAAAGCCCATAGCATCCGCCCGACGAAATCGTCCTGCCGCGTGCTGTCCTGCGGCCGTGCCAAGGCGTGCTTGACAATGATGGCTTCTTTGCCTTGCACGCCGTCACGGTAGGTGCCTGCCCAAGCGTGCAAAGTCTGGTGCAGCGCTGAATGGTCGTAGCTGCCAGCGGGTACGTTGTAGAGAATAGGCGTGACGCCTTTTGCTTCCCACTCGATGGTCTTCCGGTGCTCTTGTCCCGATTCGCAATCACCCAATGCCCAGGCCTGCGGCGTGACTTCGCCCTGCATCCGGTCTGCGGCCAGTGCGTCCATCATGTAGCGCAGCACCGGGTCGTTGATGCTGTAACCCACGAAGCAGACCACGTAGTTACGGAACAGCTCGCTCACGAAACGGGCGGCCCAGCGCTCCGTCAAATAGGCCAAGCCGAAATCGCCACTGGTGACCACCAGACGGTTCAGGGCCGTGTCGTCAGCCCTTTCTGGCAGTAAGCCGTGCAGGTAGACCAGCCCGTTCCATCGGCTGTTTTTGGGGATGGGCAGCATCGGGGCAGCGTAGGCCTGGAACGTTTGGCCCGTACGTTTGGCCGCCGCGTGAAAGATGCGGTCGAAGTTGGTGGTGACCAGGCGCAGTGTGCCCTCGCGGCTACGCGCCAAGCGCAACAGTGCCGCCTGCGTATCGGTGGCGCCCTTGCGGCGCAATTTGGGTTTGAGCGCCTGTGCCAGTGCGCGACGGACAGCCAGACGTTGCCCAGGCAGGCGCCGTTCGAGCAGATCAAGTGTGGCGTCGAACTGCCAGCGCTTGAAGGCCTCTTGCTCAATGTCCGAACGTACCGTCCCGTTCAGCCCGTAGATTTGCTCCACCAGCCCCTGGAAGCCCGGCAGGTCTGCGGGATAGGAAATGCCCGCCCCACAGAAAAACACCACGCGGCCTTCCTCGTGCGCCTGCAAGAGCGCATCGGGGATATCGGGGCCATTGGTTACGAACTGCATTTTCTCCCCGTCTTTGATTGATCTAAGAGTATCAACTGCCATTTTGCCGCATGCTCAATCGACAACAACTGCTTGGGATCCATACCGCCAGCTAATCGTCCGTGAAGGCTGCTGTTGACCCCTATGTGCCTTAATCCAGATACGTCCTGAGCGGTTGCCCCCAGCCTTTTGCTGACGGCATGCAATTGAAGACGGGCTCAAATGAATCGAAATCCGATCCGGCATAAAGCTGTCTTACGCATTGGTCCGCTTTGGCCCAAACCAGACAACCATCTGAATTCAGCGAGCACCGCTTACGCCGCCAACCGGCAGCCAAGTTAGCATCAGCCAAAAATCCCAGCCCCCCTCAAGACCCCCGATAAGTCGAATAACTCCAAGGGCTCACCAGCAACGGCACGTGGTAGTGCTCATCCTCGTGCGCCACGCCAAAATCCAAACTCACCAGATTCAAAAAGTTAGGCTCGGGCAACGCAACTGCTGCGGCCTTGAAGTAGCTCGCCACGTCAAACACCAGCCGGTAGGTGCCCTTTTTGAGGCTGGTGTGGTCGTACAGCAGCCCGTCCGGGTTGCGGCCGTCCTGGTTCAAGACAAAGCTTTTCACCAGCGTGGCCACCTGCCCCTGCGTGGTGTACAGCTCCACATGCATGCCGGCGGCGGGGGTGCCGTGCATGGTGTCCAGAACGTGTGTGCTCAAGCCCATATCGAATTCCTTGTTGGTGGATTTTACAAAGTGTATACACTTTTGTGGATTGCCGCTATCATCCCGCAATGGACTCCACCACCACCGGTTTCATCGTCGACGCACTGACCCGCGCCATCGTCGAGCACCGCCTGCAGCCGGGCGCCAAATTGTCGGAGCAAAAGCTGGCCGACCAGTTTGGGGTTTCGCGCACCCTCGTGCGCCAGGCGCTGTTCACGCTCTCTCAAAACCGGCTGATTCAGATGGAACCCGCGCGGGGCGCCTTTGTGGCCGCGCCTTCGGTGGCCGAGGCGCAGCAGGTGTTTGCGGTGCGCCGCATGCTGGAGGCGGGCATGACACGCGCCTTCATCCAGCAGGCCACTGCCGCCGATATTGCGGCACTGTACGAACACATTGAACAGGAAAAAGTAGCCGTGCGGCGCGGCGATATTCCGGGGCGCACCTCTTTGCTGGGCGATTTCCATGTGTGCATGGCGCAGCGCATGGGCAACCAGGTGCTGGCGCTGATGCTGACCGATCTGATTTCGCGCTGCGCCCTCATCACGCTGATGTACCAAAGCACCACCTCGGCCGAACACTCGCACGAGGAACACAGCGCCATCGTGCAAGCCCTGCAGGCCAAGGATGAAACCTTGGCCCTGGCCCTGATGGACGAACATTTGCGCCATGTGGAAGAAGCCCTGACCTTCACGGAGCGCCCCCTTTCCCGGGCATGACACGCATGAAAAACTACGATTCCACCCACAGCTACCCGCGCGATCTGGTGGGTTATGGCCGCACGCCACCGCACGCCCAATGGCCGGGCCAGGCCCGCGTGGCAGTGCAGTTTGTGCTGAACTACGAGGAAGGCGGCGAGAACAGCGTGTTGCACGGCGACGCGGGTTCGGAGCAGTTTTTGTCCGAAATGTTCAACCCCGCCAGCTACCCGGACCGCCACATCAGTATGGAAGGTATTTACGAATACGGTTCGCGCGCTGGCGTGTGGCGCATCCTGCGCGAGTTTGAACAACGCGGCCTGCCGCTCACCGTGTTTGGCGTGGGTATGGCGCTGCAACGCCACCCGGAGCTGACTGCGGCGTTCAAGGCACTGGGCCACGAAATTGCCTGCCACGGCTGGCGCTGGATTCACTACCAAAACATGGACGAGGTGCAGGAGCGCGAACATATGCGCCTGGGCATGCAGGCCATCGAGCAACTCACGGGCGAGCGCCCCCTGGGCTGGTACACCGGGCGCGACAGCCCGCGCACCCGCCGTCTGGTGGCCGACTACGGCGGCTTTGAATACGACAGCGATTACTACGGCGACGACCTGCCCTTCTGGATGCAGGTGCAAAAGACCGACGGCAGCGTGGTGCCCCAGCTCATCGTGCCCTACACGCTGGACTGCAACGACATGCGTTTTGCCTTGCCCCAGGGCTACTCCCACGCCGACCCGTTCTTCCAGTACCTCAAAGACACGTTCGACGTGCTCTACGCCGAGGGTGACCCGCAGGGGCTGAACCAGCCCGCCATGATGAGCATCGGCATGCACTGCCGCTTGCTGGGCCGCCCCGGGCGCATCACCGCGCTGCAACGTTTTTTGGACCACATTGCCCAGCACGACAAGGTGTGGGTGGCGCGGCGCATTGACATTGCGCGGCACTGGAAAACCACCCACCCCTACCAGGCTTGACCCCCTACCCACCGCACCGGCACACCATGGCATTGACCCCCCCCTTGACCTTGCAGCAGCTCAACCAGGCGTCCGTGGATGACGCCGCCGCCATGCTGGACGGCCTGTACGAACACTCGCCCTGGATTGCGCAAGCCGCATTGGTACAGCGGCCCTTTCAGTCCCTGGCCCAACTCAAATACGCGATGGCACAGGTGCTGGCCCACGCGCCTCTGGAGGCCCAACTGGCCCTCATCCGCGCCCACCCGGAACTGGCCGGCAAAGCCATGGTGGACAAGAGCCTGACGCCTGAGTCCAGCAACGAACAAAGCAAGGCGGGGCTGACCGAATGCACGCCACAAGAGTTCGAGACAATCCAGCAGCTCAACCACGACTACAACGCCAAGTTCGGCTTTCCCTTCATTCTGGCGGTGCGGGGGCCGCGTGGGGTGGGACTGCCCAAGCGCGAGATCATCGCCACCTTTGCGCGCCGCCTGCAGGGCCACCCGGACTTTGAGCGCGAGGAGTGCCTGCGCAACATCCACCGCATTGCCGAAATCCGCCTGAACGACAAGTTTGGTTTCACCCCCGAACTGGGCAATCGGGTGTGGGACTGGCAGGAAACCCTGGCCCAGTACAGCGACCCCGGTTATGCCGAACAGGGCCAGCTCACCGTCACCTACCTGACCGACGCACACCGCGCCTGCGCGCAGCGCATCAGCATGGACATGCGCCACGCGGGCTGCGACAGCGTGTACATCGACGCCGTGGGCAATGTCGTCGGTCGCTATGAAAAAGATAGCTTCTTGCGCACTATTGACGGGGGCCAGAGCCCTAAAAGGCTTCAAACTTTACTCACCGGCAGCCACTATGACACGGTGCGCAACGGCGGCAAGTACGACGGGCGCTTGGGGGTTTATGTGCCGCTGGCCTGCGTGCAAGAACTGCACAAGGCGGGCAAACGCCTGCCCTTCGACCTGGAAATCGTCGCCTTTGCCGAAGAAGAAGGCCAGCGTTTCAAAGCCACCTTTCTGGGCTCGGGCGCGCTCACCGGCGACTTTGACCCCGCCTGGCTGGACCAGCTGGACGCGGACGGCATCAGCATGCGCAGTGCCATGCAGCACGCGGGCCTGTGCGTGAACGACATTGCCGGCCTGAAGCGCAAGCCCGACGACTACCAGGGCTTTGTGGAGGTGCACATCGAACAAGGCCCGGTGCTCAACGCATTGGATATTCCGCTGGGCATCGTCACCTCCATCAATGCCAGTGTGCGTTACCAGGGCGAGGTGACGGGCATGGCCAGCCACGCCGGCACCACGCCCATGGTCAGCCGCCGCGACGCCGCCGCCGCCGTGGCCGAGTTGGTGCTGTTGGTGGAGCAACGCGCCGCCCAGGACGGCGACTCGGTCGGCACCGTGGGCCTGCTGCAGGTTCCCAACGGCTCCATCAACGTGGTACCCGGACGCTGCCAGTTCTCGCTGGACCTGCGCGCGCCGTCCAACACCCAGCGGGATGCGCTGGCCCAAGACGTGGTGCAGGCCGCCCAAGAGATTTGCCAGCGCCGCGGCGTGCACCTGAGCCTGACCGAAACGATGCGCGCCAGCGCCGCACCCAGCGCCCCCGCCTGGCAGGCCCGCTGGGAAGATGCTGTGACTGCTCTGGGCGTGCCCGTGTACCGCATGCCCAGCGGCGCGGGCCACGACGCCATGAAGCTGCATGAAATCATGCCCCAGGCCATGTTGTTTGTGCGCGGGCAAAACTCCGGCATCAGCCACAACCCGCTCGAATCCACCACGGCCGACGATATGCAGCTTGCCGTGGAGGCCTTTGCCCGGCTGCTGCAGCAACTGGCGCAAGACCAGACCGCCTGAGCCTCCCGCCCCCAACACGTCATTTTTTGTGAGAACAACACCCATGAACACCTACGAACAACTCGACGCCTGGATTGACGCGCACTTTGACGAACAAGTGCAGTTTCTGCAGGAACTGATCCGAGTGCCCACCGACACGCCGCCAGGCAACAACGCCCCGCACGCCGAGCGCACGGCAGACCTCTTGCACGCCATGGGCCTGGAAGCCGAAAAACACGCCGTGCCCGAAGCCGAGGTGCATGCCGCCGGGCTGCAAAGCATCACCAATCTGGTGGTGCGCCGCCACTATGGCGCGGGCAAAACCGTGCTGCTCAACGCCCATGGCGACGTGGTGCCCCCCGGCGAAGGCTGGACCCACAACCCCTACGGTGGCGACATTGAAGACGGCAAGATTTACGGGCGTGCGGCCGCCGTGAGCAAGTGCGACTTTTCCACCTACGCCTTCGCCGTGCGGGCGCTGGAGGCCGTCGCCAAGCCCACGCACGGCAGCGTAGAGTTGCTGTTCACCTACGACGAAGAGTTTGGTGGCGAAGTGGGGCCTGCGTGGTTGCTCAAACACCAAATCGTCCACCCCGACCTGATGATTGCGGCGGGTTTTAGCTACCAGGTGATCACCGCGCACAACGGCTGCCTGCAATTGGAAGTCACGGTGCGTGGCAGACAAGCGCACGCCGCCATTCCCGAATCCGGCGTGGACGCTTTGCAGGGTGCCACCCAGATATTGACCGCGCTGTACGCCCAAAACGTGCTGTACAAGCAAGTCACTTCCGGCGTGAAAGGCATCACCCACCCCTACCTCAACGTCGGCATGATCGAAGGCGGCACCAACACCAACGTGGTCCCCGGGCGTGTGGGCTTCAAGCTGGACCGCCGCATGATCCCCGAAGAAAATCCGGCGGCGGTGGAAGCCACGCTGCGCAGCGTCATTGCCGACACGGCGGCCCAACTCCCCGGCATCACGGTGGAGGTGAAGCGCATCCTGCTGTGCAATGCCCTGCAACCGCTGGAAGGCAACCAGCCCCTGGTGGACGCCATCCAAAAACACGGCAAGACCGTGTTTGGCGAAGAGATACCGGCCCTGGGCACCCCCTTGTACACCGATGTGCGCCTGTTTTGTGAAGCGGGCATCCCCGGTGTGGTGTACGGCGCAGGCCCGCGCACCGTGCTGGAGTCGCACGCCAAACGCTCCGATGAACGGCTCGACCTGGAAGACCTGCGCCGCGCCACCAAAGTCATCGCCCGCACCCTGGTGGACCTGCTGCATTAGCCTCACTAATGACTCATAAGGTCATAACCAAAATGCATACTTTTGGCATTCAAAATACGGGGCCATACGGTAGCCTCATGGGTCCCTGAAACCCGGAAAGACCCGAATGAGCAAAGAACTCTCCCCCGCAGAACACGCCCTGCGTGAAGCCGCCCGCGATTACCACCGCACGCCCACCCGCGGGAAGATTTCTGTCACCCCCACCAAACCGCTGTTCAACCAGCGCGACCTGTCCCTGGCCTACTCTCCCGGCGTCGCCTACCCCTGCCTGGACATTGAGGCCGACCCCTCCCTGGCGGCCGAATACACCTCGCGCGGCAACCTGGTGGGTGTCATCACCAACGGCACCGCCGTGCTGGGCCTGGGCAACATCGGCCCGCTGGCCAGCAAGCCGGTCATGGAAGGCAAGGGCTGCCTGTTCAAAAAATTCGCCGGCATCGACGTGTTCGACATCGAACTGGCCGAAAACGACCCCGACAAGCTGGTGGACATGATTGCCGCCATGGAGCCCACGCTGGGCGGCGTCAACCTGGAAGACATCAAGGCGCCTGAGTGCTTCTACATCGAGCAAAAGCTGCGCGAACGCATGAACATCCCGGTGTTCCATGACGACCAGCACGGCACCGCCATCATCTCCAGTGCCGCCCTGCTCAACGGGCTGGAATTGGTGGGCAAACGCATCGACGAGGTGCGCGTGGCCGTTTCTGGTGCAGGTGCGGCGGCCTTGGCCTGCCTGGACGTGATGGTGGGCCTGGGCGTGCGCCGGGAAAATATCTATGTGTGCGACTCCAAAGGCGTGATCCACCACGGCCGCAGCGGTGGTTTTGACGAGTCCAAGGCCCGTTTTGCGCAGACCACCGAACTGCGCACCCTGGCCGATGTGGTCAACGGCGCCGATGTGTTTTTGGGCTGCTCCGCCGCCGGTGTGTTGACGCAGGATATGGTCGTCACCATGGCCGCCAAGCCCATCATCCTGGCGCTGGCCAACCCCGAGCCTGAAATCCGCCCCGAGTTGGCCAAGGCCGTGCGCCCGGACTGCATCATCGCCACCGGCCGCTCGGACTACCCCAACCAGGTCAACAACGTCCTGTGCTTCCCCTACATCTTCAGGGGCGCACTGGACTGCGGCGCCACCAAGATCACCGAGGCCATGAAACTGGCCTGCGTGCGGCAAATTGCCGACCTGGCCAAGGCCGACATCAGCGAAGAAGTGGCCACCGCCTACGCCGGCAAGGAACTGGTATTTGGCCCGGACTACCTGATTCCCACACCGTTTGATTCGCGCCTGATTTTGCGCATCGCCCCGGCCGTGGCCAAAGCGGCCGAAGAGTCCGGTGTGGCGGTGCGCCCCATCCAGGACATGGAGGCCTACCGCCAGCAGCTGTCCCGTTTTGTCTACCAGACCGGCATGTTCATGCGCCCGGTGTTCACCGCCGCCAAGGCCGTGGCCATGGGCGCCAAGCGCGTGGCCTATGCCGAAGGCGAAGATGAACGCGTGCTGCGTGCCGCCCAGTTCGCTGTGGACGAAAACCTGGCCCAACCGATTCTGATTGGCCGCCCGGCCGTGATCGCCGCCCGAATCGAGAAAGCCGGGCTGCGCATCCGTTTGGGGCAGGATGTGGAGTGCGTGAACCCCGAAGACGACGCGCGTTTCCGCCAATACTGGGAAACCTACCACCGCCTGATGGGCCGCAACGGCATTTCCATTGATGCCGCCAAGGCCGCCGTGCGCCGCTCCAACACCACCATTGCCACCCTGATGGTCAAGCTGGGCGATGCCGACGCCATGCTGTGCGGCCTGGTGGGGCGCTTTGATGTGCACCTGGACCACATTCGCGACGTCATTGGTGTGCGCCCCGGTGCCTCCGGCCTGGCCACGCTCAACGCCCTCATGCTGGACAAGCGCACCCTGTTCATTGCCGACACCTTTGTCAATGAAGACCCCGATGCGGAACAACTCGCCAGCATCGCGCTCATGGCCGCCGATGAAGTGCGCCGCTTTGGCATGCCGCCCAAGGTGGCGTTTTTGTCGCATTCCATGTACGGCACCTCCAAACGCAAGTCCGCCATCAAGATGCGCGAAGCCCACGCCCTGTTCTGCAAAATGGCCCCCGATGTGGAGTGTGATGGCGAGTTGCACGGCGACGCCGCCCTGTCCGAAGACATGCGCCACGCCGCACTGATGGACAACAAGCTCCATGGCGAAGCCAATGTACTGATCTGCCCGAATCTGGATGCGGCCAACATCCTGTTCAACGTGCTCAAGATGACTGGCGGTCACGGCGTCACCGTGGGGCCGATTTTGCTGGGCGCCGCGGCGTCCACGCATGTGCTGACACCTTCTTCCACCGTTCGGCGCGTTGTCAACATGACGGCGCTGGCAGTGGCCAACGCAGGCCACCGCGTTTAATCCACGCGCCTCCTCGGCGGAGTGCTATTATTTTGGCAACTCTCTCCATTGGAGGCTATTTGTGTTGAAAGCGTGGCATTTTTTAGGGGCACCTGCGGGTCGTCGCAATGGCAACATTTGACGACGACCTGTCGGCATGTTCAGCGCTGGTTATTGACGGCAACCCGACCTCCCGCTCCATCCTGATTTCGCAATTGCGCGAATTTGGAATGGGCACCGTCGCCCAGGCGGCCCGCGCCATGGACGCGCGCAGGCAGCTGGAGTTTCGGGGCTTTGACTTTGTGCTGTGCGAGCAGCATTTCGCCGCCGAGGCGATTTCCGGGCAGGCCTTGCTCGACGACCTGCGCCGCAACCAGCTTTTACCTTTCTCCACGGTGTTCATCATGATCACCGGGGAGGCCACTTACGCCAAGGTGGCAGAAGCCGCCGAGTCGGCGCTGGACGGCTACCTCCTCAAGCCCCACAAGGCCAGCCACCTGGCCGAACGGCTGCGCCAGGCGCGGGTGCGCAAAGTGTCATTGCAGGCCATCTTCGGTGCCATTGAAGAAGAGAAGTTTGAGCAAGCCGCACAACTGTGTGTGGAGCGGTTTGAATCCAAAGGCCTTTTCTGGCTGTATGCCGCACGCGTGGGCGCCGAGCTGATGCTGCGTGTGGGCCGTTTTGCCGAAGCGCAAGCCCTGTACAAAGCCGTGGTGGAAGCGAAAACCCTGCCCTGGGCCAAGCTGGGTGTGGCCCGCGCGCAGTTGGACGCGGGACAAATGACCCAGGCCACCAGCACCTTGGAAAACCTGATCAGCGCAGAGCCCACCTACACCGATGCCTACGATGTCATGGGCCGCGCCCATTTCGAATTGGGCCGCTTCGACAAGGCGCTGGAAACCTACAAAATGGCGGCCACCATGACACCGGCGTCCATCAGCCGCTTGCAAAACCTGGCCATGATGACCTACTACGCGGGCGACCACACCGAGGCCGAAAAGCTGCTGGACCGCACGGTGCGCCTGGGCCTGGACTCCAAGATGTTCGACTGCCAGAGCCTGGTGCTGTTGGCCTTCACCCGCCTGGAACTGTCCGACCGCAAAGGGCTGCAGCGCTGCCACGACGACTTTCTGCGCCTCATTGAAAAAGACCCGGACAATGCGCGCCAGCACCGCCTGGCGGCCATTGTGACCACCCTGAACCTGATACAGCAGCACCAGTTTGCCCAATCGGTGGAGGCCGTCAGATCACTGGCCAAGACCGTCAAAAATGTCGACTTTGACTTTGAGTCCGCCAGCAATATGCTGGCGCTCATGGCGCATCTGGCCAACAAGGCGATTCAACTCGACGAGGTGGATTCAGTGGTGGAAACCATTGGCCTGCGCTTTTGCAACAACCGCTCCCTGACCGAATTGCTGGCGGCCAGCGCCCAATTGCACCCGCCCTACGTCGAGCGCATCCGGACCTGCCAAACCACGGTGCTGGAATACGCGGAGGTTGCCATGGCTTTGAGCATGGGCGGCAACCCCACCGCCGCCGTCAAAAACCTGATCCTGCACGGCAAGGAAACACTCAGCGCCCGGCTGATTGACAACGCCTACCAGGTGCTGCAAAAACACGCTGCCAAGATTCAGGATGCAGAAGGCCTGGGGATCGCCGTGCAGGAACTGCGTGCGATCTCTGGTGTTGCCAGCGGAAAGGCGTCTTTGGGTGAACAAAAACGCCAAGCCGGCGGATTGGCCTTGCGCACCGGCACGCGCCCCCCGGCGGACAAAGCCCCTCCCGGCGTCAAGCAGGCGGCGTAGGCGCGCTGCGGGTCGGTGTGTTCGCGGCGTCAAAGCGAAAACTGGACACCACCACACCGCCAAAAAAACCTTCTTCGTGGTACACGCAGGTGGCCGGGTCGGCATGCGCAGCCCCCACAGCGACCATCAGGGGAATGAGATGGTCCTCTCTCGGGTGGGCCGTTCGCGCCGCAGGGGCTTCGGCCCAGTGCAACAAACGGGCCTCGCGCTCTGCAGGCGGCACCGCCAGCAGCGTCTCCTGCAGCCAATGGTCAAAAGCCTGCGACGGCGCCCGGCCCTGGGGTCCAAACAGGCGTAGATTGTGGTAACTCAAACCACTGCCAACAATCAGCACCCCTTCATCGCGCAAAGGCGCCAGCGCACGCCCCAAAGCCAGGTGCGCGGCGGGATCCAGCCCGGCTTTCATAGAGACCTGGATCACGGGAACCTGGGCTTGCGGGTACATCACCACCAGGGGCGCAAAAGTGCCATGGTCAAAACCGCGCCGGGCGTCCAGCCGTGCGGGCAAACCGGCGGCGGCGATCAGGGCCAGAACCTGCTGCGCCAACGCGGGGGACCCGGGCGCTGGATAGACCACCTCATAGGTGTGTGCCGGAAACCCCGAATAGTCGTACACCATGGGAGGCCGGGGATGGGACATGACGGCAAACTCCGACTCCTCCCAGTGCCCCGAGACCACCAGCACCGCCTTGGGTGTGCCACCCAACTGGCGTGGCATGTCTTGCAGCGAACGCTCCAGTTCCTGCATCATCGGGCGCATATCGTCCATATAAGGCCACGGCCCCCCGCCGTGGGATATGAAATACGTCGGCAAGCGTGGTGCCATGGTGGGCGCTCCTGGGCAAATAAGAAAAGAGCAAGTAGGGGCTCAATCGCCCAGATCAATGGTCAGCGCCAAAGGAACGTCACCCGGCGCCTGGTAGTGGGCGAGCAGCCAGGCACGGCTGGAATGGTCCGCCGCATCGTGCAAAAGCTCCATCACAAAAGCAATGGACGTTTTGTCCAGCGCCGCAAAGGGGTCGTCCAGCAGGGTGACGGCCGCACCAGAAGCAAAAGCGGCCGCCAGCCAGACCTTGCGCTTGGACCCGGTCGACAACATGTACAAAGGCTTGTCCAGGTGCGGCGCCAGGGACAGCCCTTGCGCCAGTTCGTGCGCCAAGGCCTCGTCAAACCTGGGGTGGCTGCGCTGTACGGTCTTGAAATAGTCCAGGGGGCTGGCCTGGTCGAACACAGTCGACTGGGGGTCGGCCCAAAACACCTGCTGGCGGTAGGTTTCGGGTTGCGATTGCAAGGAAACCCCGTTGGCCTGCAGTGCGCCGGCCTGGGCGGGCAAAGTGCCCGCCAGCAAACGCAGCAAGGTGGTTTTGCCGCTGCCGTCGCCCCCCCGCACCAGTGTCACCCCAGGCGGTATGCGGGCCGATAGCCCGGCAAACAGTGTGCGCTGCGGATAGTGGAAACAAAGACCGTCACATTGCAAGACGGCCGGGATGGCGGGATTCGGCATGGGTGGGCTACAAAAAAAAAGACGGTCGCACAGGTCCGAAGGACCCTCTATAAAAACCGCCAATTATGGAAAGTTTTGCAAGGACACGCCTTCCATGCCAGAATGAACCCGCCAATCCAATAGAAAAACCAAACGGGAGTCTGGGTCATGGATAGACAGTTCACTTCGTCACAAGCCAATCCCGAGGCCCTCAGCGCCATCGTCAAGGCAAGTGAAACCTACTCGATTGTTGCCTCGCAAGACATCGTTGATGTGCGGGGGCTCAAGCTCTGGGCCAAGGGGCAACCGGTTTCCTCCGCTTTGCAGCAGCGCCTGCTGGACCGCAAGTTGCAGCGCCCGCTGGAAGCCTGCCTCGCCGTGGAGGATGGCGTCACCCTCTTCAGTCTGCATGACGATTTGAAGGCCTACCTGGACGACGAGACCCCCCTCACGGTGGCACTGCGTCCCTGGGCGCCCGTGCTGCTGCAACAGGTCAAGCAGTTGCCACTGCATTCGGTGGCCCAGTTGCTGCTGACGACGGCCATGGCCACCCGGCCGAGCACGCTTCCGCATGCGGTGGTGTCCATGGCACTGGCTGGCGCCATGGCCAGCGGTCCTGGCGCGTCGGTGGACGTCCGGCTGGCGATGCTGGGCGGACTGCTGCACGACATCGGAGAGGTTTACATCCAACCGCAGTACCTGGATTTTTCCGGACCCCTGGATTTGACAGGCCACAAGCATCTGGTGGTCCACCCCCGCGTCGCGCAACTCCTGCTCAGCACGACAACCGACTACCCCGAGGCCCTGTGCCGCGCCATTGGCGAGCACCATGAGCGGCTCGACGGTTCCGGTTATCCCGCGCGGCTGGCCGGGCCCAGCATCTCCCCGCTGGGCCGCCTGCTGGCCGTGGTGGAGGTGACGCTGGGCATCTTGCGCACACCCCGTGCGCCGCTCACCCGTGCTGACTTTGCACTGCGTGTGGTACCCGGCGAATTTGACCCGCAATGGAGCAGCTTCATCTGCAATCTGGCCCGTGCAGCGGGGGAGTTTCTGCCCGCTGCAACGGAGTTGCCTAACCCGGCAGAGCTGTCTGCCTTGCAACAAATCGACCTGCGCACGGAACAGGCCAGGCAACTGGCCATCACCTTGAAAATGCAGGGCCGGGTCGGCCCCATCCTGGAGGTGGTGGACGCCGCCGTGCTGCGCTTGAACCGCTTGCGGGTCGCCTGGAATGCCCTGGGGTTCTGGGGAATCGACGCCACCGAATTGCGTCCGCGGGAACGTTTTGAGCTGGATCTGGCGGGCAAAGAGTTGCAGCTGCGGTTGAACCAGCTGGAACGCGAATGCCTTCTTTTGAGCGAGCGCCTGGGGCAGCTTGAAAAAACCTGGGTAGAGCCCTTGTGGCGGGGCGTATTGACAGAGTAAACCGCCATCGGCGATAGGCGCCCTGGCGTGCACCGCCGATGTGCAGACCTTCTCTTGCCAACCAGAAAAAGGGTAATCCCTTAGCCTTTTGAGGCTGGCGATGAATCACACTCGGCCACTCTCAAAAGGATACGCGCCATGATTCATCGCCGCCAGATCATCACCAGCATCGCCGGATTGGGTTTGTGCCCATGGGCCACCGCCCAGTCGGACAAAACCATTGTGCTGGGGCAGTCCGCCCCGCTGAGCGGCCCCTCCGAATACCTGGGTAGCCAATACAACCAGGGTGCCCGTCTGTATTTTGAGGCAGTCAATGCCAAAGGGGGGGTCAACGGGCGCCCCATCGAACTCAAGCGCCTGGACGATGCACTGGACCCCGAACGCTGTGTGGCCAACACGCGCCAGTTCATCAACGAAGGCGTATTCGCCTTGTTTGGGTATGTAGGCACGCCCACCAGCATGGCGGCCCTGCCACTGGCCACCGAAGCCAAAGTACCTTTTTTTGCCCCCTTCACCGGCGCACAGTCCTTGCGAGAACCCTTCAACCGCTACGCCATCCATGTGCGGGCGTCCTACTTTGAGGAAACCGTTGCGATCATCAAGCAAATGACGGCCGTGGGTATCAAGAAAATTGCCGTGTTCTACCAAAACGACGCCTTCGGGAAAGCCGGTCTGGACGATGTGGTGCGCGCCATGGCTCCGCTGAACCTGAAGCCGGTGGCGGCAGGCAGCGTGGAGCCCCACTCGACCGACGTCGCGCAGGCGCTCAAGAGTATTTTGGGTGCCAGTCCCGAGGCCATCATTCAAATCGGTGTGTACAAGGGGTGCGCCACCTTGGTGCGCTTGGCCCGGCGTGCGGGCTACGGGGGCAATTTTTACAACATCTCGTTTGTGGATACACAGGCACTCAGCAGTGAACTGGGTGCGGTGGCGCGCGGGGTGATTGTCAGCCAGGTCATGCCCTTCCCCTACACCGCAGCCTCCCCCATTGCCACGGAATACATCACCGCGATACAGGCTTCCGGCCTGGTCGCCACCACCCCCAATTACTCGGGCATCGAAGGGTTTATTGCCGCCAAGGTGTTCACGGAAGCCCTGCGCCGTGCGGGTAGGAACCTGAGCCGCGAGGGTTTTTTGACCGCCATCCAGGGCATGCAAAACTACAACCTGGGCGGCATGACCATGGAGTTCGGTCCACAGAAAAACACCGGGTCCAAGTTTGTGGAAATGACCATGCTGACCGAGGACGGCAAGGTCCGGCACTGAACGGGGTCTTGCACGCCTTGTTTGCTATTAATTTAGTAGCTGCATGCGCTTATCCCACGCGGGCTACAAGCCAAAATGGCTTGATAATGGCCGGACAAACCCACTTCTCCCCCCCTGATCCGGCCTTTGGCCCGGCGCCCTCTTCCTATATTGCATCTCAGGCACGGCCGTTGCGGCAGGTGCCTGCCGATGGAGGTCCACATGAACACACAGGCGTACCACCTGGACGGTGAGGGTTGGGGCGATTTGGCGCACCACCAGCGGCACGAGATGCTGGTGGAAATCGATTTCAAATGGCTGATGGCAGGCCAAGGCTGCCATATCGATCCCGAGCGACTCAAACATGACGCCACCTATGCCCAGGCCTGCCTCCAATTCGCTTTGGCCTCAGACTGCGATCCGCTGCGCACTTGCGCACTCTGTCTGCGTGCGGAACGGGCGGGCGCGGTCCTGAGGTGAACCGGCGCGTGGCTTGGCCCTGGGCGTTTTTGTGCGCTTGCGCAAGCGCGGGGCCGGGTGGTTCATCTAGCCTTTCGCAGCATGAAGCCCCCCCGCCCCGTGGCACCTGCCGCCGTCACCCAGACCAGCCCGCAAGACCTCGTGTTGTCCGGGGCCTGGACGGTGCGTGGCATCGGCGAGCTAGGCCGCCAAATGGCGGCGCTCCGCCTTGCCAACACCACGCAGGCGGGTGCCGATGCCACAGGCATAGAGGCCATGGATACGGCCGGTGCGCACATGCTGCAAAAACTGCTGCTAGGTCTGCGGGCGCAAAGCGTCCAGGTGCGCTTGCAGGGCCTGCGCCCGGAATTTGCCAAACTGCAAGAGACCGTGGCACAGCATCTGGCGGAACCGGCCCGCCCCGCGCAAGCAACGGCCCCGCCTCCGCAAACGGCGCTGGAAACCCTGGGCCGTACGGCGCAGGCGGCGCTGGAGCAGGCCGTGGCGCAGCTGGCCTTCGTTGGTGAAAGTGCGCATGCCTTTTGCATCGGTGTCGCCCACCCGGCGCGCCTGCGCTGGCGCCCCGTGCTGTACAACATCCGCACGGCGGGCGTCGACGCGCTGCCCATTGTCGGGCTCTTGGCGTTTCTGCTCGGCATCGTGGTGGCCTACCAGAGCGCCGAACAGCTCCGGCGCTATGGCGCCAACATTTTTGTGGCCGATCTGGTGGGCGTGTCCATGCTGCGCGAATTTGCGCCCCTGATCACCGCCATCATCATTGCCGGGCGCTCGGGCTCGGCCTACGCCGCGCAAATCGGCACCATGGCGGTGACCGAAGAGATCGACGCCCTGCGCACCATCGGCATTGCGCCGCTGGAACTGCTGGTGCTGCCCAAGGTCATGGCCCTGGTGGTCGCCCTGCCGCTGCTGACCGTGTACGCAGACATCTGCGGCGTCATGGGCGGCATGGTCATGGCACGCGCGCAGCTGGACGTGACGTTTGCTGAATTTCTCGACCGTTTCGTCAAAGCCGTCAGCACCACGTCCTACCTGGTGGGCATCGGCAAGGCGCCGGTGTTTGCCGCCATTGTGGCCACCGTGGGCTGCTTTCAGGGCTTTCGCACCCACGGTGGAGCCGACAGTGTGGGCCGCCAGACCACGCACAGTGTGGTGCAGTCCATCTTTCTGGTGATTGTGGCCGACGCCCTGTTCTCCATCGCCTTCAGCGCGCTGGACCTGTGATATGCCCCAAGCGGCCACACCGCCAGATACCGTCATCGAGGTCCAACAGGTCTCGACGCGGTTTGGCGGCCATGTGGTGCACGCCGAACTGGACCTGGAAGTCCGCCGCGCGGAGATCTTCGCCCTGATTGGCGGCAGCGGCTCCGGCAAGTCCACGCTGCTGCGCGAAATGGTCCTGCTGCAACAGCCCACTGCGGGCCACATCCGGGTGCTGGGGGTGGATCTGAAAAAGCTTGACGACGCACAAACGCGGGCGCTGCGCCAGCGCTGGGGGGTGATGTTCCAGCACGGCGGCCTGTTCAGCGCACTCACCGTGCTGGACAACGTGGGCCTGCCCCTGCGCGAGCACACCGACCTCAGCGACACCCTGATCGACGAGATCGCGGCCTGGAAACTCGCCCTGACCGGCCTCGCACCGGAGGCCGGGGCGCAATTCCCTGCGGAGCTGAGCGGCGGCATGCTCAAGCGCGCCTCTCTGGCCCGCGCTTTGGCCCTGGAGCCGGAACTGCTGTTTCTGGACGAGCCCACCGCCGGCCTGGACCCGGACAGCGCCGCCGGCATTGACACCCTGGTGCGCAAGCTGCGCGATCTGCTGGGCCTGAGCATTGTCATGGTCACCCACGACCTGGACCTGCTGTGGCAGGTGGCCGACCGCGTGGCCGTCCTCGGCGACGGCCGTGTCCAAGGCCTGGGCACGATGCCCGAACTCTCGCACATGGACCATGCCAGCATCCGCCCATTTTTCGACGGGCCACGCGGACGCGCCGCATATGCACAGGCCCAACACGAGCACTAAGAGCGCACCATGGAAACCAAGGTGAATTACGCACTGGTCGGTGGCTTTGTGTTGTTGCTCGGCGCGGTGCTGATCGGCGGCGTGCTGTGGCTGGCCTCCGGTGGCGCGTTCCAGAAAAAATACGACCGTTACCTGGCTGTGGAAGAAGAGTCGGTGGCCGGGCTCAACCTGAATGCGCCGGTCAAATACAACGGCGTCGATGTGGGCAAGGTGGAAGACATCCGGCTGGACACCAGCAACCCGGCGCGGGTGAACCTGCTGTTCGCCATCGAGCGCGGCACGCCCATCAAGGTCGACACCGTGGCCATGCTCAAAACGCAGGGCATTACCGGCATTGTGTATGTGGAACTCAGCGGCGGCGCGCCCAACGCACCGCTCTTGCGTGCCGCTGCGGGCGCGCGTTACCCGGTGATTGACACCAGACCCTCCCTCAGTGCGCGGCTGGAAAATGTGCTCACGAATGTGCTGGCCAAGCTGGACAGCACCTCGAACAGCATCAACGCCCTTCTCAGCGAGGAAAACCGCGCTGCGTTCCAAAGCGTGCTGAAAAACACGGCGCAGGCGTCGGCCCACATGGAGGCCGTGGTGGAGCGCATCGGGCGTAGCGCCAGCGCGGTCGAAAGAATGGGCAATGCAGTCGCCAAAACCAGCGCCAGCGCGACCAAAACGGTGGATGCCGTGGGAAGCGACGTCAAACACTTCAGCACACAAACCCTGCCCGAACTGGAGCGTCTGCTGGGCGAACTGAACGATTTGACCATCTCGCTGCGCCGCCTGAGCGAACAAACCGAACGGGACCCGCGCGGCCTGCTGTTCGGCCGCAAACCGGTCCCGGCAGGCCCGGGAGAAACCGAGGCCAAACCATGACGCAGCACCACTCCCCTGGGCGCGCCTCCAAGGGTTGGCGCGCCATCGCTGGCCTGTTGCTGCTGCCCCTGGCCGCCTGCAGCGTCCTGCGCACGGCCCCCACACCACCGGCCACTTTTTACGCACTGGACAACCTGCCCAGTGCGCTAAGGGCGCCTGCGCCGGTGGACGCACCCACCCTGCTCATCAACCCGCCGCGCGCCGCTGCGGGTTTTGACAGCCAACGCATCATCTACCTGCGCGAGCCCCACAGGCTGGACTATTTTGCCCACAGCGAATGGGTGGACCCGCCGGCGCGCATGCTGGGACCGCTGCTGGTCGCGGCCTTGCAAAACACCGGCGCCTTCCATGCCGTGGTGCTGATGCCCAGCACGGCCACGGGCCAGGTGCGCCTGGATACCGAGATCCTGCGGCTGCAACACGAATTTCTGGGCCACCCCAGCCGCGCCCGTTTTACGCTGCGCGCCACCCTGGTGGACGACAAGACGCGCCGCGTGCTGGGCTGGCGAGAGTTCGACCAGTCGGTTGCGGCCACCGGTGATGACCCGGCGGGTGGCGTCGCGGCGGCCAACCGTGCGGTGCAGGCCGTGCTGCAGGAGGTGGCGGACTTTTGCGTCGAAACACTGCGCGGCAGCCCGGACGACGCGGTTCATTTTGGAGCGTTTTCGGACTGACCGGCGGTGCGCGGCCATGCCCGATTAATCGAGCCTGGCCCCTTTTCCACTTTTCCACTTTTCCAATTTTCCCAAAGATTAATCGAGCCTGGCCCCAATGGCACTGACTTAAGCGAATAGTCCTATAAAAACAATAACTTACAGGCACAAGAAGATGGGCTGATCGCGCCAAATTGGTACGATGCGGGTG
>Ga0156180_1111_pt1 | contig 33584 bp, 30 predicted proteins | sample RifCSPlowO2_12_FD_107833 | JGI IMG/M metagenome (GOLD analysis project Ga0156180, IMG submission 107833) | Burkholderiales bacterium RIFCSPLOWO2_12_FULL_61_40
CAGGCGGTGGAGCTGCTCACCCACAAGCGCAACTCCCTGCACCATGCCCACCACGACGCCATGGAGTGCCTGGGCACCATGCTGTGGGAAAGCCAGCGTGCCGGCCGCCCGCCGGACGGCAACGCCTACATCGCCTGCGTGCAGCGCCACGCCACCAAAGACTAGCGGGCCTGCGCGGGTCGCTCAGTGCAACTTGATGCGGGGGTTGCGTGCCAAATTGATCAGTTCGGCCCAGGTGGTCAGCCAGGTGTAGAGCAGGCCGTTGACCGCAATCTGGTGGCGCTTGTGCAGCCACCAATACATCCACTTGGCGATGTGCCCTTCGACAAACACCGTGCCGTGGGCAATGGCGCCCATCAGGCTGCCAACGGCGCTGTAGTCGCCCAGCGACACCAGTGAGCCGTAGTCTTTGTAGCTGAATTCGAGCAATGCCTTGCCCTGCAAGTGCCCAGCCAGCGAACGGGCCAACAGGGTGGCCTGCTGGTGCGCCGCCTGGGCCAGCGGCGGCACGGCAGCCTGCCCTTCCCCCTGCGGACAGGCCGCACAGTCCCCCAGCGCGAAGATCGCCGGGTCGCGTGTGGTTTGCAGCGTGCGCTGCACCAGCAGCTGGTGGATGCGGTTGCTCTCCAGGCCATCCAGCTTGCCCAGAAAATCAGGCGCCTCGATGCCCGCCGCCCACACCACCATGTCGCTGGGGATAAACGTGCCGCTGGCCATCTGGACACCTTGCGAGGTGACTTCCACCACCTTTTCACCGGTGTGGATCGCAATGCCGAGCTTGCGCAGCTCCAGGGACACGGCTTCGGCCAGTCGCTCCGGCAGAGCCGACAAGAGGCGCGGTGCCGCTTCAACGATGGCAATTTCCAGGTCTTTTTCCGGATCGAAATGGGCCAGACCGTAACTCGACAGCACCTTGGTTGCACTGTGCAGTTCGGCCGCCAACTCGACGCCGGTGGCACCGCCGCCGATGATGCTGACGGTGAAGCGCCCCTCGCCGGCCGCCTTGCCCTGCAGCTGGGCACGCAGACAGGCATGGATCAGGCTGCGGTGAAAGTGCTCCGCAGCCTGCGGCGTGTCCAGCAGGGTGCAATGCGCACGCACCCCCGGCGTGCCGAAGTCGTTGGACCGGCTGCCCAAAGCGATGACCAGGGTGTCGTAGCCCACGGTTTGGCGCGGCAGCACCTCGGCTCCGTCCGCATCCAGCATGGGGGCCAGATACACCTCTTTGCGCACGCGCGACAGACCGTCCATGCACCCCAGCCGGAACTGAAAGTGGTGCTTGCGGGCCAGGGCAAAGTACTCCAATTCATCTGCCAGGCTGTCCAGCGTACCTGCGGCCACCTGGTGTAACAAGGGCTTCCACACATGGGTGCTCACCGCATCGATCAGCGAGATATGCGCCTTTTGTTTTTTGCCCAGCCTATGCCCCAAGCGGACGGCCAACTCCAGGCCCGCGGCCCCACCGCCCGCAATAACAATGTGATGCATCTGCGTCCTCCTTGAAGTAGGGCCTGCGCCGACCCGAAGAATGCGTAACAGACAAAATATAGGCAAAGCCCAGCCGACAGGAAGTATTTGGGCAACAAAAAAGCCGCTCAAGAGCGGCTTTTTTGCTGGGGTCAGATAGATCGCTTATTTGAAGCGGTTTTGCGGCACGGTTTTGAGTTCAGAGGGCAAGCTGCCCATGTAGTTGGCCAATTCCTTCAACTCCGCATTGGAAAACTGCTTGGCGATGCCGGCCATGATGGCATTGCCACGGCCCACCACGGCGCCGCCTTCGGCTTTGTAGGCTTTCAAGGCCACGAACAGGTAATCGCTGTGCTGGCCGGCAATTTTGGGATAGGAGGGGTCAATCGGTTGGCTGAAATTCTCGCCGTGGCAGGACGCACAGTTGCCTTTGGCCACCAAGGCCATGGCCTTGGCATTGCCATCGACCGCCTTGACGGGGGCGGCGGCACCTTCCACCACACCGCTGGCCGCGTAATAGGCGGCAACATCGGCAATGTCCTGCTCATTCAGGGAGTCTGCAATGCCCCGCATGGTGGGATGTTTGCGCTCGCCCTTTTTATAGGCATTCAGGGCCGCCATGATGTAGCCCGCACTCTGCCCCGAAATCATGGGCACCTTGTGAACCTCGGGAAAACTGGCCTGGTACCCTTTGATACCATGGCAGCCGATACACATGGCGATTTTTTTCTCGCCCGCCTTGGCGTCACCCTTGATCTCCTGGGCATTGGCAGAGAAGGTGGTCACACACGCGACAACCAGTACAGACAGTGATGACAGAAATTTATACATTTTGGGAGGACAATCAACCAATGTTTGAGGTGGATCAAACATTCATTATATCGATCCACAACCCTACGTCTAAGCTGATTGCAGCCTCCCCCCAAACAAGCTTGAACCATGAAATTTCACGGAACTAAAAACTACGTCGCCACCCAGGATTTGATGCTGTCGGTGAATGCGGCCATCACCCTGCAGCGCCCTCTTCTGGTCAAGGGCGAGCCGGGCACCGGCAAAACGATGCTGGCCGAGGAAGTGGCCGAGGCGCTGAACATGCCGCTTTTGCAGTGGCACATCAAATCCACCACCAAGGCCCAGCAGGGTTTGTACGAATACGACGCCGTGAGCCGCCTGCGCGATTCGCAATTGTCCGATGTGGATGGCGGCGAGCGTGTCAAGGACATCCACAACTACATCCTCAAAGGCGTGCTGTGGCAGGCCTTCACCGCCGATCAACCGGTGGCCCTGCTGATTGACGAGATCGACAAGGCCGACATCGAGTTCCCCAACGACTTGCTGCGCGAAATCGACCGCATGGAGTTTTACTGCTACGAGACCCGCCAGCTGATCAAGGCCAAGCACCGTCCGCTGGTGTTCATCACCTCCAACAACGAAAAAGAGCTGCCCGATGCCTTTTTGCGCCGCTGCTTTTTCCACTACATCAAGTTCCCCGATGCGCCCACCATGCAAAGCATTGTGGATGTGCACTTTCCGGGGCTCAAACAAGAGCTGCTGGCGGCGGCCATGAAGACCTTTTTTGATGTGCGCAACCTGCCGGGCCTGAAAAAGAAACCTTCCACCAGCGAACTGCTGGATTGGCTCAAACTGCTGCTGGCCGAAGACATTCCCCTGGAAGCCCTGCAAACCAAGGACGACAAAATGGCCGTCCCCCCTCTGGTGGGCGCCTTGCTCAAAAACGAACAAGATGTCACTTTGTTTGAAAAACTCATGTTCATGCAACGCCACAACCGCTAAAGGATTAGCCATGGCATTTGTCGAACCCGTCACTTTGGGCGCCCGCGGCGTGGAGCTGGTGCCGCTGACCCTGGACCATGAAACCGGCCTGTGTGCAGCCGCCGCGGATGGCGCGTTATGGAATATCCGCGTTACTTCGGTGCCGGAACCAGAAAACACCCGCCAATACATAGCCGACGCTTTGGCCATGCGGGAGGCCGGGAACCGTTTTGCCTTTGCCGTGGTCGAAACCGCCACCGGCCAGGTACTGGGGTGCACCAGCTACCACGACATTGTGCCTGCCGTGAAACGGGTAGAAATCGGCTGGACCTGGTACGGCAAAAGCAGCCAGCGCACCCACGTCAACACCACCTGCAAACTGCTGATGCTGACCCATGCGTTTGAAACCCTGGGCTGCCAGGTGGTGGGCTGGCGCACCGACAACTACAACTTTGCCTCCCAGGCCGCCATTGAACGCCTGGGTGCCAAAAAAGACGGCGTCATTCGCGGCCACGCCCTGCGCCGCGACGGCACCATCCGCGACACGGTGATGTACAGCATGCGCAGCGGCGAGTGGCCCGAGGCCAAGGCGCAACTGCTGTATCTGCTGGACAAGCCACGCTAACTGAACTGGACATAGAGACACTTCGTATATACACTTGAGATATACAGAAGGAGCACTAACCATGAATGCCCGCCCCCCTGCCAACGCGCTGCAAACAGCCAGCCCCATGGAAACCACAGTATTCCAGTCCGGCAACAGCCAGGCCGTTCGCTTGCCCAAGGAATTCCGCTTTAGCACCAAGCAGGTCACCATCGAGCGACGCGGCGACGAGGTCGTGCTGCGTGCCAAAAAACCCACTGTCGGGGAGTTGCTGCGCGACTTGCACAAACTCAGCGGACAGGAATGTGCGGAATGGGACGCGGCCATGGCGCTGATTGACGAAACTCCCGCCCAGGAACGTGACTGGGCAGCCATGTTCTTGAACAAAGGCGCGGCCAGGTGATCTACTTGCTTGACACCAATATCGTCAGTTTCTTTGTGCGGGGTACATCGTCCGGGCTAAACCAACGCATTTTGGGCAGCATTGCCGAAACTCTTTGCATCTCGACCATCAGCGCGGGAGAACTGCACTACGGCCTGAGTCGGCTACCGTCCTCACGTCGGGCCAAACAACTCAACCAGCAACTCCACGCCGTGTTGACCGCCATTGCCGTGCAGCCACTGCCCGCAGACGCGGCGCAACACTACGGGACGATCCGGGCCGCTTTGGACAAAGCGGGCACGCCCATCGGCGGCAACGACCTGTGGATAGCCGCCCATGCGCTAGCGAGCGGCATGACTTTGGTCACCAACAACACCCGCGAGTTCAAGCGAGTGAAGGGGTTGAAAGTGGAGGACTGGATAGCACCATGAGCCAAGCCCCAGTAAAACCCACGGATTCGGTTACAGACGCGAGCTGGCTCAATTGGTTGCCCGCAATCGCCGGCGGGCTGGCAACCATCCTCATCGGTAGCTATATCTTCGCTTTTCAAAAGCTGCCGGTCACTGAAAACCCCACCGCTTGGGGCACGTTTGGCGATTACATGGGGGGCTTGCTCAACCCTCTCATCTCTCTCTTCACACTGATTGTGGCGATGAAGGTTTGGGGTTTGCAAAAGACGGAGTTATTGGAAACGCGAAAGGCTGTCGAAGAACAAGGCAAGACCGCAGAGCAGCAGCGGCGAGAACAGCGATTTTTTGATTTTTTGAATCTGTATCAAGTAACCCTGCAGTCGGTAAGCTTTGAAGAGCGCCATGCAATGACCGCCGACACCATCATGCATACAGAGCGTACTGCCCCTCCCCCTAAGACAAAAAGCGGGAAGCAAGCGTTTCTGTTTTTAACATCTTCTGGCACCTCGCCGATTCGGCAAGTTCGTGATCTCTTTCAAACGGAAGGATTCGAAGACAGTGGCTTAAACCAATTGCCAACAATTTACTCCGTCGCAGTTGTTTGGGACAAAAAGTCACCTCTGTTAGACCACTATTTCCGTACGGTGTTCACCGTACTCAGGGAAGCGGAACCCATTCTCAAAGAAGATCATTACCGCTACATCAAATTATTTCGCGCCCAACTGAGTCGCGACGAGATCAATTTGCTCGCCATGAATCTGCTTTGCGACCCTGAAGGCAAGAAGATGCGTGGACTTGTGGCGCGCTATGGCATGCTGAAGCATTTACCCTGCAACAAACTTCGTGCAATCGCAGAAGGTGAGTTGGATTCACGCTCGTTTGGCAATAAGTGGGCAAACGTTTCCATCATCTAGTCATTTCGGAGTAAGGCCTATGCTGCTCGACTTTTTCTACACCCTGCGCTCCGCCAAGCTGCCGGTCTCCGTCAAGGAGTACCTGACACTGCTGGAAGCCCTGAAAAAAGGCGTGGTCGGTCCCAACACGCCCCAGCCCGACGATGACGCCGAGCCCAGTGGTTACAAGATCGACGACTTTTATTACCTGGCCCGCACCGCGCTGGTCAAAGACGAAAAGCACTACGACAAGTTCGACCGCGCCTTCGCCGCCTACTTCAAGGGTGTGGAAATGGTGGCCGACTTCACCAAGGAAATTCCGCAGGAGTGGCTGCGCAAAAACCTGGAAGGCATGCTCAGCCCCGAAGAACTGGCCAAGCTGCAGGCCATGGGTTGGGACGAGTTGATGGAGACGCTGAAAAAGCGTCTGGAAGAGCAAAAGGAACGCCACGAGGGCGGCAGCAAGTGGATCGGCACCGGCGGCACCTCCCCGTTTGGCGCCTACGGCAACAACCCCCAGGGCATCCGCATCGGCCAGGACAAGAGCCGCAACAAGAGTGCCGTGAAGGTCTGGGACCAGCGCGCCTACAAGGACTACGACGACACGCAAGAGCTGGGCACCCGCAACATCAAGGTGGCACTGCGCCGCCTGCGCAAATTTGCCCGCGAAGGCCATGAAGACGAGCTGGACCTGGACGAGACCATCAGCAAGACGGCCGCCAATGCCGGCTACCTCGACATCAAGATGCGCCCCGAGCGCCACAACAACGTCAAGGTGCTGCTGCTCATGGACGTGGGCGGCACCATGGACGAGCACATCGCGCGGGTGGAAGAGCTGTTCTCAGCCACCAAGACCGAGTTCAAGCACCTGGAGTTTTATTACTTCCACAACTGCGTGTACGACTTCATGTGGAAAAACAACCGCCGCCGTTTTGCCGAGAAGTTCGAGACCTTTGACATCATCCGCAAGTACAACAAGGACTACAAGCTGATCTTTGTGGGCGACGCCACCATGAGTCCCTACGAGATTTTGCAACCCGGCGGCAGCGTGGAATACAACAACCCGGAAGCCGGCGCCGAGTGGCTGCAGCGCCTGACCAGCGCCTTCCCCAAGTTTGCCTGGATCAACCCCGAACCCCAAGGTGTGTGGCAGTACCGCCAGAGCATCAGCATCGTTCAGCAGTTGATGCACCAGCGCATGTACCCCCTCACCCTCAAGGGCTTGGAAGAAGCCATGCGCCAACTGACCAAATAAGCCCCCTGTCGGCCTTACAATGCCCGGCTGTCTCGCCATAGTTCAATGGATAGAACGAGTGCCTCCTAAGTGCTAGATGTAGGTTCGATTCCTACTGGCGGGACCAAACTAGATGCCGGAATGGTTTAAAGCCTTCCGGCTTTTTTTGTTTTCCCTCTGATAACCTGCTTTGTGTCATGCGATATGGGCCGTTATTGGTAATACCCCTTGCAGGCAATGACGGCTAAATCGGCATCGTCCACCGCGTACACCAGACGATGCACATCATCAATGCGCCGTGACCAAAACCCGCTCAGGTTGCCCAGCAGGGGCTCAGGCTTGCCGATACCTTGGAAAGGGTCGCGCCGGGCCGCGTCGATCAGCGTATTGATACGCTTGAGGGTCTTTCTGTCCTGCCCCTGCCAGTAGACATAATCGTCCCAGGCCGCAGGGGTGAAGGTGATGCCCCGGCTCACGCTGGCACCAGCTCCCGGTGCTTGGCTTTGCCCGCCCGGTACTGGGCTATGGACTCGGCCAGGTGGGCGGCATTGGCGGGGCTGGATAGCAGGTGCAGGGTTTCGGCCATGCTCTGGTAGTGCGCCAGCGACATCACCACAGCGTCAGCGCCATCGCGCCGGGTGATGATGGCAATGTCGGCGTCGGCCTCCACGCCATCCAATACGGTTTTGAGGCCGTTGCGTGCCTCGGTGTAGCTGACTATGCGCATTGCGCCCCCTTACCTGTGCAGTTTATTGAACATGTTGATTGTAGGACAATGGCCGCGTGTTCGCTGCAGGGCGTGGCCTTGAGCGGTGACGGCACCAGAGCCAGCATGGGTTGCGGCCCAAGCAATGCCAGCGGCTTTGTTATTGCAAGCGGGTGATGGACAGGTACAGCCTGTGGCCCACAACAGCTTGAAGCAAAAAAGTAAACCGAAAAACAGGGCGTTATTGGGCTTTTGGCCTTTCTTGTCCTCGTAAAAATAGGGCCAGGGAAAATTTTTAGCGGCCAGTAACGACACTTCAAATTGGAATGCTATTCCGTTGGGTACTTTGATTGAATTCAGCTTCAAACAAAATTTAACGTCTCCCCCAGGCGAAATATCGGTTTAGCTTGGATCTCCTGCGAAGGAGCCCAAGAACCTGCTCCACCGTAGGTTGAAAAACCGCAAAAACACGCACACCGCTCTGCTATACCCTCCCCAAAGGGTTATGCCATTGAAATCCAAGTCACCCACGGCGGCCATGGGATTGCCTGGATATGACCTCTTCCTGGAGTGGACCTGCCATCCTCCGCAGACGGGTCCAAACTCAATTCCCCAGGGAGATCGAGCCACTTTTCTGCGGCTCAAAAGTTGTTGGAACACCCAAATACAGGTGGCAAAAAATGAAACGTATATTGCAGTTGCTGGCAATGGTGGCTTGGTTTTTTTCATGCGCGGTGCACGCGCAGTACAAACCACCGGTGTCGACCGTTCTGGCGGAGACCAGTTATTTTGTCAACCAGGATGGCTCCTACCACCAGGAGTTGGAAAGCCAAACCCGCATCGAAACAGCCCAGGGTGTCAACGCGTTCGCCGAAGAACGCCTGTCGTACATCAGCACCCTGGAAGATCTGGAAATAGTCGAGGCCTATACGCTGCAACCCGATGGCAGCAAAATTCCGGTAGCCCCGGAAAGTATCCGTACGCTGGAAAGTGCCGACGCCAGCGAGGCACCCACGTTCAGTGATGCCAAGGTCAAAGTGATCGTATTTCCCAAGGTTGATGTCGGTAGCCAGCTGTACTACAAAGCCAGGTATTTTCAGCACACCCCCCTGTTCCCCGGCCATTTCTTTACCAGCACCTATTTCAGCCCCCATAAGCGCTACGGAAACGTCACCATCCATATTTCGCACGATCCCGCCATAGCGATCCAGGTCGACACCAAAGAGATGCGTGGCGGCAAAGTTGCGGCACTGCCTTCCGACCAGGCTGGCTGGATCCGCTACCGATATGACTACAGCCAGACCGAAGCCTACCCCGCAGAAAGTTCACAGCTCAGCGTCGCGGACTTTGCGCCCTATTTTGCCGCCACCAGCATGGCCAACTATGAAGAACTGGCGCGCGCCTACCAAAGCCGCGCCAAGGCCAGCACACGGGTGACGCCCGCCATTGCCAAGCTTGCGGCGAAGATCACATCGGGAACCAACGAACCTCTGGAAAAGGTGAGGCGTCTTTACAGCTGGGTCAGCCAGAATATTCGCTATATCGCGATTTACGCCGGGGCGGGTGGTTTTGTGCCGCACGATGCACAGAGTATCCTGGACCATCGGTATGGCGACTGCAAGGACCATGTGGTTTTGCTGGAGTCACTCCTTCAATCGATAGGCATTGAGAGCAGCCCTGCCCTTATCAACTATGGCAATTCCCATCGTTTACCGAATTTAGCCCTGGTTACCCCCTTCAACCATGTGATCACTTACGTGCCATCTTTCAATCTTTTTTTGGACAGCACCACACAATTCGCGCCCATGGGCACCCTGCCCGACAAGGAAATGGATAAGCCGGTGCTCCTGACATCGAATGGGAAGATTTTAAGAACCCCATCGTTCGATACACAAAAGGACTTTTCCCAAACCTTCGTTCAGATGACTTTGATGCCCGACGGAAAAATGCTGGGCAAAAGCCATACCCAGATGCACGGTTTTTTGGAACAACACTCCCGCGCCAGCCAGTTTGGTTACCAAAACCAGGAACCGGAGCGTGTTGTCACCCGTCTGCTGTCCCGGTTTCAAGAAACCGGAACCGGAAAAATTCAATCGGGCAACCCCAAAGATTTGGGCGCACCCTGGTCCGTGGATGCCGAATTTGAGCTGGACCCCCTGGTCAATGTGCCCGGTCCCAGTGCCATGGGCATGCCCACAGGTCTTGCACCCGGCATTCTCAAAGCGATGTCAGGCTACAAACCCGCTCGAATCCGTCGATTCCCGCACAGTTGCATCTCCGTTCGGCACGAAGAAACGCTGGATGTACTGATTCCCAAAGAGATTCACATTGAACGCGTGCCCAAGGGCATCGATTTTGTGCGGGGAGGCGTACAGTACAAATCACGGTACACGCTGCAAGGAAACACCCTCAATGTCCGCCGGGAATACATTGCCAATCGGCCAACCTCCATTTGTGGCGAGGAAGACGACCAACTCTGGCGTGAATTGGTGCCCGTTTTGCAAAGGGATCTGCGGTCACAGATTTTCTTCAATTGAGAATTCTCAATAAGAACTGAGCGCCCAAGTGCAAGCTTGCGTTTGCAGGCGGAGCAATTCAAGTCGGAGTCGTTCTGAGACCTGCGCTAAAACGTAGGAGGAAATCATGAAACTCAATCACCAAGTCAGGCAGTGGTCGGTGGTGGTCGGCCTTGCGTTCGGGGTCATCGCTGCCAATGCGCAGGATGGATTTACGGTGAGCCCCTATCAGGAGTCTTTGGTTAAACCCGGCATGAGCAAATCCGAAGTCCAGCAGGTGATCGGTCGCCCGTCCCGCGATCAGACGTATGGCGTGGCACCTGGCTCCACATGGGTCTATGGGATCCAAGGGAAGGTCAACGATGGAATAACGGAAAATAGCGATACCGTGTTCGAAGTCGATTTTGGTAGCGACGGCAGGGTCATTTCGGCGAAAGAGCGTGTTCTGCCATCGTCAGACCACGAAAGCAGCCCAGGCTTTTGACCCACGTAGCTCACGCCCTGCCCGCCCAATAGCTTGGGCCAGGGCGCAGTTAGACTACGCGGTTCTTATCTGCACGCAAATCCGCTCAATGCCCGGCGCGCATGGATTGCACAGCCGCATGCAAATCGACAGCCCAGACACGTCGGTCGCGTCCCAATGCGTGCTGCGGTACACCAAAGCGCACCACGGCCACCACATTGCGCGCGCACAGAGTACGCCATACTGAACGCACAAGGGTGTCATCACCCACATAACAGGGCGCAAAACTTACGGCCCCTGTGCTTGCATCGGTAAACTGCAATGCCACCGGTTGCGCCGGAGCATCGGCGGAAATGGCGGCTTGTAACAAATTGCCGTGAAATGGCAACACCAGCGTGCCATCCCCCGTCGTACCTTCGGGAAACACGGCCAACACGTCACCCTGTACCAAACTCTGCTTCATCTGGTGCACCACCCGCATGGCATCCCGCGAAGACCCCCGTTCGATGTACAGGGTGTCTGCTCCGGTGGCCAAGGTTCCTACCACCGGCCAATGCCGCACACCGGCCTTGGAGATGAAGCGGCAATGGCGGGCTGCATGCACCACGACAATGTCCAGCCAGGAGATATGGTTGGCCACCATCAGCACCGGACCCAAAGGGACCGGTTGACCTTTCACTACCAATTTGATAGCTAGCCGCGCAAGTAATTCAAGGGCCCAGGCCTGAATTCGCTCTTCTTTCTGGGCAGAGGCAAGGTGTGGAAATTCGCGCCGAACAGTCCATGCACCTTGCAGTACATGGGCGAGCACCCGGCATGCACGCCAACACGCTACCAGCCAGTTCACAGCGCCTGTCGCCGCTTACAGTCGATAGGCCAGTTGCCCGCCCACCACGGTGGCCTGCACACGCCCTGGTACTTCGTAGCCTCCAAAAGGCGTGTGCCGCCCCTGGCTGCGAAGGGCTGCGGGCTCTACCGTCCAGGCAGCTTCGGGGTTAAACACACACACGTCCGCCACCCCACCCAACACCAAGCGCCCGCAACTGGCCGACCAGGACCCCAGCGCCGAACCCAGAACACCTGACGGCCGACTGGTCACCACACCCAAAGTCTGGCTCAGTGTCAAACCACTGGTCTGGCCCCATTTCAGCATCAGACTCAGCAGCAACTCCAACCCGGTGGCACCTGGCTCTGCCTCGGCAAAGGGCAAGGTCTTCTCGTCCTCCCCCACCGGCGTGTGGTCCGACACCAAGGCGTCAATGGTTCCATCCGCCAGACCGGCACGCAAGGCATCACGGTCCCGCTGCTGGCGCAGCGGAGGGTTCAGACGCATACGGCTGTCAAAGTAGCCAATATCCACATCGGTCAGGTGCAGCGAATTGATGCTCACATCGCATGTGACGGGCAAGCCCTCGGCCTTGGCCTGGCGCACCAGGGCCACCCCCGCCGCACTGCTCAAGCGGCACAGGTGCACGCGCGCGCCGGTGGCCCGCACCAGCTCAAAAATCGTATGCAGCGCAATGGTCTCCGCGGCGACCGGTACGCCACTCAGGCCCATGCGCGTCGCCAAGGGGCCGCTGGCGGCCACGCCCTTGCCCAAATACAACTCTTGCGGGCGCAACCATACGGAATACCCAAAAGTGCTGGCGTATTGCAAGGCACGCTGCAAAACCTGCGTATTGCCCAGTGGCACTTCGGCCTGGCTGAAACCCACGCAACCGGCCTCGGTGAGTTCCACCATTTCGGTGAGCACTTCACCCTGCAAATTGCGGGTGAGCGCCCCCAGGGGAAACACGCGTGCCTGGTGCAGCCGCTCGGCGCGAAAACGCAGCATTTCCACCAAACCAGGCTCATCCAGCACGGGGTCGGTATCGGGTGGGCACACCACGCTGGTCACGCCCCCGGCCACCGCAGCCGCCATTTCCGAGGCCAGCATGCCTTCGTGTTCATGACCCGGTTCACGCAGGCGCACCGACAAATCGACCAGCCCCGGAGCCACCACACAGCCGTCGGCCTGAATGGTGGTCTCTGGCGCAAATTCCTCCGGAATATGGCCGATGGCCAGAATCTTGCCGTCTGCGATGGCCATGTCCGCCACGGTGTCCATCTGTGTTGCCGGATCGATCACCCGGCCACCTTGAATCAAAATTTTCATGCTTCATTCCCCGCCACGATGCTCATGACCGCCATACGCACTGCAATGCCAAAGGTCACCTGCGGCAGGATCACACTTTGCTTGCCATCGACCACCGCCGAATCGATCTCCACCCCGCGATTGATGGGGCCGGGGTGCATCACGATGGCATCGCCCTTGGCCAATTGCAGCTTCTCGGGCGTGAGGCCAAAGCTTTTGAAAAATTCGTGCGACGACGGCAGCAGCGCACCACTCATACGTTCATTTTGCAGACGCAGCATGATGATCACATCGCAGCCGCGAATGCCCTCTTCCAGGGTGTGGCACACCCGCACACCCATCTGCGCCATGTCCGAGGGCACCAGTGTTTTAGGGCCAACTACGCGCACCTCGGCACAGCCCAAGGTCGTCAGCGCATGGATGTCCGAGCGGGCCACGCGGGAGTGCAGCACATCGCCGACGATGGCCACCGTGAGGTTGGAAAAGTCTTTCTTGAAGTGCCGGATGGTGAACATGTCCAGCAGCCCCTGGGTCGGGTGGGCATGGCGGCCATCTCCGGCATTGATCACATGCACATGGGGCGCAACGTGTTGTGCAATCAGGTAAGGTGCGCCCGATTCGCTGTGCCGCACCACAAACATGTCCGCCGCCATGGCACTCAAATTGGCAATGGTATCCAGCAAAGACTCCCCCTTGGAGGCGCTGGAACGTGCGATGTCCAGATTGATGACATCGGCAGACAGGCGTGTAGCCGCAATCTCAAACGTGGTGCGGGTTCGGGTCGAGTTCTCAAAGAACAGGTTGAACACACTTTTCCCGCGCAGCAAAGGCACCTTCTTCACTTCACGGTCGTTCAGCGAAACAAAATTGGTGGCCGTATCCAGAATGTGCGTCAAAATGCTCTTGGGTAGCCCCTCCACCGACAAAAGATGGATCAACTCCCCATTTTTGTTGAGTTGCGGATTGCGTTTGTACAGCATGGATCAGCCTCCTTTCACGTCAAAGCTGAACACACCAGTCTCACTGCGGGCCAGGGCCAGCGACTGGTTTTCACCCAAAGCAACGCGTGCGGCAGCAAAATCGGCCTGTACCGGCAATTCGCGCCCCCCCCGGTCCACCAGCACCGCCAATTTGACGCTGGCCGGGCGCCCGTAGTCAAACAACTCATTGATTACTGCCCGGATGGTGCGCCCGGTGTACAGCACATCGTCCAAAACCAGAATGTCGGCGCCATTGACATCAAAGGGCAACAGGGTTTGGCCGCCAGAGGAGAGGCCTCTCTGGGCAAAATCATCACGGTGCATCGCCGAAGAAATGGTGCCCGCCTGCCCCGGCAACTTCAGGTCACGCTGCAAACGCTCCGCCAGCCAGGCCCCGCCTGAGGTGATCCCCACCAGGCGGGTCTCCGCACGACAAATCAATTGCACGCCGCGTAACATCTCGCGGTACAACGCCTCCGCATCCAGTGCCAATATGCTCACGCCAAACTCCTCAAAAACTGTTCCAAAATAATGCACGCGGAAGCCGCATCGGCATCCTTGGCACCGCTGGCCAAGGCCTCCGTGGTGCTGTAGCGTTCATCCACCTCAAATACGGGCAACCCAAAACGGCCATGCAGTTGGCGCCCGAATTTTTGGGCCCGCACGGTGTTTTCATGCGCCGCGCCATCCGGGTGGTACGGCACCCCGATCACAATGGCATCGGGCTGCCACTCTTTAAGCCGTTGCGCGATGTGCGCGAAGCGTGCATCCCCTTGCGCGTGGATCGAACCCTGGGCTTGCGCCGTTCCCATCAGGCGATTGCCCACCGCCACCCCGGTGCGCTTCAAACCAAAATCAAACGCTATAAAGGTGGTGAGCGTCGCGGAAACCTTGACAGGCGCCGAAGTCGTGTTACTCATGCGTGGCCCGCTTGTGAAGAAATCATCCACGCCTCCAAACCCAGCAAAGCCAATGCCTTGTCATAACGTTGGTCTACCGGTGTGTCAAAAATGATGCCTCGGTCGGCATCCACCGTGAGCCAGCTGTTGGACCCCAGTTCGGTTTCCAACTGACCTTCACCCCAGGACGAATACCCCAAAGTCACCAATACCTTGCGCGGCCCGGTGCCGTTGGAGAGCGCCTCAAGCACATCCCTGGACGTCGTCATTTCCAATCCGCCAGAAATTGCCATGGTGGACGCGTACAAGGGGCCATCTGGTTTATCTTGGCCCGGCGTTGTGGGTTCATGCAGCACAAAGCCACGCTCCACCTGCATCGGCCCACCCTGGAGCACTGGTTTATCCACCAGATCGGCTCGCATCAACGGAAGCTCTACCTTGCCGAACAGTCCGCCCATTTTGATATCCGCAGGCTTGTTGATCACGAGTCCCAGTGCTCCTCGTGGACTGTGTTCACACACATAGACCACACTTTTGGAGAAAATTGCATCGTCCAGCCCGGGCATTGCAATCAGAAAGTGATTCGTGAGATTGAAGGGTGCAGAATCGCCAGTCATAGACCCTGATTTTAACGGCAGCAATGCAAATTCAATTCAAGACCGGATTGGTGTGGTTTCGGCGGGACCTGCGCACCGAAGACAACGTGGCGCTCACCACAGCATTGGCAAGCTGCAGCCAGGTTTACTGCGTATTTGTCTTTGATCGCACGATACTGGACAGCCTGCCACGTTCTGATCGCCGAGTGGAGTTCATCCGGGAGTCCTTGGTGGAGCTTGATACCAGTCTGCGGGCACTTGCAGCCAAGCCATTGGCCGGATTAATCGTTCTGCACGACCGTGCCATTGACGCCATTCCCACCTTGGCCAGCGAACTGGGTGCTCAGGCCATCTTTGCGGCACATGACTATGAGCCCCAGGCGCAAACCCGCGATCTCGACGTGCGTCAAGCACTTGCACAGCAGCAGATCGCCATGGTGACCGTTAAAGACCACGTCATGTTTGAACGCCGTGAGATCCTGAACCAATTGGGCAAACCCTATGGCGTGTTTACGCCCTACAAGCGGGCGTGGCTGGCCAAATTGGGTGATGGCTTTGCGGCGGTGCATGCCCGCCCTATAACAGGCCAGGTGTTGGCGGAGCGACCCACGCACCATGCCAGCCCCGTACCCACACTGGAATCGCTTGGTTTTTGTCCAATCAATTTGAAACATTTGGGCATTGGCACGGGGATGTCCGGAGGCGCCAGCGCCCTGGACGATTTCTGGCTCCGTATGGACGACTACGACCGTACCCGCGACTTCCCCTCGGTCAAAGGGCCCAGCTACCTCGGCGTACATTTGCGGTTTGGCACCGTCTCCATTCGGCATCTGGTGGCATTGGCGTTACAGCGGCAACTTCACGGAAGTGCTGGCGCCTCGGTGTGGCTGAGTGAGCTGGCATGGCGCGATTTCTATTTTCAGATTCTTGCGAACTTCCCTTATGTAGCCGAGCGCGCATTCAAACCTGAGTACGATCAGATCCAGTGGGAGCAAGGCGACAAGGCGCAAGCCCTTTTTGAAGCCTGGTGCCAAGGTGTCACCGGTTATCCACTGGTCGATGCCGCGATGGCGCAGCTCAACCAAACCGGTTACATGCACAACCGCTTGCGCATGGTCGCAGGGAGTTTCCTGGTGAAACACCTGGGAATTGACTGGCACTGGGGTGAACGTTATTTTGCGTTGAAACTCAACGACTTTGACCTGTCCGCCAACAATGGGGGATGGCAATGGGTGAGTTCCAGCGGATGTGACGCACAGCCCTATTTCCGAATTTTTAACCCGATCCATCAAAGCGAGCGGTTTGATGCACAAGGAAAATTCATCCAGCGGTACGTGCCACAACTGGCGCAAATGGACCCTCCATCCATTCATGCGCCGTGGTCGGCCCCAGCAACAGCACTCGCCGCCGCCGGAGTCGTGCTGGGCCAGAACTATCCCAAACCCATCGTAGACCACGCCCAAGCCCGGGCGCTGACCCTACAGCGCTACGGCGTAGTGCGGAAAGTGACTCAAACTTCAACCGCCGTCGCGCAATAGCTGCGCACCAACCCCAGCAGCTCGTCTTCAGAATAGGGCTTACCAAGATAGTGGTCCACGCCTAATTCCTTGGCGTGCTCGCGGTGTTTCTCGGCAATACGCGAGGTGATCATGATGATGGGGAGGTCCCGCAGTCTGGCGTCACCACGAATGTTGCGGGCCAGGTCGAAACCGTCCATCCGCGGCATTTCGATATCGGACAACACGACGGTCGGTTTTTCTTCCAGCAGTTTTTCCAGCGCTTCGAGTCCGTCTGCGGCCAAGGCCACCCGATAGCCCTCGCGCTTGAGCAGGCGTTGGGTCACCCGACGCACGGTAATGGAATCATCCACCACCAGAATCAAAGGCAGTTGGTCAGCAACGTTCTTCCAGGCCGGCTCGGCTTCGCCACCGGGCGCATGATTTCCCGCGCTGGCCATCGCTGCGGTGTATGCGTTGCGGAGTTGCCGTGCCTGGTCCCCGTACACCGTCGCCAGTGCCACCGGGTTGTAAATAAGCACCACTGCACCAGATGCCAGTACCGACATACCAGCCAAACCAGGAAGGCGAGCCAATTGGGGGCCGAGATTTTTGACCACAACTTCGCGGTTGCCCAGCACCTCGTCCACATGCACTGCGACGCGTTGGCCCGCACTTCGGAGAACGGCCACGGGCATGGTTTTGGTTGGAACTTCATTGCTCCGGGACGACACCTGCAAAAGAGCGCCAGCCCAGAAGAATGGAATAGCCTGTCCGCCCATGTCAAAATCATCGCGCAGGTAAGCGCTTTCCATCACCGCAGCGGGAACACGCAAAACGGTTTCAATCAAATTGGAGGGCACACCGATGGTGAAATCTCCCATGCGCAGCATCACCACCTGCGTTACGGCAGTCGTCAATGGCATGACCAACTTGAAGGTAGTGCCCTGCCCCTGCACGGTCGAGGTCTCGATGCGCCCGCCCAAGGCCGTAACCTCAGACCGAACCACATCCATACCAATACCGCGCCCCGCCAACTCGGTAATCTGATCAGCCGTGGAAAAACCTGGCGTGGATATCAAATTGGCAGCATCATTTGCAGACAGTGCGTCCATCGCTCCGATCACGCCATTGGCAATGGCTTTGGCCCGGATCTTGTCCAAATGCAATCCACCACCATCGTCACTGAATGCGACCGAAACGTCATTGCTCTCCTGGTGCACATGGATGCTGATACTGCCAACAGGCGGTTTTCCTGCTTCAGCGCGTTCAATGGACTCTTCTATACCGTGTGCTACAGCGTTGCGAAGCATGTGTTCAAACGCAGGGGCCATACGCTCCAGCATTCCCCGGTCCATTTCAATGGATCCGCCGGAAATATCCAGTTTGACTTGCTTTCCTGTGTCCTTGGCCGCTTGGCGAACGACACCGTAGAGTCGTTCCGAAATACTCTCAAACTCCACCATGCGGGTCTTCAACAAGTCCCGCTGCAGTTCACGCGCCTGACGCCCCTGGGCAATCAGATCATCTTCCGTTCCATCCACCGAGCGCTGCAAATTGCGCTGCACGGTTGCCACGTCGTGCACCGACTCCGCCATCATTCGGGTCAATTCCTGCACCCGTGTGAACCGGTCAAACTCCAGTGGATCAAAGGCTTGTGCAGAATCCTTGGTTTGCGCCAAACGCGACTGCATCTGGGACTCGGATTGAAGCTCCACATCCCGAAGTTGTTGGCGCAGGCGATCCAGGTTTCCGCCCAACTCGTTCAATGATGCACGCACCTGCACCAAGCGCGCATCCATCCGTGAACGGGTAATCAACACTTCGCCTGCCTGATTCACCAGTCGATCCAGCAATTTCGAGCGCACCCGCACCAACTGATTTCCAGACTGGCGCAAAGGCAGCAACGCAGCGGATGGAGGGGCGTGGACTGCTGATGCCACCGGCGCAGCAACAACGCTCGGCGCCTCCGAAGTTTCAGCGATCTCAACTGGTGCAGCCTCCACAGCAGAGCTCTTGCCCAGCGCATCAAATGCCGCCTGTATGTCGTCCAAACGGGTTAACAAAGGCTCCAGCTGAACCGATTGCAGGTGTTCCGCTCCGATTTGTTCGATGCTGGATTCCATGCGGTGGGACATTTCACCCAGACGCATGGCACCAGCCAACCGGGCACTGCCTTTTAAGGTGTGCAAAATGCGCAGCACTTCACTGCGTGCACCCAAATGGTCAGGACTGGCGACCCACTGCCGCAGCGCGGCACCCAGCTTCGGCAGGAGCTCTGCGGCTTCTTCATCAAAGATGGGAAACAAGTCATCATCGAGGTTATCAACGGCATCAATGTCGTCATCATGGGCTTGCACAATATTCAATGGCGCCGCAACCATGGGCACAAGACTTGGCACATCACTCACCACCGCTGAGACCACTTCGGGCGCCACTTCTAAAACAGCGTCGCCCTCCGTGTCCGCCTTGGCTTCCGATGTCAACCCGATATCCGATGGGAACGCATCTTCGTCCAACGTCTCGGACAACATATCCATCGTCGGCTCGGGGAACTGCGTTTCAATGATCCCCTGAAGAGCTGCCAAAATAGACGCATCTGGATCCTTGAGAAATCCGGCTGCGAATTGGTGCAATAACCGACGGATATCTTCCGCCGCATCGGTAAAGACCTGTGCCTGCCCGGCCGTTCCTTGGCGGTGCAACTGAACATGCAGCAAGGCCTGTTCAAGCGCCCGCGCCATATCCGACAAAGCAGTGAAACCCACCGTGGCAGAACTGCCCAGCAGCGAGTGTGCAAGCACGACCACAGAATCCGGCAGAGGTTCATGCAACTCCAGAGCCCACTCGCTCAACTCCGTCTGCAAACGCCGAGACCATTCATCGGCCTCATTGAGGTACACGTTGTACAGAGGAATACTCAATCGTATGGAGCCGATGACTTTGACGCGCTCATCATCCACCAGCGTGTCCAACTCCACGTCCTGTGCTGACTGCAGAACGTCTGGTTCTGGTTCTGGTTCTGGTTCTGGTTCTGGTTCTGGCTCTGGCTCTGGCTCTGGCTCTGGCTCTGGCTCTGGCTCTGGCTCTGGCTCTGGCTCTGGCTCTGGCTCTGGCTCTGGCTCTGGCTCTGGCAAAGTGAGTATCAGGGCTTCGTCCGACACCTCTGCTTGGATGACGTAAGATTCTTCGAGCTTTTCAGGCACCAATTCCTCAGCCGCAGGAATTGGCAGTTCAGGTGCACCCAAATCACCAAAGTCAAAATCACCTAAATCAATTTCTTCTACAACCGTTGCGCCACGCAAGTCCTCTGCAACCTGATTCGCGTTGCGCATATCCAACGCCTGCGTAGCTTCGAAACTAAACGTTTGTGTCGTTGCAAAATCCTGATGTAAAGGCGCAGACGCAAACAGCGGTTCGCTAGACAACTGTGTAGCGGAAAAATCTGCAACGGGTTCGGATAGTTGCATCTCCAGGCTATCCGCCAACTCTGTCCCCGCAAAGTCCGCTGGACCCGAATCAAAGGAGATGCCCTGAGGTTCGGCAACCGGCAATTCTTGCATCTCCGGCAACGAAAGCAAGCTCGCGTCGACCACTTCGGAAAGTTCTCCTTGCTCCTGAACTGAATCAAGGGCCGGAGTGTGCTGTTCCACGGGCTCAGGTTCACCCGGTGTACGCAATGGAACGAGTGCATTGTCCAAGCGCAGTCCATCTGCCGACTTGCGGAAATCCAATGCATTCCACGGTGCCCCCGTTTGGGCAGCAATATCCTCAACCCAACGGCCAAAAGCATGTATACCGCTGCCAGCGACTGCAATCAACTCATCGCTGGCAGTGCGTTGCTCCGCAAGCCATGTATTGAGCAATTGCTCGAACGACCAGGCTGCCTCACCGAATTCAGTGAGCCCCACCATGCGCGAGCTGCCTTTGAGCGTGTGAAACGCACGCCGCAATATGGTTTGCTCAGAAAGACTGGCTGGGTCTGCTTCCAGCAATCCAAGGGCATGCAAGCCGTTTTGCACCACTTCACGCGCTTCATCCAAAAAGATATCAAGCAACTCCTGGTCGTCACCGTCATCCGATGCGTCTGCAACGTTGGCATCAGAAAGCAAACTGGAGGCAATTTCTATGGGCGCCAGCACCGGCGGTGGCGGTGTCACCTCTGGGATAGTATCCAGCGTTGGTGGTGGTGATTCGACTACCACCTCCACTGCCACGTCAACCGCAGGCTCCTGCACCTGCGCACGCTCACGGCCCATCAGTGGTTTCAACTCACCCAGTTCTTCATCATAAACAAACAACTTTTTGGCGAGTTCACGCTGGTAACTCAGCATGTCAATGAGGAATCCCATTGCCCCCAAGCTATTCCCCAGCTTTTCAAAAATACCGGTACGGGCGGTCGCCTCGTCAACATCGTCGACAAGAAATTTCTCCACGCTGGCGCGCATGCGCAAAGCCGCAATGGAGGGTTGGTCCAGACCCAGGACAGAAAAAACACCACGCATTTGCGCCAATTGGCTGGGCAATTCGCGCAATGGCGATTTGTCTTGCGGATTTCTGAAAAACTGGTCGAGCGACTTCTCAACCTCATCCAGACTGGTTCGCAACTCGGCGACCACACTCCCCATGGTTTGCCGGTCACTCACCCGCCGGTACAGCTCTTCCATCCAGCCTTCCATGGGCTCTGGGCGTCCGCCCCTGATCACCTGCTCCAAGCGCTGGGCCAACCGTGCCCCGCGCTCAACCATGGAGGAGTCCGTTGGATCAAGATCCTCGTATGCGGCCTCAAGATACAGCACAGTTGTCGCCACTTCCATGGCTACCGGGGGAATGGGCGCGCCACCGGAACTGACGGTGGTATCAAGCGCACGCACCAGTGCCTGTGCAAGCTCATTGCTTTCCGGGTGTAGCCTCACCATCGAATCGGCAACTGCGCCAAACTGTTCAGAAGCAACCTTAAGTCGGTTGATGTCCCCACCCGCCAATGCGGACCAAGTCTCCGATGCAGCAGCAATTCGCTTGCGCGCCAACACCAGCAAGGCCGGGTCAAAACGCCCAAACTGCTCGGTTTCGTAGTCCACCGGGTTGGTACGTGCGAGCCCGTATGCAGTTCGGACCGCCGCCAGGTTGGGGGCATGCAACTCGGCCTTAGGAACCGCCAGTGAGCAGAAAAACACCAAATCCTGTGCAAGACGCTCCGAAATACCGGTCACGCTCCGCGCCAGAGACGCATATTGCTGCAATATACGCGACGCAGCCCGCTTGCTGTACACGTCATAAGGGCACAAGCCCAATGCTACGGCCTCAAAGTAAGCGGCGCAAATACTCCAAAAGGTCCGTGGCTCCAAACTTTGTTGCCCAGCCGCCAACCCCAGAGACACGTCACTCAGCCGCTGAGCGGCTTTCACATCGCCTGTTTTTACGAGGTTAAGGACGGCCCAATCCATCTTCCCCCGCGTGGCAGCGGAATACGGCAGTGCCACCGCCGTGGGGGGCACTGGAACTTCTAGCCAGCGCCACTCCGAAGGCCACAGGTCAGCGGGGTGCACACGGTCGGCATCCGCCAATTCAAGCACCGCCCGGTACTGGGGAAATAAGGCGACAGGTGAAGCCGTCTTGCCTTTGAGAATGCCCTCCAAATATTCAGTCAAGGCAAAACTGGCGCGCTCAACCCGATTGGCAGCAACATCGCTGCACAGTTCAGGACGTTGCACAAACTTTTGTGCCACAGCTTCCATGGCGCGAACCACTTTTGCAGGAGAACTCAAACCAACCATTTCCAACGCACCTACAGCCTGGTGCAGTTGTTGGCGAGCGATGCGCAGGTGGCTGGCGTCAAGATCCGACAGATCTGATCCCCGCGCCAATTCCGCATCACGGACAAAGCGGCGCATGGCCTTGGTGGCTCCATCCAAAGATTTGCGAAGCTCATCCAACACCCAAGCCAACGGGCCCAGATCGCTGACCGCTAGCTCATTGTCGCCGGAAGCGGCAGGATTCGACGTCATGGGTTCAGGCTCTCCTGGGGGTCACTTTTCTGGACGTAAGTAGGGAAGGATCGGGATGGTTACGCGATTTTGAAACGCGACACCGATTGACGGAGTTCCTCTGCCATACGGGAGAGCTCCCGCACTTGATTGGCCGTCACACGCGTACCTTCCCCGGTTTGTTCGGTCACCGCAAAAATGTGCTGAATGTTGTCTGCCACGACATTGGCCAAGCCCGCTTCGCGGGATGCAGAACTGGAAATCTGCTCAATCAACTCAGCAACCCGGCGCGAAACCTTGTCGATTTCAGTCAAAGCGGTACCTGCATTGTCGGACAGCTTGGCCCCCTCAACCACACCCTGGGTCGAACGCTCCATAGCGCCGATCGCGTCTTGCGTATCCGTTTGAATGGCTTTCACCAGCGCAGAAATCTGCCGGGTGGCATCCGCAGAACGCTCCGCCAGGCGCTGAACCTCTTCGGCAACCACAGAAAAGCCCCGTCCGGCTTCTCCCGCAGAGGCTGCCTGGATAGCTGCATTCAGCGCCAGCACGTTGGTTTGCTCGGTAATGTCAGAGATCAGTTCGGTAATTTCACCAATTTCCTGTGAGGACTCACCCAGGCGCTTGATCCGCTTGGAGGTTTCCTGAATCTGGTCGCGGATGGAATTCATACCGCCGATGGCGTTCTGCACCGCCGTCAGGCCGGACTCCGCCGCCAACAGTGACTGGCGCGCCACCGTTGCAGACTCTTGCGCCTGTACAGACACCTCGTTAATACGCCCTGCCATATCCACAACCGAACGCCCGGTTTCACGAATTTCATGGAGCTGCTCATTGGATGCAGCCAATAGCTCGGTCGATGTGGCGTCCACATCTGCCGTCGTCTGAGCAACCCGTGCCGCCGTACTTTGCACGTTGGACACCAGAGAGCGCAACTCTTCCACCGTGTAGTTCACCGAGTCAGCAATCGCGCCGGTAATGTCCTCCGTCACCGTAGCCTCTTGGGTCAAGTCCCCTTCCGCAACGGTCTGCAGCTCGTTCATCAATCGCAAAATTGCCGCCTGATTTGCGTCATTGACACGCTTGGCATCCTGCTCCTGGCGTTCCGCTTCGAGTCGCTGTTCTTCGGCAAGCACTTGGCGCTTGCGGCTGTCCAGCAAGTGAACACGGGATACACCACCAGCGCAGACCAATGCAAAAGCGGCAGAAATAATCAACACCACCAACGCCAAGCCACCGATACCCGCCTGGGTAGACAATTCACCCTGCAGTTCTTCCAGATTACGGCGCAGGGGTTCGCTGTCTTCAATAATGGCGCCCTGCGCTTCACGGGCTGACACCAAGCCCTGCAAGTTGCCCAAAATGGCGCCCGCCTGCACGCGGGTTTCACCGTACATTGTGATCAGGGCCTCCAATTGTTCACGTGTTGCCGCGTCTTTGGATGCCGTCAAGCGCAACTCCGAACTGCCCGAAAGCAGACCTTCAGAGATTTCCTTGAAAGTATTCAAGTCTTTGCCCAGCAAGAAAACAGCCTCTGGACTGACGCCCTCAGAAGTCAAAAATTCATTGGAAGATTTACCAATCCGCTGGGTCAACATCACCAACTGACCCACCGCCGAGATTTCAACGGCAGGCGCATTTTGTTGCAACTTCAACGAAGAAATCGTCTCGGCGATTTCCAATAGGTCAGAGGACTGGCGATTGATCAAGCGCAAAGCCGATCCAATTTGGGTCAGAATTTTTTGCTGCCCCATCACCGCTTTTGCGTTCTTTTCGGCGCGCTCCACCAGGGGTACCACCTTGCCCAACTGAGGGGAAAAACTTTCATTCAGTGCAGCCAGGCGCATTTCATCGTCGCCCCCCTGCAGTCCCCGAACGGCCTTCACCAGAACTCCGGAACTTTCGGACACGTCAGGAAAGGCCTGCGCACTTCCGACGACGGCCTGTGATACCGATTTGGCAAGACGCTGCGATTGCATCAAGGCTTGACCGGTGGCCCCCAACTGTTGCGCCACTTTATCGGACTGACTCAAAGTGTAAAAGGTCACCACGGCAAGCAACAGCAATGCGAAGCCCAGCATGATAGAAAGAATACGCTGGTGCTGAACCACTGTTCGAGCCCCCAGCCCCGGAAGCGAGATCAAGTCTTTCTCATCCACCAAAACATCACCTGGTTTCTCGACCACACGGACTGGCTCGTCTTTGATTGGCGCATGGTCAACCTGCACAGTCTCGGTACCGGCCATGTCCACTGAGCCGTCCGGCATGGCAAGACTGAGCCGGGAATCCAATTCGGAATCAGACTGCTTTTTGGAAAACAAATTTTTCAATTGATCGACAACGGACATGGTGAAGTAAGCGCTGATGCTCAAAAATTGGGGAGATAAAGACAAAGTACGCAGATTGATTTCCTGCCAATGGTCCCCTTGGGAATCTACAAAGCGATTGCCGAAGTAAGCGGGATCAGCAGGCGTGGGCGGTGTTGAGGATGTGAACGCATCTGCCCCCCGCAAACCCGCCAAACCATCGACCTGCAAGGCGCAATTCACCTCCAAAGCCGCATTCAGCGTAACCACACTAGGTTCCTGCGCTGCGGGCTCAGTTCGGGCAAGCCCGCCGCTGTCGGCAATAAAGGTGGCCATATCAACCACCCCATAAAGCCCACCACGGATATTCAGGACGCCACGAAACCAGGGGCGCACATAGGGCACCGCTTGCAGATTGGACAGTGGATAAATCTCCCCAGACTGTCCCAGTGGAAAAAGGTAATTTTGGCCTCCCGCCCTGACGGCGAGCCAAGCCACGGACACACCCTCATCGCGGGCAGCCTGCAAGCGGCTGGCCAACCGGGCCTGGAGTTCTCTGATTGCTTCTCGGTTAGCCATGAGCGCCGCGAATCAGCCCAAAGCCTTGATCTTGGCCAACAACTCGGAAGGGTCTACCGGTTTGGTGATGTAATCACGTGCACCTTGGCGCATACCCCACACACGGTCTGTCTCCAGACTCTTGCTGGTGCAGATGATGATGGGCACATCGGTGTACTCGGGGGTGCGATTGATGGAGCGGGTCAGCTGAAAACCATTTTGTCCCGGCATGACCACATCCATCAAGATCAGATCCGGTTTTTCTTCGGTCAGACGCTTGAACGCCTCGTCTGCATTTTCCGCAGAACGCACGACAAAGCCATTCTTTTGCAGCAATTCCGTAAGAAACATGATCTCTGTTTTTGAATCGTCAACGATAAGTACTTTATTAATGGCCATCAAATAGCTCCTTGCAAAACTGTTCCAAACTGCTGCACAGCCTGTAACAATTGATCCTTGGTAAAAGGTTTGGTTAAATAGTCCTGCGCGCCCACCATGCGCCCACGCGCCTTGTCAAACACGCCATCTTTGGAAGACAGCATCACCACAGGCACCCCAGAAAACTTGGCGTTGCGCTTGATAATGGCGCACGTTTGGTATCCATCCAGTCGGGGCATCAGGATATCGCAAAAAATCAGGTGGGGCTGGTAATCACTGACCTTGGCCAAGGCGTCAAAGCCATCTTCGGCCAGCATGACCTCGTGACCGCCCTGCTTGAGAAAAATCTCTGCACTGCGCCGTATGGTGTTGCTGTCGTCAATGACCAGGACTTTGAAAGTCGATGCAGAAATACTCACAAAGCGTTGCTCCTGAACATTGCAAGGCGGCTACGGACCCTAAACGCCGTTGAAACCATATGCCTTTAAATTTGAACCATTTCGAAATCTTCTTTGCGTGCGCCGCATTCAGGGCAGGTCCAGTTCATGGGCACTGCCGACCACAATGTGCCGGGGGCGATTCCATGCTCGGGGTCTCCTGCCATCTCGTCATAAATCCAGCCGCAAATCAGACACATCCAGGTTTTAGTATCGGTCACAGCTTATAGGGCCTTCGAATAGAATGCAATCATTGTATAGAGGCAGCGTAGGCAAAATGCCCTGTGGCCGCCGAAAATTGGCCATTCTGCCTGAGGATAAACCCGAACACAGGCCCCTAGATGCAGGCATCACTCCCCCCATCCACCGACGAAGATGATCTTGATGAAGGCCCGTCGGCTTGCGTCATGGTCTTCAATGCCAATGACGCCAGCGGCGCAGGCGGCATCACCGCCGACCTCACCGCCATCGCATCGGTGGGCGCACACGCCCTGCCGGTGATCACCGGCGCCTATGCGCGCGATACGGCCGAGGTCTATGACCATTTCCCCTTTGACGACGAAGCAGTCACAGAGCAAGCACGCACCATCCTGGAGGACATTCCGGTACAGGTATTCAAGGTGGGGTTTGTCGGCACACCTGAAAATCTCAGCGCGGTAGCGGAGTTGGCATCCGACTATGCGGATGTGCCTTTGGTCGCCTACATGCCAGACCTCTCCTGGTGGCAGGAAGACCAGACCGACCTGTACCTGGATGCTTATAACGAGCTGCTGCTGCCCCAAACCACGGTGTTGGTTGGAAACCACAGCACCTTGTCCCGCTGGCTGCTGCCAGACTGGAGTTCCGAGCAAAGCCCGTCGGCACAGGACATTGCCAAAGCGGCCAACGAGTTTGGCGTGCCGTATACCCTGGTGACGGGAATTCCCTTGCCCGAGCAGTTCATCGACAACGTGCTGTGCACCCCAGACGCCATTTTGTGCAGCCACAAATTCGAACGGTTCGAAGCCGTTTTCTGCGGCGCGGGCGACACCCTGTCGGCGGCGGTGGCTGCTTTGATTGCCAGCGGCAGTGAACTGGCCGAGGCCGTGACCGAAAGCTTGAGCTACCTGGACCGCTGCCTGGAGAGCGGTTTTCGCCCCGGCATGGGCAATGTACTGCCTGACCGTCTGTTTTGGGCGCATCCCGAAACGGACGACGAATCCGAAGAATCCACCTTTGAAATATCCCCCAATGCCACACGCCACTAACATGCAAGCAGACCGCAACCAACAGCTTTTCGAACGCGCCGCCAAAGTCATTCCCGGCGGCGTCAACTCCCCGGTGCGCGCCTTCAAGGCAGTAGGTGGAACCCCGCGTTTTGTGGCGCGCGCCCAGGGAGCCTACTTCTGGGACGCCAACGACAAGAAGTACATCGACTACATCGGCTCCTGGGGCCCCATGATCCTGGGTCACGGCCATCCTGCCGTCGTGGAAGCAGTGCAAAAAGCCATTCTGGAAGGCTTCTCTTTTGGTGCGCCCACCGAACGTGAAGTGGAGCTGGCCGAAGCCATTCTGGAGCGCGTCCCCAGCATGGACATGGTGCGCCTGGTCAGCTCCGGCACCGAAGCGGGCATGAGCGCCATCCGCCTGGCGCGCGGCGCGACCGGCCGCAACAAACTCATCAAGTTCGAGGGCTGCTACCACGGCCATGCCGACGCCCTACTGGTCAAAGCCGGTTCCGGCCTGGCCACGTTTGGCAATCCCACCAGTTCCGGTGTACCGCCCGAAGTGGTGCAGCACACCCTGGTGCTGGAGTACAACAATGTGCAACAGCTGGACGAAGCCTTTGCGCTGCACGGCAAAGACCTGGCCTGCCTGATCATCGAGCCCATCGCCGGCAATATGAACTTTGTGCGCGCCAGCGTGCCCTTTGTGCGCCGCTGCCGCGAACTCTGCGACCAGTACGGCGCGCTGTTCATTTTTGACGAAGTGATGACTGGTTTTCGCGTCGCCATGGGCAGTGCGCAAAGCGTGTACGCCCGCGACATCCCCGGTTTTGAGCCCGACATGACGGTGATGGGCAAGGTCATTGGTGGTGGCATGCCGCTGGCCGCTTTTGGCGGCAAACGCGCCGTCATGGAGCATCTGGCTCCCATCGGCACGGTCTACCAAGCCGGCACCTTGTCGGGCAATCCGGTGGCCACGGCTTGCGGCCTAGCCACACTCCAGGAAATTGGCAAACCCGGTTTCTACGAAGCACTGGGCCGCAAAACCCAATCCCTGATCAGCGGCCTGCAAGGTGCGGCAGACCAGGCGGGCGTGCCGTTTTGCGGCGACTCGGAGGGCGGTATGTTCGGCTTCTTCCTGTTCGACAGCCTGCCGCAGAACTACGCCAAGGTGATGACCACTGACAACAAGCGCTTCAATACCCTCTTCCACGGCCTGCTGGACCGGGGCGTGTACTTTGCCCCAGCGCTGTACGAGGCCGGGTTCATGAGTGCGGCGCACACCGATGCCGACATTGCCGAGACCGTGGCCGCGGCGGCCGAGGTTTTCAAGTTGCTATAAAAAGAGGAGCTACTTGCGCATATTCCACGGAGGCCAGAGGCCTATTTGACATAAAAAAAGGCCACCCCGGGGTGGCCTTTTTCATGGTGCGAAGAAACCGCCGTTCAATGGCGGAAGTGGCGCACGCCGCTGAACACCATGGCCACACCGCGCTCGTTGGCTGCGGCGATCACCTCGTCGTCGCGCATGGAGCCGCCGGGTTGGATGATGCTGGTCGCACCTGCATCCACCACCACGTCCAAGCCATCGCGGAACGGGAAGAAGGCATCGCTGGCGACGGCCGTGCCCGCCAGGGACAGATTGGCGTGGCCGGCCTTGATGCTGGCGATACGGGCCGAGTCCAGGCGACTCATCTGGCCGGCGCCCACGCCCATGGTCATGCCGCCCTTGCAGAACACAATGGCGTTGGACTTGACGTATTTGGCCACCTTCCAGGCGAACAGCAGGTCGTTCAGCTCTTCAGCGGTAGGCTGCTTGGCGGTCACCACCTTCAGGTCGCTCAAGGCCAGTTCATGGTTGTCGGCGGTTTGCAGCAGGATGCCGGAGCCGATGCGCTTCATGTCCATGGCGTTGCGGCCGTTGTCCCAATCGGTCGCTCCGCCCTGGGGCAAATCGATTTGCAAGATGCGCACATTCACCTTGGTTTTGAACACCGCCAGCGCTTCCGGGGTGAAGCTGGGCGCCATCAGGACTTCCACGAACTGCTTCGAAATTTGTAGCGCCCCACGCTCATCCAGCGGGGTGTTGAGGGCAATAATGCCGCCAAATGCGGAGGTGGGATCAGTCTGGAAAGCCTTGCTGTAGGCTTCCAGCGCATCCACGCCCACGGCCACGCCACAGGGGTTGGCGTGTTTGACGATCACACAGGCCGGGGTGTCAAAGCTTTTGACACATTCCCAGGCGGCGTCGGCGTCGGCGATGTTGTTGTAGCTGAGTTCCTTGCCCTGCAACTGCTTGGCGGTCACCAGCGAACCGGGCGCAGGGTACAGGTCGCGGTACAGCGCGGCGCTCTGGTGCGAGTTTTCGCCATAACGCAGGTCCTGCACCTTGACGAAGCGGCCATTGCTCTGGCCGGGAAACAGGTCCAGCTTGGGCGCGGTGTCGCCCGCGGGCACATCGTCGCCCAGTTGCACGGCGCTCAGGTAGTCACTGATAGCGCCGTCGTACTGGCTGATACGGTTGAAGGCAGCCACGCTGAGAGCAAACTTGGTCTTGTCAGACACCCGCCCAGCGGATGCCAACTCGGCAATTACCGTGGCGTACTGCGAGGCGTCGGTCAGCACCGCCACGTCTTTCCAGTTCTTGGCGGCGCTGCGCACCATGGCCGGGCCGCCGATGTCGATGTTCTCAATCGCGTCTTCCAGCGTGCAGCCGGGCTTGGCCACGGTGGCTTCAAACGGGTAGAGATTGACCACCAGCACGTCGATGGTGTCGATCTGGTGCTCGGCCAGCGCGGCCATGTGCGCGGGCACATCGCGGCGTGCCAGCAGGCCGCCATGCACACGGGGGTGCAGGGTCTTGACGCGGCCATCTAGCATCTCGGGAAAACCGGTCATCTCGGCCACTTCGGTCACCGGCAGGCCATTGTCGGCCAGCAGTTTGGCGGTGCCGCCGGTGGAGAGCAGCTTGATGCCTTGGGCATGCAGGGCTTGCGCCAGCTCCAGGATGCCAGTTTTGTCAGAGACGGAGAGAAGTGCGTTCATGGTGAGGGGACCGGGAAGTTAATAAATCGGTAAAAGAAACGTTGCGCGCATCACTGCGTGATCAGCGCATGCTCCAGCAATTTCTTGCGCAAGGTGTTGCGGTTCAGGCCCAGCCATTGGGCGGCCTTGGATTGGTTGTTGTCGGCCTGGGCCATCACCACCTCCAACAGGGGTTTTTCGACCGCCCGCACCAGCATGTCGTGCATGCCATGGGGCTCGGTACCATCCAGATCGCGGAAATACACCTCCAGGCTGGTGCGCACGCACTCGTCAATATTTTTCTTGCTCATATTGTCAATTCCTTCATAACCTGACTATTTTTTGTATCGGACACAGCCAATCCCAGTGCGGGAATGCGGTCCATTTTTTCATTCAAACCGTCCATGAAACGCTCCACCGCCACCACCTGTGCCGCACTGGACTCCAGGGTATTCATTTGCGCCCGGAAAGCGTCGCCACCCGGCAATTCGCGCACATACCAGCCGATGTGTTTACGCGCGGAACGCACACCACTGAACTCGCCATACAGGCTGTAGTGGTCCTGCAGATGGTCCACCAGCAGCCGCTTGACCTCACTGACCAAGGGCGGTGCCAGATGGGTACCCGTGGCCAAAAAGTGGGCGATTTCCCGGAAAATCCAGGGCCGCCCCTGCGCCGCCCGGCCGATCATCAGCGCATCGGCTCCGGTGGCCTGCAGCACTGCGCGGGCCTTCTCGGGAGAGTCAATGTCGCCGTTGACCACCACGGGAATTTTCAATGCCGCTTTCACCGCCGCCACCGTGTCGTACTCGGCCTGGCCTTTGTAACCCTGCTCCCGGGTGCGCCCGTGCACCGCCACCATCTGCACCCCGGCGCTTTCGAACGCCCGCGCCAGGGTCAACGCGTTTTTGTGGCTCTGGCACCAGCCGGTGCGCATTTTCAGGGTGACCGGCACATTGCGGGAGGTACAGGCGGCCACCACCGCCTCCACAATGGACAGGGCCAGCGCTTCGTCCTGCATCAGGGCCGAACCGGCCCATTTGTTGCACACCTTCTTGGCCGGACAGCCCATGTTGATGTCGATGATTTGCGCACCGCGGTCGATGTTGTACAGCGCGGCGTCGGCCATCATCGCGGCCTCGGTGCCGGCAATCTGCACGGCAATGGGGCCGGGCTCGCCTGCGTGGTTGGCACGGCGCGAGGTTTTCAGGCTGTCCCACAGGTCCGGCCGGGAAGTCACCATCTCGCTGACCGCATAGCCCGCCCCCAGCCGTTTGCACAATTGGCGAAACGGACGGTCCGTCACCCCCGCCATGGGCGCGACAAACAGGGAATTCGCCAAAGCGAACTGGCCAATGTACATGTGCTTCAAAACTGGGTAACGGGGATGGGTGGAGGCGTTGGCGTGTGCCAGTGTGCATTCTAACTGCCCAAAATTTCAGCAATTGAAATCGCCATGTGGCAGCACTACCGTAAAAGCCGAATCCCTATACTCAGAACGTTATGGACACCTGGATCACCCTCTTGCTGGCCTTGCTGGCGCTGCCCCAATACAGCTTGGGTGCGGTGTTTGTGGTGTCCTTTTTTTCTGCCACCTTGCTGCCCATGGGGTCCGAACCGGTGGTCTTCGGCCTGGTCCAACTCAACCCCGCCCTGTTTTGGCCGGTGGTGCTGGTGGCCACGGTCGGCAACACCCTGGGCGGGGCCGTCAGTTGGTGGATGGGGCTGGGTGCGCACCGGCTGGCCGACCGTTGGGGCCACTCCCGCTGGCACGGACACGCGCTGGACTGGCTGCAACGCCTGGGCCCCAAAGCCTGCCTGCTGGCCTGGCTGCCCTTGGTGGGAGACCCGCTGTGCGCCGTGGCCGGTTGGCTACGCCTGCCATTTTGGCCTTGTCTGGCCTATATGGCGGTCGGGAAATTCGCGCGTTATGTGCTGATGACCTCCATCCTCACCGGACTGGTCCGGTTTTGGTAGGCGGCCGACGGCTTACGCGCTGAACAGAAAGTTCATCACGTCGCCATCCTTGACGACATACTCCTTGCCCTCGGCGCGCATCTTGCCCGCGTCCTTGGCGCCCTGCTCACCTTTGAAGGCGATGAAGTCTTCGTAAGCGATGGTCTGGGCGCGGATGTAGCCCTTCTCAAAATCGGTATGGATCACGCCGGCCGCCTGCGGGCCGGTGTCGCCCACATGGATGGTCCAGGCGCGCACCTCTTTCACGCCAGCGGTGAAATAGGTTTGCAGGCCCAGCAGCTTGTAGGCGGCACGGATCAGACGGTTCAGGCCCGGCTCGCTCTGGCCCAACTCTTCCAAAAACATCTGCCGGTCTTCGTCACTCATCTCCGACATTTCCGCTTCCAGCTTGGCGCTGATGGCCACCACCGGCGCGTTTTGTGCGGTCGCAAAGGCTTTCAGGCGGTCCAAAAACGGGTTATTTTCAAAGCCGTCTTCCGCCACATTGGCCACAAACATGGCAGGCTTGGCCGTGATCAGGAAAAACTGTTGCAGCAAAGGCAACTCTTCTTTGCTGAAATCCAGGGTGCGCACCGGCTTGGCTTCGTTGAGCGCGGCCTGGCATTTTTCCAGAATGGCCACCAGCTTGATGGATTCCTTGTCGCCCGAACGTGCGGTCTTGGTGACGCGGTGCAGGGCTTTTTCCACTGCAGCCAGGTCGGCCAGGCACAACTCGGTCTGGATCACCTCGATGTCCGAGATCGGGTCCACCTTGCCAGCCACATGGATCACGTTGTCGTCTTCAAAGCAGCGCACCACATTGATGGTGGCATCGGTCTCGCGGATATGGGCCAGGAACTTGTTACCCAGACCCTCGCCCGTGCTGGCACCGGCCACCAGGCCGGCAATGTCCACAAACTCGACAATGGCACGCTGCACCTTTTGCGGATTCACGATGGCGGAGAGCGCATCCAGGCGCGGGTCGGGCACTTCCACGATGCCCACATTGGGCTCGATGGTGCAAAACGGATAGTTCTCGGCGGCGATGCCTGCCTTGGTCAAGGCATTAAACAGGGTGGATTTCCCCACATTGGGCAGGCCTACAATGCCACACTTCAAGCTCATAAAAAACCTCTAAAAACGGGGAGACAAGTGTATGCCATACCTGCTCGTGCGCTTC
>Ga0156180_1017_pt2 | contig 30282 bp, 28 predicted proteins | sample RifCSPlowO2_12_FD_107833 | JGI IMG/M metagenome (GOLD analysis project Ga0156180, IMG submission 107833) | Burkholderiales bacterium RIFCSPLOWO2_12_FULL_61_40
AAGCCTTCCCAGCGCACGTCCATGCCCACTTTGAGGAACACGTTGACGATGCCGGTGTCCTGGCAGATGGGGCGGTGGCCGGTGGCGCTCATCTTGCTGTTGGTCAAAATTTGGGCAATGGCGTCTTTGGCAGCCGGGCTTTGTTCGCGTTCGTAGGCACGTGCCAGATGGGCAATATAGTCGGTAGGGTGGTAGTAGCTGATGTACTGCAGGGCAGCGGCTACAGACTCGATCAGGTCGTCTTGGCGTATGGTGGTCATGGTGGTGTGAAACCTCGGGAGTTAAAAATCAGTGCGCATCGCTGTGCGGCCGTGACATCAGGCGGTCGGTATAGGCAATCGCCATGGCCGATAACAAGAACGTGATATGGATGACGGTTTGGGCGATCAACACCTTGTCGTCATAGTTTGCCGCATTGATGAAGGTTTTGAGCAGGTGGATGGAACTGATCCCGATGATGGCGGTGGCCAGCTTCACCTTGAGAACGGACGCATTCACATGGCTCAGCCACTCGGGCTGGTCGGGGTGTCCTTCCAGGTCCATACGGCTGACAAAAGTCTCGTAGCCGCCCACAATGACCATGATCAGCAGGTTGGAGATCATGACCACGTCAATCAAAGCCAGCACCACCAGCATGATGATGGTTTCGTTCAGCGCGGTGACGGTTGCGGTTTCCTTGTAGCCTATGCTGGTGACCAGGGCCTGCAAGGCGGTCTGGCTGCCGAAGGCGGCTTCGAGCAGGTGAACCAGTTCAATCCAGAAATGAAATACATAGACGCCCTGTGCCGCGATAAGCCCCAGGTACAGCGGCAACTGCAACCAGCGGCTGGCAAAAATGAAGCGGGGGAGAGGACGCAGGCTGGCGGTTTTTGGGGAGGGTGCTGGGTTCATTGGGTATATTGGCTTGTGGCCCGCCAATTGTAGGGGCGGGCAAATGCAATCGCAGGAGGGGGCTTGTAAGTTTGGGGCCAGTCAGTGGCTTGTAAGTGGCAGCCCCGACAGTCCGGTCTAGTTTTGATCAATGTTAACCAGAGGAGTCCAAGCTATGAGTGCGCCAACGTCTGCCATCCAATCCACGCTCATTGAAAACCGCGTATTTCCACCCAGTGAAGCGTTCATGAAAGCGGCTCGCATTTCTGGCATGGACGGCTACCAAGCGCTATGTGCCGAGGCTGAAGCGGATTTCGAGGGTTTTTGGGCCCGCCTGGCGCGTGAAAACGTGGTCTGGAACAAGCCTTTCACCAAAACCCTGGATGAATCCAATGTGCCGTTTTACAAGTGGTTTGACGATGGTGAACTGAATGCGTCGGCCAACTGCCTCGACAAACACATGGGCACGGCCACGGAGAACAAGACGGCGGTTATTTTTGAAGCCGATGACGGCACGGTGACCAAGACCAGCTACAAGGAACTGTTGGCGCGTGTGAGCCAGTTTGCCAATGCACTGACAGCTGAAGGCATCCAAAAGGGCGACCGCGTGCTGGTCTACATGCCCATGACGCTGGAAGGTGTGATTGCCATGCAGGCTTGTGCCCGCATCGGAGCCATCCACAGCGTGGTGTTCGGTGGTTTCTCTGCCAAGGCGGTGCAAGAGCGCATCATCGACGTCGGCGCAATCGCGGTGATCACCTGCAACTACCAGATGCGCGGCGGCAAAGAGTTGCCGCTGAAAGCCATTGTGGACGAGGGCATGGCGCTGGGTGGCTGTGAAGCCGTCAAGACCGTGCTGGTTTACCAGCGCACTTCTACCGCATGCAATATGGTGGAAGGACGCGACAAAACGTTTGACCAGGCACTGGCTGGCCAGAGCACCACCTGTGCGCCGGTGCCTGTGGGGGCTGAGCACCCCTTGTTTATTTTGTACACATCGGGCTCCACCGGCAAGCCCAAGGGCGTGCAGCACTCCACCGGTGGCTACCTGCTATGGGCCAAGCTCACCATGGACTGGACATTCGATTTGAAGCCGGAAGACGTGTTTTGGTGCACCGCCGATATCGGCTGGATCACCGGGCATTCCTATGTGGCCTACGGCCCTCTGGCGGCCGGTGCGACCCAGATTATTTTTGAAGGCATTCCCACCTACCCGAACGCCGGGCGCTTCTGGCAAATGATTGAGCGCCATAAGTGTTCCATTTTCTACACCGCACCCACGGCCATCCGCTCCCTGATCAAGGCGGCCGAAGGCGATGCGGCGGTGCACCCCGACCGGTCCGATTTGAGCAGTCTGCGTATTCTGGGTTCGGTGGGAGAGCCCATCAATCCCGAAGCCTGGATGTGGTACTACAAGAACATCGGCCACGAAAAATGCCCAATTGTGGACACCTTCTGGCAAACCGAAACCGGCGGCCACATGATGACGCCGCTGCCCGGTGCCACGCCCCTGGTGCCCGGCAGCTGCACGCTGCCGTTGCCCGGCATCATGGCCGCCATTGTGGACGAGGTGGGCAATGACATTCCCAATGGCACTGGCGGCATTCTGGTGGTCAAACGCCCCTGGCCTTCCATGATTCGCACCATCTGGAATGACCCGGACCGTTTCAAGAAGAGCTATTTTCCTGAAGAAATGGGCGGAAATCTGTATCTGGCGGGTGACGGCGCGGTGCGCAGTGCGGACCGGGGCTATTTCCGTATTACTGGCCGGATTGACGACGTGCTGAACGTATCGGGCCACCGCATGGGAACCATGGAGATCGAGTCGGCTCTGGTCGCCAAGACCGATCTGGTGGCTGAGGCTGCGGTAGTGGGGCGTCCTGACGACGTAACCGGTGAAGCTATTTGCGCTTTTGTCGTGCTCAAGCGTTCGCGCCCCACAGGTGACGAGGCCAAAGCCATCGCCAAGGAGTTGCGCGACTGGGTGGCCAAAGAAATTGGCCCCATTGCCAAACCCAAGGACATCCGGTTTGGTGAGAATTTGCCCAAAACACGCTCTGGGAAAATCATGCGCCGCTTGCTGCGTTCGCTGGCCAAGGGCGAGGCCATTACCCAGGACACCTCCACGCTGGAAAACCCCGCGATTTTGGACCAGTTGGGTCAAACCTACTGATTCAGCAGCGCCAACAAAAAAAGCCCGCGAAAGCGGGCTTTTTTTGTTCCTTGCCACTGCGGTGACAGTGGCAAAGAGACTGTAATGAATTCACTTCACGCTCAACACCCAGGCCACCAGCGTTTTGGCTTCGGCTTCACTGACTTGTGGATTGGCGGGCATGGGTATTGCTCCCCATGCGCCGCTGCCGCCCTTCATCACTTTGGCTGCCAATTTTGCGGCAGCGGCTTTGTCGCTTTTGTATTTGGCGGCCACTTCTTTGAATGCGGGGCCCACCAGCTTCTTGTCAATGGAGTGGCATGCCATGCAGTTTTTCTTGGTAGCCAATTCCTGGCTGGCGAACGCTGGAACTGCGCAAAGAATGGCTGCGGCGCTGAGTGCTACGGTGTACAGGGTACGTTTCATTGAAGGCCTCTCGGGTTGGTTTACATTTGGACAACGTAATTGTAGTAACAGCGGTTGACAAATGTCTTACCGCCCCATGCAAATCTGGAGCAAATCATGTATTTTCTAATGCTGGGTGTCGCTTTGCTGGCGATGAAGTATCTGGAGTTTGGACCGGTGGCCGGGTGGGACTGGTGGTTTGTCCTGGCTCCCTTTGCGCTGGCGACCCTCTGGTGGTGGTGGGCAGACTCCACAGGCTACACCAAGAAAAAATCCATGCAGGCCGAAGACGCACGCCGCCAGGCACGTATCGAACGCAGCCGCGAGGCCATGGGTACACTCAGCAGCAAAAAGCGCCGATAAACCAAAGTTCAGGGCAGTTTTTACTTGCCGCTGTTTTCAGCTTTGCACCGTGTCCTGAGCACAGCCTTTCGCTTTCGCATGCACAACGTGCACAATTCACTTCATGCTTATTCATCCTCAAATAGACCCTGTCGCCCTGCAACTCGGGCCAGTCGCTGTGCACTGGTATGGCGTGACCTACCTGGCTGCTTTCGCCCTGTTTATGTTCTTGGGGAGCCGACGGCTCCGGCATGCACCGTTTGTTTCCATCACGGGCCCTGGGGCCTGGTCTTACAAAGACGTGGAAGACATTCTTTTCATGGGCGTCATGGGGGTGGTGCTGGGGGGGCGCATCGGCTACTGCCTTTTTTACAAACCCGCGTACTACCTGGCGCACCCCTTGGAGGTTTTTGCCGTGTGGCAGGGGGGCATGAGTTTTCATGGCGGCATGCTGGGGGTGATTGCCGCCATGGTCTGGTTTGCCGTGTCGCGCAACAGGCCTTTTTGGCAGGTCGCTGATTTTGTGGCGCCCTGTGTCCCCACGGGGCTGGCGGCTGGCCGTGTGGGCAATTTCATCAACGGCGAGTTGTGGGGCCGTTTGGCTGACCCGGCGTTGCCTTGGGGCATGGTGTTTCGGGGGGCGGGGGATCTGCCGCGCCACCCTTCGCAGGTCTACCAGTTTTTGCTGGAGGGGCTTTTGCTATTTATTTTGCTGTGGTGGTACGCCCGGTCCGCACCCAAACAGGGGCAGGTGGCAGCCGCCTTTTTGACAGGGTATGGCGTGTTTCGTTTTGTGGCGGAATTCTTCCGCGAGCCCGACGCCCATCTGGGTCTGCTGTCCCTGGGCATGAGCATGGGCCAGTGGCTGTGTATACCCATGATGGTGGGTGGGGTGGGGCTGTGGCTCTGGGTCGGGAGTCGCCCCGATGTACAGAAGAAATAGGGCACCAGCCCCCGAATAACGTGCGCTGGCAGCTATGAAAATGGTAGCAAATGGTGGCTCGGGTATGCGCGGCAGGAGACACCCATGAACCCGGGGTGCGTTCCCGCGCCCAACTCCGGCGTGGGGCGGCTGTGGTGACCGCCCCAAGCCCAAAGATGGATTGATGCGTAGCAATACAGAAGCAGAGGAAGACACCATGGCGGGCAGCGTTCACATGCGGGCAGACGGTCATTTGGTTTGGGTCACTTTGGACCATCCCGGAAAATTCAACGCCATGTCACGCGCCATGTGGAAGGCCCTGAAGAGCGTATTTGAAAGTATCCAGCACGATGCCGCGGCGCGCTGCGTGGTGGTGCAAGGCGTGGGGGGGCATTTCTGTGCGGGGGGCGACATTGCCGAATACCCGAGCTTTCGCTTCGACCCGGAGCAATTGCAACAGTTCCACGAAAACGAGGTCTGGGGCGGCCTGCAGGCCATGCTGGATTGCGATGTGCCCATCGTCGCGCAGATCGCTGGCAATTGCATGGGGGCAGGGGTGGAGATTGCCAGTTGCTGTGACCTTCGCCTGGCCGGTGTTTCCGCCCGGTTTGGTGCGCCGATTGCGCGCCTGGGTTTCCCCATGGCGCCGCGCGAGGCCGCGCTGGTGGCCCAGGCGGTGGGCAGCACCACGGCGCGGGCCATGCTGCTGGCAGCCGAGGTGTTTGACGCGCAGCACATGCGAGAGCGCGACTTCCTGACGCGGCTCCTGCCGGATGCACAGCTGGCCGCAGAGGTACATGCACTGGCGCAGCGCGTGGCATCACTGGCCCCCCAGGCGGCCCGGCTGAACAAACAAACCATTCGGGCATTAAATTGGCCTCCAGCCCCCGTAGAATATGCGCAAGCAGCTATCAAATCAATAGCAAAAGTGATGCCCGATACAACGCCAATCGGCCTCTCCAGCGCCTACCGCTATGCCAGCAGTGCGGAGCACCGGGAAGGCATTGCGGCTTTTCTGGGCAAGCGCCCACCGGATTTTTGAATCTCCTCTATGGACACCACACACCCAACCCCAGGCAATTTGTTTGCCGCCCTGCGCGCTGCGTTTCCCACTGACCTCAGCAGCTGCGCGGTTGAGACGGACAGCGGTTTGTCGTACTCCTGGCAAGACCTGGACCAGGCGAGCGCCATGCTTGCCAACCTCCTTGAATCGCTGGACTTGCCGGCCGGAGCTCGTATCGCGGTACAGGTGGAAAAATCGGTGGAAGCGCTGGTGCTGTACCTGGCCACCCTGCGCGCGGGGCTGGTGTATTTGCCCTTGAACACGGCCTACCAAACTGCGGAAATGGCGTATTTCATCCAGGATGCAGAGCCGTCCGTGGTGGTGTGCAGCGCCAGCAACTTCGGTTGGATCAGCAAGTTGGCGTTTTTGTCGGGAACGGCCTATGTGTTCACCTTGAACGACGACCGCACCGGCACCTTGCTGGACCGCGCCGCACAGTTATCCGCCACCCATGCCGTGGTGCCGCGGCAGCCGGACGATCTGGCCGCCATCATCTACACCAGCGGCACCACCGGCCGCAGCAAAGGTGCCATGCTGTCGCACGGCAACCTGCTGAGCAACGCCTTGGTACTGAAAGATTACTGGGATTGGCAGGCGGACGACGTGTTGCTGCACGCGCTGCCTATTTTTCATGTGCACGGCTTGTTTGTGGCTATCCATGGCGCCTTGATCAACGGCAGCAAGATGGTCTGGTGTGCCAGGTTCGACCCCAAGGTGGTCTTGCAGCACCTGCCGCAAGCCACCGTGTTGATGGGTGTTCCCACCTTTTACGTGCGTCTGCTGGCCGAGCCGCTGCTGACGACGGCGGTGGTGCGCAATATGCGCCTGTTCATCTCCGGCTCGGCGCCGATGCTGATCGAGACTTTTGTGCAATGGCAGCAACGCACCGGCCACACCATTCTGGAGCGCTACGGCATGAGCGAAACCGCCATGCTGACCTCCAACCCCTGCCGGGCAGAGGATGGCTCTCGCCTGGGCGGTACCGTGGGCCGCCCTTTGCCTGGGGTGCAACTGCGGGTGCAGGACGACGATGGCCATACTTTGCCGGTAGGAGAGATTGGCGGCATCCAGGTCAAAGGGCCCAATGTGTTTCAGGGCTATTGGCACATGCCGGACAAAACGGCGCAGGAGTTCACGCCGGATGGCTTCTTCAAAACCGGAGATGTGGGGCGCGTGGACGCCCAGGGCTGTGTGACGATTGTGGGGCGCAGCAAGGACCTCATCATCAGCGGCGGCTACAACGTGTACCCGGCGGAGATTGAAGGTTATATCAACGCCCTGCCGGGTGTGGCTGAAAGCGCGGTGGTGGGGGTGCCCGATGCCGATTTTGGCGAGGTCGGGGTGGCCGTGGTGGTGCCTAAGCCGGGCGCAGTGCTGCACAGCGATGCCATCCTGGTGCAACTCAAATCCCAGTTGGCCAATTTCAAAATTCCCAAGCGTTGCCATGTGGTGGCTGATTTGCCGCGCAATGCCATGGGCAAGGTGCAAAAAAACCTGCTGCGTGCGCAATATCAGAATATGCCGGTCGCTTAGAGGCGACGGAGCACGGCAGCGGACGAATCCGGCGTATTATTATTTTTTCGCCATCCAACCACCGATGAGGAGCCTCGCCATGAAAGTATCCCAAGTCATTGTTCGCACCGCCAACCCGACTGCTGGTGATTTTGCCAAGCTGTCCGCCATCAACCCTGGCTTGGTGCTGGCATTTGGTTCGGTGGATGTATTGAAAGGGGGGGCTGCGGCCATCGCCCAGGCATTTCCAGATGCGCACCGGGTCGGTTGCTCCACGGCGGGCGAAATTTCTGCGCAAGGGGTGGATGACGGTACCCTGGTGGTGACCGCCTTGCAGTTCGATCAGACCCAGGTGGAGCAGGTGAGCACGGTGTTGGCGGGTATGGACGACTCATTTGCTGCCGGAAAGCGCCTGGCTTTGGGCTTGCACCAGGAAGGGCTGCGCGCGATTATGGTTTTTGGCCAGGGCGTGGCGATCAATGGCAGCGCGGTTCTTTCTGGCATGAGCGAGGTGGTGGGCGTCGATGTTCCTATCACCGGCGGTTTGGCGGGCGACGGCGGTGCGTTCCAGCAGACCTGGATTCTGGATGATGGGGGAGTCAGCAGCAGTCGCCTGGTGTGCGTCGGCCTGTACGGGGACAAGCTGGAGTTTTCACACGGTTCATTCGGGGGGTGGTCACCCTTTGGGCCGGCCCGCAAGGTCACGCGGTGCGAAAGCAATGTGCTGTTTGAACTGGACGGCGAGTCCGCGTTGGCGGTGTACAAAAAATACCTCGGCGAACACGCCAAAGGGCTGCCTGCTTCGGGTTTGTTGTTTCCTTTTGCGATGTTGGGGAGCGACCACAACGAAGTGGGGCTTATCCGTACCATTTTGGGGGTGGATGAAGCCGCCGGGAGCTTGACGCTGGCCGGTGAAATCGATTCGGATGGCTACCTCAAGCTCATGCATGCCAGTACCGATGCCCTGGTCGATGGCGCTGAAGCCGCTGCGCAGGCCGCCATGGACATGCAAAACAATCCCGGCGAAGGTTTTGCCTTGTTGGTCAGTTGCGTGGGGCGCAAGCTGGTGATGGGGGGGCGTGTGGACGAAGAGGTGGAAGCGGTGGGTGAAGTGTTTGGCGCGGGCGCCACCTTGGCGGGCTTTTATTCGTATGGCGAAATCAGCCCGTTTACCAAAGCCGTGGAGTGCAAATTGCACAACCAGACGATGACGATTACCTACCTGTCGGAAGCTGCCTGATTCTTCTGGGCGCGTCGTTTCATGCACAAGCTGCTGGCCCGCCAGATCAAGCGTGTTCTGGGTGTTGAAGAGACGCGGCTGCCTGCAGTTTTGGAAGAATTTCGGTGCTTGGTGGACGCCGGGGCGCTGTCAGACGAGGCCACCCGCATGCTGGGCGGTTTGGGAAGTTTTTTTCAACGCGTGGACGACGCCTACCAGCAAAACGACCGCGATCTGGAGCTGAAAACCCGCAGCCTGGAGTTGAGTTCGGTGGAATTGAGCGAAACCAACACCCGTATCCGGGAGGAGTTGGCCAGCCGCACCCGTGCGATTGACTCTTTGCGCGAAACCGCCATGGGACTCATGGACTTCATCGATCTGGACCAGTCGGCGTTGGTGGACGACAACCTGGAAAGCCTGTCTGCACTGATGAGCAGTCTGGTCCAACAGCGCGAAGAAAGCCAAAGAGACCTGCAAGCCGCTCTGGCTGATTTGGCGTACCAGAAGTTTGCGTTGGACCAGCATGCCATTGTCAGCATCACCAACGTGGACGGCGACATTACCTACGCCAATGACAAGCTGTGCGAAATCAGTGGCTACTCGCGTGAAGAATTGCTCAGTAACAACCACCGGATGATCAGCTCGGGGGTGCATGACGCCGATTTTTTTGCGGATATGTGGCGCACCATCACCGCGGGCCACGTCTGGCATGGTGAGGTGTGCAACCGCTCCAAGAGCGGGCGTCTGTATTGGGTCAACGCCACCATCGTGCCTTTGCGCGACGACGCGGGCAAGCCCACCATGTTTATCGCCATACGCACGGATATTACCGAACGCAAGCACATGGAGGCCACGATTCAGGCGGCAGAAGCACGCTTGCGCCGGATCACCAACACAGTGCCAGGGGTGGTGTTCCAGTGGCATGTGGGCGCCAAGACCTTGAAATACACCTTTGTCAGCGACCGGGTTGAAGAGATTCGGGGCATTTCCCGTGAAGCGATGTTGGCGGATGCGAACCTGGCAACCAGTCAGATTTTGGAGGATGACCGCAAACGGGTAATTAAAGGGGTTCTTGCTGCGGCCAGTCACCGCACGGTATGGAGTGACGAATACCGGGTGCGGCTGCCCAACGGTGCGGTGCGTTGGATGCGCACCGAGATCAACCCCGAGCCCGATCTGGCGCCGGACGGTGCCACCGTGTTTACCGGCATCTGGCAAGACGTGACCTCCCTGATCGAGGCCGATGTGCGCCTGCGCGAGGTAACACAAAATATACCGGTTGCGGTGTACCAGTTCAAAATGGGCGCTGATGGCGTTAGAAGCCTTCCCTTCATCAGCCCCTCCATCCAGGCGATTGCGGGTTTGAAACCTGATGCCTTGATGGCCAACGCCGAGTTGATGTTTGAGCGCATTCATCTGGACGACCTGGCGTTGGTGCAGGACTCGATTCTTGCGTCGCTGGAGAACGGGAATCCTTGGGCCACCGATTTCCGCCTGATGCATACGGTGAGCGGAGCGCCGGTTTGGGTGCATGGCGAGTCTCAACCCAAGCGTTTGGCCGATGGCAGCACCCTGTTCAACGGGTATTTGGCCGACATTTCCGAGCCCAAGCGGGTGTCGGTCGAGCTGCAAAAAGCCAAAGAAGACGCGGAGGCGGCCAACCGGGCGAAATCGGATTTTCTGGCCAATATGAGCCATGAGATACGCACCCCCATGAATGGGGTCATCGGCATGACGGAGTTGCTGATGGATACCGAGATGGACGCCGAGCAGCGCGAATACCTGGGCATTGTGAAGTCCTCCTCCGAGTCGCTGCTGCGGGTGATCAACGATATCCTGGACTTTTCCAAGATTGAGGCGGGCAAGCTGCTGATTGAGCATATTCCCTTCAATCTGGGCCACACCATCTCCGATACCTTGAAGACCATCGCCTTGCGCGCGCAGGAAAAAGGGCTGGAACTGGTCTGTGACATCGACCCCGACGTGCCCATGGCCGTGGTGGGTGACCCAGGGCGTTTGCGTCAAATACTGGTCAATATCATTGGCAATGCCATCAAGTTCACGCAACAGGGCGAAGTGCTGCTGCACATCTCCTGTGCACCGCATTCGGGCGAGGGTGCCATGCTGCATCTGGCGGTGAGCGACACCGGGATCGGCATTCCGCAGAGCAAATTGGGGAGCATTTTTGATGCATTTTCACAAGAGGACAGTTCCATCACCCGCAAGTACGGCGGCACCGGCCTGGGGCTGACCATTTGCGCCCGACTGGTCGAAGCCCTTGGCGGGCGCATTTGGGTGGAGAGTGCGTTGGACCACGGCAGCACTTTCCATTTTCTCACCCGGGTGGAAATGGATCTGAATCCGGCTGAGGCGGCACCGTTTGTCGGCAACCTGGACGGACGAAGCGTGCTGGTCGTGGACGACAACGATGTCAACCGCAGGGTGTTGACCCGTGCCCTGCAGTTCGCCGGGGCGCAGATCCACGACGTGGCTTCGGGCCTGGAAGCCTTGCAATGGCTGTCGACACTGGGCGTCAAAGACCGGCCCTGCGATTTGGTGTTGTTAGACGCCCAAATGCCCGATATGGATGGATTTGCGGTGGCTGAGCGTTTGGTGCAACTGCCGCATTGTGCGCAAATTCCTTTGCTCATGGTGTCCAGTGCCGGCATCAAGGGCGATGCCCAGCGGGCACGCGACGTTGGCATTGCCGCCTACCTTTCCAAACCCATTGGGCGCGACGAATTGTTGTTGGCGGCGACCCAGGTTTTGAATCCCCATCCCGGTGGGCATGCTGATTTGATCACCCGCCATTCGCTCAAAGATGCGCATGTGGCCATGCAGGTGTTGCTGGTGGAGGACCATAGGGTGAACCAGAAGCTGGCAGTCACCTTGCTGGAACGGTGGGGGCACCATGTGGACGTGGCGGAAAATGGGCAAATTGCACTTGCCATGCTGGCCAAACAAACCTTTGATGTCGTCCTGATGGACATGATGATGCCGGTGATGGATGGTCTGGAGGCCACACGGCGTTTTCGTGCACAGGAAGAGGGGCGTCACACGCCCATCATTGCCCTGACGGCCAACGCGATGGAGTCGGACCGCCAGCGCTGCCTGGATGCCGGTATGGATGACTATATTTCCAAGCCCATCAAGGCACAGGAGTTGCAATTGGCATTGCTGCGTTACGCAAAGGTGCCAAAGCAAGGCGTCGGCGGGGCGGTGGTTGCCGAGGCAGCCCTGCTGTCACCGATCAGTCTGGACAGTTTGGCTGAATTTGACTATGCCGCCGCGCTGGCGGCGCAAGACCAGGAGATGGTGGAAATTGTTGCCCAGGCCTTTGTAGACCAGTGGCCCGAAGATTTGAAAAAAATGAAAGAGGCCCTGGATCGCGCCGATTTCAGTGCGGTGTTGTACACCACGCACGCCCTGAAAGGAACTTTGTCCATGTTTGGCGCCCTGCCGGCGAGCGGTTTGGCGGAGCGCATTGAAGGCCTCGCAGCGCAGGAAAATTTGCTGCCAGTCACCAGTCTCATGCCACTGTTCGTCTTGGAAGTGGAGCGTTTGTTGACCGCCATGCAGGCCCATGCCACCCTATGACGTCTTTTGAATACTTTGCAGAGGTTGAACCCTTGTGATCCAACATGTACTGATCGTCGATGACACCGAAATTAATTTGATTTTGTTCGGTGCGCTGGTGAAAAAATTGGAAAACTGTGTCCCGCATGTGTTTTCCGATCCGCGTGCCGGATTGGCCTGGGCCCAAGAAAATGCCATGGATCTGGTTATTGTGGATTACATGATGCCCGAGGTGGATGGCTTGGAATTCATACGGCTTTTGCGGGAAATGCCTGGTAGGGACGCCACTCCAGTGCTGATGATCACCGCCAACGACCAAAAGCCAATTCGTTACCGGGCACTGGATTCTGGAGCCAGTGATTTCTTGACCAAACCGGTGGACAAGATCGAATTTTTGGCCCGTGCTAAAAACATGTTGAACCTCAGCGAAGCGCGCAAAAAACTGGATGACCGGGCTGAATGGCTTGCAGAAGAAGTGCGCAAGGCCACTGTGGAAATTGTGGAACGTGAGCGCGAAACCGTGCTTCGTTTGTCGAAAGCGGCGGAATTTCGTGATCCCGAGACGGGCGCCCACATCTTGCGCATGGCGCACTTTTCCAAACTGATCGCGGCCGGTATGGGGCTGTCGGTGGATGACCAGGAACTGTTGCTGGAAGCCGCGCCGATGCACGACATTGGCAAGGTGGGCATTGCCGACAAGATTTTGCTGAAGCCGGGCCGTCTCGACCACGAGGAGTTCGAGGTGATGAAGCAGCACGCCATTCTGGGTTTTGAGCTGTTAAAAGGAAGCGCCTCCCGTGTATTGCAGGCGGGGGCAGAAATTGCCCGAGGCCACCATGAAAAATTCGATGGTTCGGGGTACCCAGCAGGCATTAAGGGGAAGGAAATCCCGATATTCAGCCGCATCGTTGCGGTAGCCGATGTGTTTGACGCCCTGACTTCGGAGCGGCCCTACAAAAAAGCGTGGAGCCTGGAGGCTGCGGTGGACTTCCTCGTGGCGGGTTCCGGCAGCCATTTCGATCCGGATTGTGTGCAGGCCTTCCTGAGTGCTTGGGACGATGTATTGGAAATTCGGGCGCGCTTCCATGAAGACGCCTGATTATCGCAAGACCAGAACCGGCACCGTTGCATGCGTCAGGACTTGCTGCGTTTCGCTGCCCAGCAGCAGCCGTTTGATACCCCTGCGACCATGGGAGGCCATGACAATCAGGTCGCACTGGTGTTTTTTGACGGTTGCCAGTATGGCGTCTGACACGACATCGGATTTAACCGCCAGCGCTTTGGTCGCTACGCCTTTGGCCTGAGCCGCTTTGGCCACTGCGTCCACCACGGACTGCCCTTCGTTTGCCCATTGCTTTTCTACCCGTTGGATTTCGTCAGGCTGCAGCGCAATCCCCCCCTCAAAATAGCTGGTCGGGTAGCGGGGAACGACTTTCAGGGCCACCAGTTCCGCACCAGCGAGTGCCGCCAAGGCGATGGCGCTGTTGACGGCTTTTTTGGACAGCTTGGATCCATCGGTCGCGACTAAAATGCGCTGGTACATATCGGCTCCTTGACGGTTGTAAAGCCCCACCTTACTCTTTCGGTGCGCATAATATCTTGATGTGAATCAAGAATTAAATGGGCATTCTCACGCACACTCCCTAACCATGTCCAACGCCAGCCTTGCTTTGCCTGTTGCGCTACCCCTTTCCAGCCCACACAGTCTTGAAGCCTTACGGATGCTGGACGATCCGCAGGAGTGGGTTGCGTTCAGCCGTCCTTGCGCACAAGACGCCACGGTGTGGGAGTCCAATGTGGTGATCGAAGGCATGCACTGCGCGGCGTGTTCACTGACGTTGGAAGACGCCATTGGTCGGGTACCTGGTGTGTTGGGCGTGCAAGTGGGGGCGGCCAGCCATCGGGCGCGTGTGATGTGGTCGTCGTCTGGCGCGCGTCCATCCGACTGGATGCGGGCGGTGCAAGATTGCGGCTACCGGGCCGTGCCAGCCAACGACGTGTTTGTCAACGAGCGCCGCAAGTTGGAGACTCGGCAAGCCTTGTGGCGCTGGTTGGTGGCGGGCCTGTGCATGATGCAGGTGATGATGTACGCCTATCCGGCCTATGTTGCCCATCCCGGAGACCTCACCGGCGAGATGGAGCAACTGTTGCGGTGGGCGTCTTGGGTATTGACGCTGCCTGTGATCCTTTTTTCGTGTGGCCCCTTCTTCAAGAATGCGCTGCGTGATATCGCACACGCCCATATCAGCATGGATTTGCCGGTCGCTCTGGGGATGGCCATCACGTTTGCGGTGAGCACGGCGGGCACTTTCGAGCCGCAAGGGTTGTTCGGCCGTGAGGTGTATTTTGACTCGCTGACCATGTTCGTGTTTTTCTTGCTGACCGGACGCTGGCTGGAGTTGCGCCTGCGTGACCGCACGGCCGGGGCGCTGGAGGCCTTGATGAACCGCTTGCCCGACAGTGTGGAGCGCCGTGATGCGAGCGGAGGCTTCGAGCGCGTGGCGGTGCGCAGGGTGGTGGTAGGGGATGTGGTGCGAGTGCATGCGGGCGAGGCATTCCTGGCTGACGGCGTCGTGGAGCAGGGCGACACCATGGTCGATGAAGCCTTGTTGACGGGCGAGTCCCGACCGCTTTCCCGTGGCCCCGGGGCGTCGGTGGTTGCCGGTAGCCATAACCTGAGCGCCACCGTGCAGGTTCGGGTGGAACGCACCGGAGATGCCACCCGTTTTGCCCAGATCGTGGCGCTGATGGAGAGTGCTGCGGCGACCAAGCCCGAAGGGGCACAAATAGCGGACCGGCTGGCCAAACCATTTTTGATCGCGGTTTTGTTGGCTGCGGCGGCGTCTTGTGCCTGGTGGTGGGGGCGTGACCCCGGCCACGCTTTGATGGTGGCGGTCGCAGTTTTGGTGGTGACCTGTCCCTGTGCTCTTTCCTTGGCCACACCGGCCGCCATGCTGGCCGCTGCGGGGTCGCTCGCGCGTAGAGGTGTTCTGGTGCGTAAATTGTCGGCACTGGAGGCCTTGGCTGCGGTGGATACGGTTGTATTTGACAAGACCGGGACCCTGACGCGAGATGCGTTTTCGCTGGGCACCGTAGACACGCGTCCTGGCTTGTCCGCATCGCAGGCGCTTGCCATGGCGGCGGCCATGGCGCAGCATTCGCTTCATCCTGTTTCAAGGGCGCTCAGCGTAGCGGCCCAGGCAACTGAAAAAGTCGAAGGCAATGGGGCGGGCGGCGGCGAAACTCTTGGGCATTGGTGGTGTGATACGGCAGCAGAAGTTGCGGGGCAGGGTATCTCTGGCCTGGTGGTGGACCAATCTTCAGTTCCGGTGGTACCAGCGGTTGCCATGCGCTTGGGGTCTGCCAGCTATTGCGGGGTGGAGCCACAACGGTCAACCGGCTTGCGGGTATTTCTAAGCGATGCGCAGGGTTGGCTAGCCACTTTTGAGCTCAGTGAAGAAATACGTTCAGAGGCTGCAAAAGTGGTTGCTGCGCTGAAAGGCGATGGTGTCACCGTGCACCTGCTTTCCGGGGATGACTCGGATGCGGTGGCCCAGGTGGCCGAACAGGCGGGAATCCTGCATGCCAAAGGTGCTTGCTCTCCCAGCGACAAGCTAGCCTTCTTGAAGGACCTGCAGAAGCGGGGGCATACCGTGGCGATGGTGGGGGATGGTCTGAACGATGGACCGGTGCTGGCGGGAGCCCACGTCGCATTTGCCATGGGCAAAGCGGTGCCCCTGACCCAAGCGAAAGCCGATTTCGTGGTGATGGGGGACCACTTGAGCAGTGTGGTACAGGCTGTGCGTCTGGCCCGGCGAACGCAGGGCGTGGTGCGACAAAACCTGTGGTGGGCATTGCTCTATAACGCGGCCTGCGTGCCATTGGCCGTCGTCGGCATGCTGCCTGCCTGGGCCGCAGGCTTGGGCATGGCGGCGAGTTCTTTGCTGGTGGTGCTCAACGCATTGCGTTTGGCGCGTGAGCCTGCTTTTGGTGAAAATTAGGAAAAAGGTCTATGGAAATCCTTTATTTACTCATTCCCCTGTCCGTCGTATTGGTATTTTTTATCCTCGGAGGTCTGTGGTGGGCTATTGATCGCGGTCAATTTGAAGACATCGAGGCGGAAGGGGCGCGTATTTTGCGAGATTCTTGACCTGTATTAGATATAAATGTTTTGAGATTGATGTGAATCAATTAATTCGACCGTTTACTCGTAGAGAATTGACATTAGACAAATCGAGAAGAGGTAAAAATGGCATTTTCAAATCAGCAGGCAACTGTCTACAACGATACTGTTGTACGCCAGTTCGCCATCATGACGGTGGTTTGGGGCGTGGTCGGGATGTTGGTGGGGGTAATCATTGCCTCGCAACTGGCTTGGCCTGAACTGAACTTTGGTATTCCCTGGCTTAGCTACGGTCGTTTGCGGCCTTTGCACACCAATGCCGTTATTTTTGCGTTTGGCGGCTGTGGCTTGTTTGCCGCTTCGTATTACGTGGTGCAGCGCACCTGTCAGGTGCGCTTATTCGGTGACAAGCTGGCTTCGTTCACTTTTTGGGGGTGGCAACTGGTGATTCTTGCAGCCGCCATTTCCCTGCCCCTGGGTTACACCCAAGGCAAGGAATATGCCGAGTTGGAGTGGCCTATTGATATTCTTATCACGCTGGTTTGGGTCTCTTACGCCATCGTTTTCTTTGGCACCGTCGGCACCCGCAAGGTCAAGCATATTTATGTAGCCAACTGGTTCTTTGGTGCCTTTATATTGGCGGTTGCGATTTTGCATCTGGTCAATAGTGCCGCGATTCCTGTGGGCTTCATGAAGTCTTACTCGGCATACGCTGGTGTACAGGACGCCATGGTGCAGTGGTGGTATGGCCACAATGCGGTGGGTTTCTTCTTGACCGCAGGCTTCTTGGGCATGATGTATTACTTTATCCCGAAGCAGGCTGGTCGTCCGGTGTACAGCTACCGCCTGTCCATTGTTCACTTCTGGGCTCTGATCTTCACCTACATGTGGGCGGGTCCTCACCATCTGCACTACACCGCATTGCCTGATTGGACGCAGTCCGTTGGTATGGTTTTCTCCCTGATTCTTCTGGCACCCAGTTGGGGTGGCATGATCAACGGCATCATGACGCTGTCTGGCGCATGGCATAAGCTGCGCGATGACCCTATCTTGCGTTTCTTGATTGTGTCGCTGTCCTTCTACGGTATGTCGACCTTTGAAGGTCCCATGATGGCGATCAAGACGGTTAATGCATTGAGCCACTACACCGATTGGACAGTGGGCCATGTGCACTCCGGAGCTTTGGGCTGGGTGGGCCTGGTGACTATGGGTTCCATGTACTACCTGATTCCCAAATTGTTTGGCCAGAAACAGATGTACAGCGTCAAGGCTATTGAAGTGCACTTCTGGACTGCCACCATCGGTATTGTGATTTACATCGCCGCTATGTGGATTGCCGGAGTGATGCAGGGTCTGATGTGGCGCGCTATCAATGCCGATGGCACATTGACCTACACCTTTGTGGAGTCTGTCAAAGCGACGTTCCCGTTCTATGTGTTGCGCTTGTTGGGCGGTTTGTTGTACCTGACCGGTATGGTGATCATGCTGTGGAATACCCTGAAGACTGCGACAGCCGGTCGTGCCGTCAGCGTCAATATTCCCGTAGCTGTTGCGCACGCTTGAGAAGGACACCATCATGGCAAATAACAATTCAACAACTGGTTTTTCGCACGAAAAGATTGAGACCAATAACTTCTTGATGATTGTGCTCATCTTGTTGGTGTTGGTGGTGGGCGGGTTGGTAGAAATCGTCCCGCTTTTTTTCCAAAAGTCCACGACAGAGCCCATTAAAGGCATTCAGCCGTATACCGCATTGCAGCTGGCGGGGCGTGATATCTACATCCGCGAAGGTTGCTACAACTGCCACTCGCAAATGATTCGGCCTTTCCGTGCGGAGACGCTGCGTTATGGTCACTACTCTGTGGCGGGCGAGTCGGTGTATGACCATCCCTTTCAGTGGGGCAGCAAACGCACCGGTCCTGATCTGGCGCGTGTGGGTGCCAAGTACAGCGATGAGTGGCACCGCATTCACTTGATCAACCCGCGTGATGTGGTGCCAGAGTCCAACATGCCTGCGTACCCCTGGCTGGAGAAGACGCCCGTGAATGCGGCAGTGATGCCTGTCCATATGAATGGATTGCGCGCCGTCGGTGTTCCTTACACCGACGCGCAGATCGCCGCGTCGGTGGAAGATGTCAAGGGTAAGTCAGAGCTTGATGCGGTGATTGCCTATCTGCAAGTGCTGGGCCTTGCGCTCAAATAATGCGCCCAGGAGCAGCACATGGACATTAACACTCTCAGGTCTATGGCCACCGTGGCCAGCTTTGTGACCTTCATCGGAATTGTGTGGTGGGCTTGGTCCAGACAGCGTTCTGCAGACTTCTCGGAAGCGGCCAATTTGCCGTTCGAGCAGGACTGACCCACCGAATAAGGAATCGAAATGAGCGACTTTACAAGTAACTTCTGGTCTATTTACGTTTCAGGATTCACGTTGGTTGGTATCGTTGCCTGCCTGCTCCTGCTGTGGTTCAGTGGCAAAGCCAAAGCCTTGACTGCCCATGACAATACCACCGGCCATGTGTGGGATGGTGATTTACGTGAAATGAACAACCCGTTGCCCCGCTGGTGGGTGTGGCTTTTTGTCATTACCATCGTTTTTTCTTTTGCCTACCTCGCCATTTATCCAGGATTGGGTTCGTTTGGCGGCAAGCTGGCCTGGAGCCAAGTGGGGCAATACCAGGCAGAGATCGACAAAGGCAATAAGGAGGTTGCACCTCTGTACGCCAAGTTTGCGGCGATGACCCCTGAAGAGATGTCTCGGGATCCACAGGCCCATGCCATTGGTGAGCGTTTGTTCATGAACAATTGCTCCCAATGCCACGGCTCGGATGCCCACGGCGGAAAAGGTTTCCCGAATCTGGCCGATGCGGACTGGTTGCATGGCGGGACGCCTGACAAAATCATCGAGACGATTGCCCAGGGCCGGATGGGTCAAATGCCTGTGATGGCCGCTGCAGTTGGAACGTCTGACGACGTGAAGAATGTGGCCAACTATGTGCTCAGCTTGTCGGGCAGTGCACATGATTCGGTGCGTGCAGCTTTGGGTAAATCCAAATTTGCAGCCTGTGCCGCCTGCCACGGTGCCGACGGCAAGGGCAACCAGGCATTGGGTGCTCCCAATCTCACGGACGATATCTGGTTGCACGGGTATGGCGAAGCAGTCATCATGGCCATGGTGAACAATGGCAAAGTCAACCCGATGCCTGCACAGGGTGAGAAGCTGACGCAGGCACAAATCAAGGTGTTGGGTTCTTATGTCTGGGGCTTGTCCAACAACGCTCCCGCCAAATAGACAGGTTGCAAAGAAGGCGCACCATTTTTGTCTCTCCCTAACACATCGCGGCGCAAGGTTATCCCCATTTTCCCATCGCCAGACAAGGGGCCGATAGAGCCCCCGCCTGGCGCCGATGTAGAGATGGTCTCGCTTTACGAAGCGCATAAGAAAATTTACCCCAGAAGCGTTTCCGGTTTTTTTTCCAACTGGCGCTGGGGAATGGTTTTCTTGACCCAGTTGGTGTTTTATGGATTGCCTTGGCTGGAGTGGGGGCAAAGGCAGGCGGTTTTGTTTGATCTGAATTCGCGACGCTTTTACATCTTCAATTTGGTTCTTTATCCACAGGATTTCATTTACCTCACCGGGATATTGGTGATTTCTGCGTTGTCTCTATTCCTGTTTACCGCAGTGGCAGGACGTTTGTGGTGTGGTTATGCATGCCCTCAGACGGTTTATACCGAGATGTTCCTGTGGCTGGAGCATAAGGTGGAGGGTGATCGCTCGGCACGTATGCGGCGCGATGCTGGTCGGTGGACTCTTGACAAGGTGGGGCGCAAGACGGCCAAGCATTTTCTGTGGTTGGCAGTGGCATTGTGGACTGGTTTTACCTTTGTGGGGTATTTCACGCCGATTCATGAGCTGGGGCTGGAGTTTGTTCAACTCAATATGAGTTCGTGGGAAACCTTTTGGTCCTTGTTTTACGGTTTTGCCACGTATGGCAACGCTGGCTTCATGCGTGAGCAGGTGTGCATACACATGTGCCCTTATTCCCGCTTTCAGAGTGCCATGTTCGATAAGGACACGCTCATCGTGACTTACGATGCTGAGCGGGGTGAGCCGCGTGGTGCACGGTCAAAAAAGGCCGATTTATCAACCCTGAATTTGGGTGCCTGTGTGGATTGCACTCTGTGTGTTCAGGTCTGCCCGACGGGAATTGATATTCGTGATGGTCTGCAGTACCAGTGCATTGGCTGTGGTGCCTGTGCTGACGTATGCGACACTGTGATGGATAAATTGGGCTATGCCAAAGGCTTGGTAAAGTATTCCACTGAGAATGCAGTCAATCAGCATTGGACGCGTGGGCAAATTTTGCGCCATGTGCTTCGTCCACGGGTGTTGGTTTATTCGGCCATACTGGGAGTGGTCGTTCTCGCGATGGCAATCAGTCTGGCTTGGCGTACGCCGTTTAAGGTGGATGTTGTTCGTGACAGAGGATCTCTGGCACGCATTGCTTCAGGCGGTCGGATTGAAAACGTGTACCGGTTGCAGGTCATGAACGCGATGGAATCCCAGCAGCATTTTCGGATTTCTGCCAACGGGCTTCCCGGCTTGATGGTCGCTTCAGAAAATGAGGTAGTCATTGAGCCCACCCAGTCACGCTGGGTTGCTGTACGGGTTCAAGCGCCTTTTGATGCTGCGCCTGCGGGTTCCCATGCCATCCATTTCGATATCGTTGCGCTGGATATAGCTGCCAAGGTGTCAGAAAAGTCAGTATTCATTGTTCCCCGTTAAGGAGTTATATGGCCGAAATTCAAGCTGTTCCCGATGGCCCGTGGTGGAAATTTGGCTACGTGTGGATGGTGCTGGCTGGCCCGGCGATTGTGGTCGTTGCGAGTTTGGTTACGCTGTATCTTGCGGTAACCCGCACAGATCCGGTGCTGGATGAAGACTACTATCGCAAAGGGTTGCAGATTAACCAGACCTTGGCCAACAATCCTTCCAGCTTGGCACCCGCATTGCAGGGACGCAACCACGCAGCTACGGGGGTGCCTCCTCCCGTGCATAAAGCTCCCTGATTGACATCTTCACGAGGGCATAAGCATGCTGCAAAAACGACTCATGTGGATTCTATGGCCGGCTTTTTTGATGGCCGGTGTACTGGAGATGCTGGTGTTTGCCGTGGTGGATCCTCAAGACCTGCATTGGTTGGGAAACCCCTTGGAATTTTCACGCCAAAGTATCTATGCATTGGCGTTTTTTCTATTTTGGGGCATCACAACCGTGTCCAGCGGATTGACCACTCTGTTGGCAATGTCGCCGTTTGAGGTCAATCGTTGTCCTTTACCTCCAGATGGAAGACCCGACGGTTGCCCTAAACAGGGTGGGTGCTGACGCTTTCAACCCACACACCTTGAGGGGGATTCAGTTGCAAATTTTCGGATTGACGATGTCTTTGAGCGCATCGGTGTTGATGATGCGTACATGGCGTTGCTTGACCTCGACGATGCCATCGTCCGAAAATTTGGAAAATGTGCGGCTCACCGTTTCCAACTTGAGTCCCAGGTAGCTGCCAATTTCCTCGCGGGTCATCCGCAACACCAATTCCAACGAAGAAAAGCCACGGGCATGCAGGCGCTGTACCAGATTGAGCAGAAACGCGGCCACACGTTCTTCCGCGCGCATGCTCCCCAAAAGCAACATGACGCCGTTTTCGCGTACGATTTCGCGGCTCATGATTTTGTGGACATGCCGCTGCAGGGCGTTGACTTCTCTGGACAATTCCTCAATGCGGTCAAAGGGCATGATGCACACTTCGGCGTCTTCCAGTGCCACGGCATCGCAAGTATGGTGCTCGTTCACAATACCGTCCAGCCCGACGATTTCGCCCGCCATCTGAAAGCCTGTGACTTGGTCACGACCATCTTCAGACGCGACACAGGTCTTGAAGAAACCCGTGCGAATGGCAAACAGGCTGGTGAATTTTTCACCGTTACGAAACAGCGTTTCACCCCGTTTGACTTTGCGTCGGCTGGCCACTACATCGTCAATGCGGTCCAGCTCCGCCTGACTCAAACCCATAGGCATGCACAGCTCGCGTAAATTGCAATTGGAGCATGCAACCTTGATGGTTTGGGGGTTTATTGCGACCACCGTCGCACCGGGCTTCACGGCAAGTGACGCCACAGTTTCAACTCTGCTAACAAGTTTGTTATCAAACATAGGCGTCCCATGATACAGATCAATTGTAAACCTATCAACTTTAGCGGTCCTTGATTCAAATCAAGAAGAAATTGGTGAAGTTGCGGCAAAGTGGTCCGGTTTGCCTTGGAATATTCATGAATGATTTAGCTGCCCCTGTCACTGACGAAATGCTGCGCCGATATGACGTGTCCGGCCCACGGTACACCTCTTATCCCACGGCAGATCGGTTTGTGGAGGCCTTTGGGGCAGCTGACTATGCTTTGGCATTGGCCCAGCGCCGCAGCGGTGCAGCGGCCATGACCTTGCCTTTGTCGCTGTATGTGCACATCCCTTTTTGCGAGTCTTTGTGCTACTACTGTGCCTGCAACAAAATCATTACCAGACACCATAATCGAGGCGCAGAGTATCTGCGCTACCTGAGCCGCGAAGTGGATCTGCACACCGCCTTGATCGGTCAGGGTCAGATGGTCAGCCAACTGCATCTGGGAGGGGGGAGCCCTACTTTCCTGAGCGACGGCGAACTGCGGGAGCTGATGCATATGCTGCGCCGCAATTTTGTGCTGGCGCCAGGTGGCGAATACTCCATAGAAATTGATCCCAGAACGGTAGATGCTTCGCGTCTGGACACCTTGGCGGAGTTAGGTTTCAATCGCCTCAGCTTTGGTGTTCAGGATTTTGACCCGGCAGTGCAAAAAGCGGTGCATCGGGTGCAGCCTGTGGAGCAGGTATTTTCATTGGTGGATGCGGCACGTTCACGCGGTTTTGACTCCATCAACGTGGATCTCATTTACGGTCTGCCGCAGCAAAGTCCAGAGTCATTTGACCGTACGTTGGCGCAGGTGGTCCAGTTGCGGCCGGATCGCATTGCTTTGTATGCCTACGCCCATTTACCGGAGCGTTTCAAGCCGCAGCGTCGCATTGCAGCGGTTGAGCTGCCCGGTGGGGGTGCCAAAATATCGATGCTGTCACGCTCTTTGGCCAGCTTGATTGGCGCAGGTTATGTGTACGTGGGCATGGACCATTTCTCACTTCCATCCGACTCGCTGGCAGTTGCAAAACGGCAGGGCCGCCTGCACCGCAATTTTCAAGGCTATAGCACCCAGCCGGATTGTGATTTGATTGCCTTGGGCGTGTCTTCTATTGGTCGTATTGGGGCCACCTACAGCCAGAATTCCAAAACGCTGGAGGAGTACTACGATTTTCTGGACCAAGGCCAATTCCCGGTAGTTCGGGGTCTGGCGCTGTCACGTGATGATCTGGTGCGCCGTTCTGTGATCATGGCCCTGATGTGCCATGGGCAGGTGCAATTTGAATCGATTGAGTTGGCCCATCTGGTGGATTTTCGCGCCTATTTCGCCAAGGAAATGGAGTTCTTGCAAGCCTTGGAGAAGCAAGGCATGGTAGTGCTCGACGACAGCAGTATTCAGGTGACTGCGCAGGGCTGGTTCTTTGTGCGCGCGGTGGCCATGGTGTTTGACCGCCATCTGCAGACAGACCGTACCCGGGCGCAGTTTTCAAAGATCATTTAGCATCGGCCGATGCAATATTCCCTGGCGCTGACTGCGCTGTTGATGGGGCTGGTGGGCGGGCCTCACTGTATCGCCATGTGTGGTGCCGCTTGTGCAGGTATCGGACAGGCGGCAGGCCCGAACAAAAACTCCGCTTTGTGGTCCTTTCAACTGGGCCGTGTGATTGGCTACTCGGTGCTGGGAGGGCTGGCGGCTGCCTCCTTGCAAGGCTTGGGTTGGTTGACCGTGCAATCGGCAGCGTTGCGGCCCGTGTGGTCCCTGTTTCATGTGGCGGCTCTTTTATTGGGATTGCTGCTCTTGTGGCAGGCACGCCAGCCGGTGTGGCTGGAGCAGGCGGGGCGCAAGATTTGGGGTTTTGCCCGCGCAATGGGGGCAGGATGGGGCGGGGGTGCACCGCTGGTGCTGGGCACCTTGTGGGCACTTTTGCCCTGCGGATTGCTGTATTCCGCGTTGTTGGTCGCCGCCATGGCGGGCAGCCCGCTGGGTGGGGCTCTGGTGATGGCACTGTTTGCGGTCGGCACCAGTGTGACCATGGTGGCGGGACCCTGGTTGTGGCTGCGCTTGCGGGGTCAGGGGGCCGTCCAGGGCAGTGGCGCATGGGGTGTGCGCCTGGCTGGTGCGGCGCTGGCCGCCAGTTCAGCTTGGGCACTGTGGATGGGGCTGGTGCACAACACGGCGCCCTGGTGCGTAGTGCCCTGAGCGTTTTGCCACGGGTTGGCTGGGATAATCTGGCCCATGTCTTCTGCTTTGTTAAACCCTGCTCTTTCCCCATGTGCCGCGCCTAGTGCGGTCCCCGCCGATCGCTGGCGCCTCTCCGTGGCCCCGATGATGGACTGGACCGACCGCCATTGCCGGTATTTTCACCGACTCCTGACGCGCCACGCTCTGCTGTATACCGAGATGGTGACGACCGGTGCATTGGTGCACGGGGATGTCCCCAGGCACCTGCAATTCAATACGGAAGAACACCCTGTGGCACTGCAGTTGGGCGGCAGCGAGCCTGCCGACCTGGCCCACTGCGCCCGGTTGGGCGCGCAATGGGGTTACGACGAAATCAACCTCAATTGCGGCTGCCCCAGTGAGCGGGTGCAGCGGGGTGCCTTTGGTGCGTGTTTGATGGCCGAACCCCGCTTGGTGGCGGACTGCGTCAAAGCCATGGTGGATGTGGTGGATGTGCCTGTTACGGTCAAGCACCGCATCGGCATTGACACCACGGAGAGTTATGGTTTTGTGCGTGATTTTGTGGGCACGGTGGCCGAAGCCGGTTGTTCGACTTTTATCGTGCATGCGCGCAATGCCTGGCTCAAGGGGCTGAGCCCCAAAGAAAACCGTGAAGTGCCACCGTTGCGCTATGCGTTGGTGCACCAGCTCAAACGCGAGTTTCCGCATTTGGTCATCGCGGTCAACGGCGGTATTACCACCACTGCGCAAGTGACCGATCAGCTGCAGCACCTGGATGGCGTCATGCTAGGCCGCGAGGCCTACCACAACCCCTGGTGGTTGAGCGAATGGGACACTGCGTTTTACCAGGCAGATGGCAACGGCATGACCCGCGAAGGGGTTGAAGATCAGATGGTGGCCTACATGGAGCGCGAAGCGGCTGAGCATGGCACACCCTGGTATTCCATCGCCCGCCACATGCTGGGGTTGCGCCATGGTCAGCCTGGGTCACGAAAGTGGCGACAGCTGTGGAGCGACCACCGGCTCAAAGGTCTGCCCGCGCGGGAGGTGTTGGCGCTGTCCCGCAGTCTGACCGCTACGGCCGCCTAAGGTGTACCCAGGTCCTGACGCCGCCAGCAAGGGGTGGCTTGATTTTTAAGAAAAATAGGCCTTCAGCCCCCGTAGATACTGCGCAAGCAGCTATCGAATAGATAGCAATTTATGGAGCGCAGCCTGGAGTGTTTCGTCCTGTTTGGCAAAACAAAACCGCACCACATGCTGGTCGAAGCGGTTGCCGTAAAAAGCGGACAGGGGAATGGCCGCCACCCCAACCTCGGTGGTCAGCCATTGGCAAAATTCTGCTTCACCAAGGTCACTCACGTCCGAAATATCCACGCATTGGAAGTAGCTGCCTTCACTGGGTAGCAATTTGAACTTGGTGCGCTTCAGTCCTTCCCGAAAGAGGTCCCGTTTGCGCTGGTAAAACGCCGACAAATCCAGGTAGGGCCTGGGGTCCGCCATGTAATGCGCCAAGCCGAATTGCACCGGGGTGTTGACAGTGAATACATTGAATTGGTGCACCTTGCGAAACTCTGCGGTCATCGCAGCCGGTGCCGCCACATAACCCACCTTCCACCCGGTCACATGGTAGGTCTTGCCAAAACTGGAGACGATAAAGGCCCGCGCCGCCAGGCCAGGGAAGCGGGCTGCGCTTTCGTGTTGGGCGCCATCAAACACCATGTGTTCGTACACCTCGTCACTGATAAGCAGGATGTTGGTTGGGGCCAGCAGGTCTTGCAGCACCAACATGTCTGCGCGCGACCAGATGGTGGCGCTGGGATTGTGTGGCGAGTTGATCAGAATGGCGCGGGTTTTGGGGGTGATGGCTGCGGCGATTTGGTCAAAGTCCGGGCGGAAGGTGCCGGGGGTGAGGGGGACACGCACCACCACGCCACCCGCCAACTCGATATTGGGCACGTAGCTGTCGTAGCAGGGCTCCAGCACGATGACTTCGTCACCCGGATGCACCACTGCCAATATGGCCGTGATAATGGCCTGCGTCGCCCCGGCTGTGACGGTGATTTCATCTACAGCCCTGTAAACGCGGGCGTGAAGTGCTTCTATTTTTGTAGCAATGGCTTCGCGCAGCGCAGGAATGCCGGGCATGGGCGGGTACTGGTTGTGACCGGCCTGCATAGCCTGAGTGACCTGATTGACCAGGGCAGGATCGCAGGCAAAGTCCGGAAAACCCTGGCCCAGGTTGACCGCCTGGTGCTGTGTGGCCAGGGCCGACATGACGGAAAAGACCGTGGTGCCGACAGCGGGTAGGCGGCTTGTCAGAGGGGGTGTTGGGTACATGGCTTGATCAGTTGGCGACAGAGCTTGTCTGCTGCGCAGTCTGCGGTCTGTCCCGCAAAGTTTCACAATTCATAGTCATTGACATGGCCTTCCATGGCCCGGGTAATCAGGTTGCGGGTCAAACGGTCGCTGAGCAATTCGGCGAAGGTGTAAACAAAATTGCGCAGGTAGGCACTGCGTTTGAAGGCGACACGTGCCACGTTGTGGCCAAACAATTGCCCGCCTGGGCGCACCACCAAACCACCTTTGCCGCTGTTCTTTTCGCAATCTTCCTGCACATCGCGCACGGCCATCTCCGCAGCAATGCCTACGCCCAGGCCCAAGCGTACATAGGTCTTGATCACGTCTGAATCAATGGCTTCCAGTGCAATGCGGGGTTCGAGTTTGCGGGTGGCGAAGGCTGCGTCAATCTTGGTGCGGCCGGTAAAGGAGGGGTGGTAGGTAATCAAGGGTTCCAGCGCCACGTCTTCCAGCGTGATGCGTTCCTTGTGCGCCAAGGGATGGTCGGCCGGCAGCACCAGCATGTGCTGCCATTCGTAACAGGGGAGGGTGACCAGTTCGGAGTAAGCCGCCAGCGACTCGGTGGCAATGCCAATTTCCGCCACTTCGTCGATCAGCATGCGCGCCACCTGGTCAGGTGCACCCTGGTGCAGGCTGATGTTGACCTTGGGATAGGCGGTGCGCAAGGCGGCCACTTTTTCAGGCAGCACATAGCGGGCCTGGGTGTGGGTCGTGGCGATGGACAAGGTGCCGCTGTCTTGTGCGCTGTACTGTTCGCCGATGCGTTTGAGGTTGCCCACCTCGCGCATGATGATTTCAATGCTTTTCAGGACCTGTTGCCCAGGCTCGGTAATGCGTTTGAGGCGTTTGCCATGGCGGGCAAAAATATCCACGCCCAACTCTTCTTCCAGCTCAATGATGGCTTTGGACACTCCCGGCTGGGAGGTGTGCAGGGCCTTGGCCGCCTCGGTAAGGTTGAGGTTGCGCCGGGCGGCCTCCTGAACAAAGCGAAACTGGTGTAAGTTCATATCAAATTTAAGCTAAAGATGATATTTATTATCCTGCAACAATCTATAGCTACACGCCTTCCAGGGCTATCTGGGCCAACAATTGCACCAGGCGGGGGTCTTCGCCCACGGCAGGTTGGAGTGTGAACGCAATGCCAGGATGCTGCGTGCGCATTGCTTCGACCAGCATCGGCAGGTCTTCGCGGGCATGTCTGCCCACTCCGAGAAAGAGGGGCACGATGGTGATGGACTGAGCACCGCCGTTGACCAAGGCGTGGGTCGCTGCGGCTAAATCTGGCGCGCAAAGTTCCAGATAAGCACAAACCACGGGGGTTGCAGGCGAGATGGCGGCAAGTTGGGTGGCAACTGCTTCCACGGGTTGGCTCCAAAGCGGATCGCGCGATCCATGTGCGAACAGAACAACGCCTTTTGTTTGGGGTGAATGTTTCATCGTCGTAGGACCAGCCAAGCAAAGGCGGTGAGCGATACCAAAGAATAAATCAGGCCGGGTAGGGCAGCCGTGAGCCAAGGCTGCCAACCCTGCAGATTTCCCAGGTCACCCAGCACATTGTTGAGCAGCACAAAGCTGATACCTGCCATGACGCCGCCAAACACATACGTGGCGATGCTGCCAGAGCGGAAATGGAAGTAGGCAAAGGGCAGCGCCAGCACCACCATCACCAGGCAACTCATGGGATAAAACACTTTTTTCCAGAACTGGATTTCATATTTTTGTGCGGCCTGGCCGTTGGCCTGCAAATGGCGCGTGTACTGGAACAGGTCGATCGTTCCCATGCGCTCGGGCCGCAACACTGCAGCCGCCACCATTTCGGCACTGATCTGCGTTGGCCAGCGAACGCTGTCGATCTGCGCCCGGTCAACGCGGGAGGCTTGGGCATCGGCGCCCGTGAATTCGGTGCGGTTCACCTTGTCGAGACGCCAGGAGTCGTCGGTGCTGAATTCTGCGGACTGCGCCTGGGTCATGGACACCATATACCCCTGGTTGTCAAACTCAAAAATACGCACATCTTTCATGCCGTTGCCAGGCGTCAGCGCACCCACATTGACCGCGTAGTGGCCATACGCCTGTTTCTCCTTGAGCCAGGCACCGGTTTTTCCCACTGTGATGTTTCCCCGGAACCGCGCTTTCAGCATCTGGGCCGTTTTATCCGCCAAGGGTGCCGCATAGTCCCCCACAGCAAACGTGAAAACGGCAAAAAACATACCGAGCGCCGAAAGTGTCTGCAAGGCACGCCAAGGCCCCAGTCCGCTGGTGCGCAGGATGGTGAACTCCGAGCTTTGCGCCAGACGTGCCATCACAAAGATGGTGCCAATCAATACCGTGATCGGAAGCAGCTCGTACAGGTGGCTGGGGACCATCAGGGCCACATAGACCAGTGCCTGTGGAATTTGGTAACCCACCGCGCCGTGCCGTCCTACCGATTGCAACTCTTCTACAAAATCAAAAAAATAAAACAAGGCAACAAACCCCAGGGTGACCAGCGCCACTGACTGCACCACTTCTCTATAAAACAGGCGTCGAACGGTTTTCATGGGCGTGGACCTCGAAGCGTCCAGTTGTAATGGCGTTTGACAAGCCAAAGCAGGCCCAGCGCCAAGGCGCCGCCGTGGAGGGATAACAAAAATACCCCCCAATTCACCTGCCCGGCTTCAATCCAGCTCTTGCCGAGCACCAGCAAATTGAAATAAACAATAAAGGCCAGGAATGCAATACCCAGATTGCCGGTGCGCCCCACGCGGGGATTGACGCCCGCAGCAGCCAGCCCGATGACTACAAAATTAAATGCAGCCAAAGTAAGCCCTGCCCGCCAGGAGAGTTCGGCCAAATGCCGGGGAATGGGTGTTTTCAATAAGGCCAAGGTGCTCATGGAGGCAGAAGGCTCGTAGCTGCGTTGGGATGGGTCATCGGCACCCACCCTGGCGCCGTAACGTTCAAATACGCTGACCGTCAGATCGGATTTGCCGGTTGTTTTTTCCAGCCGCTGTCCGTTTTCCAGCACCAGAAATTTGTCCGCACCAATGACCTCAATTTTGCCGCTGCGCGCAGACGTGATGGTTTCTTTGCCTTGTTCGTTGGTGGCGATGAATACATTTTTTCCGACCGTCTTGCCGTCGGCATCTTTTTCTATGAAAAAAACGCGATCACCATTGGCGGACTCCTGAAATTGGCCGGGTTCAATGCGCGCGATATCGCCTCTTTTTTCGTATTTGTCGCGCAAGTCTTCAATTCGTCCAAATGCCCACGGAAGAATAAAAAAAGCCAGCGCCAGAACGACCAGCAGAATGGGCCAGGCAAACCGAAACAGCGGTTTGAGCAAAGAAGCGAG
>Ga0156180_1047_pt2 | contig 29308 bp, 22 predicted proteins | sample RifCSPlowO2_12_FD_107833 | JGI IMG/M metagenome (GOLD analysis project Ga0156180, IMG submission 107833) | Burkholderiales bacterium RIFCSPLOWO2_12_FULL_61_40
ACGACCGCGCAGGTGGTGGCGCTGACCAGCACGCAGGTGAAGGCGCTGACCACAGCCAGCATGGCGGCGCTGACCACGGCCCAAGTCGCGGCCTTTGAAACGAGTGATGTGAGAGCCTTGACCACTACGCAGGTAGTTGCACTGACTACTACGAGCGTCGCTGCGTTGACGACGAATCAGGTTGCTGCTCTATCCACATATCAGGTTGAGGCCTTGACGTCTACGCAAGTGGGCGCATTGACCACCGTTCAAAGTCCGCATTTAACCTTGGGCACCCCAATCATTCTGGACCTGAACGGAGACGGAGTGAAGACGCTGGGTGTGGGCTCGGGAGTGAAGTTTGACCTGTTTGCCGATGGCGACAGTGTGAAAACGGGTTGGGTCAGCAGCGGCGACGGCTTGCTGGTGCTGGACAGAAACCACGATGGACAGATCAACGACGGCGCAGAGCTGTTTGGATCATCGACCAAGCTGGCCAGCGGAGACAAGGCGGCAGACGGCTACATGGCGCTAAGAGAGCTCGACAGCAACCAGGACGGCATGATCAGTGACGAAGACGCGGTCTTTGATGAACTGCGGGTCTGGGTGGACAGCAACTCCGATGGCGTGAGCGGGGACGGCGAAATCAAGACACTGGCCTCGCTGGGCATCACCAAGATCAGCACCCAAGCCACGGTGGGAACGGGAACGGACAACGGCAACCTGGTGGGCCTGACCTCAAGCTACGAAACCTCGGATGGAGCCACCCATGCGGCGGCCGACGTGTGGTTTGTGACCGATCGGGTTGCGAGCAGCGAAAACGCTGTGGTGGATAACCAAGCGGCACTGGACAACGCGATTGCTGCATTGGCAAGCACCCCGGCGGGGGTAGAGGAGGACACTGCACCCGCAGAAACACTGTCAGCCATGGGCCCGCAAACATGGACGCCGGACCAAAAGGCGCCATTGAATGCGGAGCCTAAATCCGACCTGCGCACACGGGTGAGCAGTTTGGCGCAGGCCATCGGCTCGTTTGGGGGATCGGGTGCGGCAGACGACATGCTGGGGGCAGGTGTCAAACTGGGTACCTCGGGCGGGGTGGCGGCAAGCGCCACGGCGGGTGCGCTGGCGGCGGTGGGTATGGCCGATGTGATGCGCCAGTTTGATGCCAACGGCAACATGCTGGGCACATCGGGCACAGCGGCGGTGTCTGGCAAGTCGTTGAACCTGCCGGGCATCCAGGACCCTGCGGGCAATGGCTTCCTGGCCAGCGGTGGGAAGTAAACGAGGGCAGTCAAGGTTGAAATTGAGGGGCGAATGGGTGCCTAATGGGCCAATTGCTCCTCGGGGGACCATGTTGAAATTGCCATTCCCTTTATGGGAATTTCAACCATGGCAGAACGCTTTCCTCATTCGACAATTCAGTGCTTAGCGGCACTTGCCCAGCACCATCGACTGCCGGTCAATCCAGAGCGTCTGATTGAAGATTACGCCCTGGTTGCAGAGGAGCCCGCAACCGCCACTGTATTGCGCATTGCGGCCGACATTGGACTGAAAGCGAAAGCGGACAAGTTCACCTGGGAAGGCTTGCAGGCGCAAGGCGGTGTATTTCCGCTTATTGCCCGCATGAGCGACGGCAATTGTGTCATCGTGATGGCGGCAACGCCCAAAGATGACGGCCAAGTGGCTATCCTGAATCCGATGGCCGATGACCCCACCGAGGTGCTGCTGCTGGACCGTGAGAAATTCTGCGGCCGCTGGAAAGGGGATGTGTTCTTGATGAAGCGCCTGTATGCGCTGCCAGAACAGAATCAGCCTTTTGGTTTCCGCTGGTTCATTCCGGAAATTCTCAAACAAAAAGCCGCCTTGCGCGATATTGCGGTCGCCGCCATTGCCATGCACTTTTTGGCACTGGCCTCCCCCATATTCTTCCAGCTGGTCATTGACAAGGTTTTGGTGCACCAAAGCCTGTCCACACTCTGGGTGCTGGGGGTCGGCATTGTGATTGCGTTGGTGTTCGATGCCCTGTTTGGATTTTTGCGCCAGATCCTGACGCTTTCTGCATCCAACAAAATCGACATGCGGCTCACGCGCCGCACGTTTGCACACCTCTTGTCCTTGCCGATCGACTATTTCGAGACCACCACGGCAGGGGTGATCACCCGGCACATGCAACAGGTGGAGAAAATCCGCGCCTTCTTGACCGGACGTATGTTCTTTACCGCGCTGGAAGCCACATCTTTGCTGATTTTCTTGCCCATTCTGTTCACCTACTCGGTCAAGTTGGCGCTTATCACCTTGGTTTTCACCCTGTTGATTGCTGGCGTGGTCATTGGCATGGTTCCGACTTTTCAGCGCCGTCTCAATGATTTGTACCGGGCCGAGGGCGAGCGCCAGTCCATGATGGTGGAGACCATCCACGGCATGCGCACGGTCAAGGCACTGGCCATCGAACCCGCGCAGCGCCGCCTCTGGGACCAGCGTTCGGCACAGTCGATCAATATGCATTATCGGGTGGGAAAAATATCCATCACGGGCAACGCGATCACTGACTTTCTGGGCAAGCTGCTGCCCGTGGTCATCATCGTGGTGGGGGCGCAAGAGGTGTTTGACCAGACCTTGAGCGTGGGCGCCCTGATCGGTTTTCAGATGATCACGGGGCGGGTGGTGGCGCCCTTGATTGCCATTGTTGCGCTGGTCAATGAGTACCAGGAAACGGCGCTGTCGGTCAAATACCTGGGCGAAGTGATGAACCATCCCTCGGAAGGTCGTGCCAATGCCGGAGGATTGCGGCCGGAGTTGGTTGGGGAGGTGTCCTTTGAGGATGTCACCTTCCGCTATCCCGGCTCGAAGGTGGCTGCGTTGGACCGGGCGAGCCTGACAATTCCTGCGGGATCAGTCGTCGGGATCGTGGGGCGCAGTGGCTCGGGCAAGACCACCTTGACCAAACTCATTCAAGGCCTGTATGGCGTCCAGGAAGGGATCGTCCGTTTTGACCGGACGGATGCGCGTGAAATTGAACTCTCCCACCTGCGCCGCCAGATCGGCGTGGTGCTGCAGGAGAACTTTCTGTTCCGTGGCACGGTGCGGGAGAACATTGCCGCAGCCAAACCCGAGTCCACGTTTGAGGAAATCGTCGCTTCCGCGGAAGCCTCGGGTGCCGCCGAGTTCATTGAACGCTTGCCCCAGGGCTACAACACCTTGCTGGAAGAAAACGCCTCCAATTTGTCGGGCGGCCAAAAGCAAAGGCTGTCCATCGCCCGCACCTTGTTGACCAAGCCGCGTATTTTGATTCTGGACGAGGCCGCCAGTGCGCTGGACCCCGAAAGCGAGGCCATTTTTATCAGCAACCTGTCGCGTATTGCCGTCGGACGCACCGTTATCATGATTTCACACCGCCTGTCCACCTTGGTCAATGCGAATGCTATTCTGGTAATGCAGCACGGAAAACTCATGGACAGCGGACGCCATGCAGAATTGCTGACCCGATGCGAAACCTACCAACACCTATGGAACCAGCAAACAAGCCATTTATGAGGCGATTGCTTTCCATCTTGGGGAGCAAAAAGTCCAAAGGAAAAACGGTCATCGAGTACCTGCCCGATGCAGACGAGATCGAGCGCAGCCCGGTTCCTCGTTTTGCCCAGGTCACCATGCATGTGCTGCTGCTGGCTTTTGCGTCATTTGCCCTCTGGGCGAGTCTTTCCGAGGTGGATCTGGTGGTGGTCGCATCAGGGCGCCTGGTGAATCCCTTGCCCAATGTGGTGGTGCAGCCTCTGGAAACCTCCATCATTCAAAGTGTGGATGTTCGGGCCGGGCAAGTGGTTAAAAAGGGTGACACCCTGGCCGTGCTGGACGCCACCTTTATCCAGGCGGATGAAACCCAGTTGCGTCTGCGCTTGAGCAGTCTGGAAACGCAGACGCAAGGCCTGGAACAAGAGCTTGCCGGTGTTGCAGGACAAGGTAAACCAGTGGTCACCGCAGATGACCAGTTGCAGGCCAGCTTGCTTTCAGAAAGGAAAGCCAATTATTCTGCGCAGCAGGCCAAGATGGCCGAAACGGCGGCCAAGCTTCGCGCCGCCCTTGCCACCAACCGCCATGACCAGCAACGTGTCGCATCGCGACTGCGTTCGCTCAAGGAGATTGAGGCGATGCAGGAAAAAATGGTGGCACAAAAATACGGTGCACCGCTGCAGTTGCTGGAAGCGCAACAAAGAAGCAAAGAGGTAGAACGCGACCTGGAGCTGGTGGCCAGCCGCGAGCAAGAGATCAAGCGAGAACTCAGCGCTTTTGAGGCGGAAAGACAGGTTTTTGAGCGTGGTTGGCGGCAAAAAACCATGGAGGACCTGTTGTCCTTGTCCCGGGAGCGCGACGCTTTGAACGAGCAACTGCAAAAAGCAGACAAGCGCCACAAACTGGTCACCTTGGTGGCCCCGGTTGACGCCGTGGTTTTGGATATTGCGAAATTGTCACCGGGCTCGATTGTGAAAGAGGCCGAAACCTTTTTCACCCTGGTGCCACTGAACGTGACGCTGGAGGCGGAGGTGAATATTGACTCGGTCGACGTGGGTTACATCAAATTGAACCATCCCGTTCACCTGAAACTGGATGCCTTTCCCTACCAGAAACACGGAACCATTGATGCGAAGGTCCGCACCATCAGTGAAGACGCGTTTCGGCGCGACCCATCCGCCAAATCCGGTGCCGACGCCTATTACCAGTCCCGGCTCACCCTGTCAGACGTGAAATTGAAAAATATGGCTGACAGTGCACGCCTGCTCCCTGGGATGACCTTGAGCGCCGAAATCGTGGTGGGCAAACGCTCCATCATTTCCTACCTGGCCTGGCCGCTCACCAAAGGCTTGGGTGAGGCGATTCGGGAGCCTTAAAGTCGCTTTGCTGCGTCCTTGGGCTGAGTCACAATCTCCCCATGACCGCCGCACTCTCCGCAAAGCCCAAACCTGCGCCCCTGTCGGCTACCGACAAGGCACTGGACAAGCTCGGACTGGTGCGCGATATCGATCTGGCTTTGCATTTGCCCCTGCGGTACGAGGACGAGACCCGCATCACCAAGCTGGACGAAGCCCGTGAGGGGGATGCGATCCAGATCGAAGGTGCGGTGATCGCCTGTGAGGTGAGCTACCGGCCGCGCCGCCAGCTCATCGTGACGGTGAACGACGGAACGGACACCTGCACGCTGCGTTTTTTCAGTTTCTATCCCTCGCAGCAAAAGGCGCTGGAGGTGGGCAACCGTATCCGTGCGCGCGGGGAAATTAAAGGCGGGTTTCTGGGCTGGACCATGCTGCACCCGGCCTTTCGCGCCGCTGGTGGCCCGCTGCCCACCGCACTTACGCCGGTCTACCCCACGGTGGCGGGCCTGCCCCAGCCCGTATTGCGCAAAGCCGTGCTGGCCGGTCTGGCGCGGGCCGACCTGTCGGACACCTTCGAGCCCGGTGATTTGGCCCAATTCAACCCGCATGTGCTGTGGACCCTGCGGGCGGCGCTGCAATTTTTGCACCACCCCACGCCCGATGTCTCGCTGGACACCCTGCAGGACCACAGCCATCCGGCCTGGCAACGCCTCAAGGCCGAGGAGTTGCTGGCGCAGCAGCTTTCGCAACTGCAGTCGCGCCGGGCGCGGGCTGCCTTGCGCGCGCCGGTGCTGGCCGAGGTGCATGGGGGTACCTTGCACGACCGGCTGCTGGCGGCATTGCCCTTTGCCTTGACCCAGGCACAGCGACGGGTCAGCGCCGAAATCGCCCGCGACATGGCCCGCCACGTTCCCATGCACCGCCTGCTGCAAGGCGACGTGGGCGCGGGCAAGACCGTGGTGGCCGCCCTGGCCGCCACCATATGTATGGATGCGGGCTGGCAGTGCGCCTTGATGGCGCCTACCGAAATTTTGGCCGAACAGCACTTCCGCAAGCTGCTGGGTTGGTTGGAGCCCCTGGGCATCACCACCGCCTGGCTCACCGGCAACCAGAAGGCCAAAGAGCGTCGGCGCATGCTGGAGATGATCGAAAGCGGCGAAGCCAGGCTGGTGGTGGGCACCCATGCGGTCATCCAGGAAAAGGTGCATTTCAAGAATCTGGCGCTGGCCGTCATCGACGAGCAGCACCGCTTTGGCGTGGCGCAGCGCCTGGCCTTGCGCCGCAAACTGCGCCACGAGGGCATGGAGCCGCATCTGCTGATGATGACGGCCACCCCCATTCCGCGCACCCTGGCCATGAGTTATTACGCCGACCTGGACGTTTCCACGCTGGACGAGTTGCCGCCAGGGCGCACCCCCATCGTCACCAAAGTGGTGAACGAGGCGCGCCGCCACGAGGTGATCGAACGCATCCGCGCCCAAATTGCCCAGGGCCGCCAGGTTTACTGGGTGTGCCCGCTGATCGAAGAAAGCGAAGCGCTGGACCTGAGCAACGCCACCGAAACCCATGCCGAACTCAGTGCGGCCTTGCAGGGCACGCCCATCCCTTCGGGCGAGGCCGCACAGGTGGGCCTGCTGCACTCGCGCATGCCCAGCGACGAAAAAAAGGCGGTGATGGCCGCGTTTGTGCAAGGGCAGATGGCGGTGCTGGTCAGCACCACGGTGATCGAGGTGGGGGTGGACGTGCCCAACGCCTCGCTGATGGTGATCGACCATGCCGAGCGTTTTGGCCTGAGCCAGTTGCACCAGCTGCGCGGGCGGGTCGGGCGCGGCGCCGCGGCCTCCGCCTGCGTGCTGCTGTACGCCACAGGCGACGCCCCGCGCCTGAGCGAAGCCGCCCGCGAGCGCCTCAAGGCCATGGCCGAAACCAACGACGGCTTCGAGATTGCCCGCCGGGATCTGGAAATCCGCGGTCCCGGTGAATTTCTGGGCGCACGCCAGTCGGGCGAAGCCATGCTGCGTTTTGCCAATCTGGCCCTGGATGGCGCATTGCTGGAGTGGGCCCGCGCCGAGGCGCCCAAGCTGCTGGACCAGCACCCGGCCCTGGCCGACAAACATGTGCAGCGCTGGCTGGGCGGGAAGGCGGAGTATCTGAAGGCCTGAGCGTGCAACCCATTTCCCCCGTCTGGTAGGACAATAGCGCCATGACCCTCACCGAACTCAAATACATCGTTGCCGTGGCCCGCGAAAAGCACTTCGGCAAGGCGGCGGATGCGTGTTACGTGTCGCAGCCCACCCTGTCGGTGGCCGTCAAGAAGCTGGAGCAGGAACTGGACGTCAAGCTGTTTGAGCGCAGCGCCAGCGAAGTCACCGTCACGCCGCTGGGTGAAGAGATCGTGCGCCAGGCGCAAAGTGTGCTGGAGCAGGCGGCCAATATCAAAGACATTGCCAAGCGGGGCAAAGACCCCCTGGCGGGTTCTTTGCGGCTGGGTGTGATCTACACCATCGCGCCCTATTTGCTGCCGGATCTGGTGCGCCAGGTGATCCAGCGCACCCCGCAAATGCCGCTCATGCTGCAGGAAAACTTCACCGTCAAGCTGATGGAAATGCTGCGCACCGGCGAGCTGGACTGCGCCATTTTGGCCGAACCTTTTCCCGATGCCGGGCTGGCGGTGGCGCCTTTGTACGAGGAACCTTTTTTTGCGGCCGTGCCCATGACCCATGCGCTGGCCGCGCAGGACAGCGTGACCACGGAGCAGCTCAAGCGCGAGAACATGCTGCTTTTGGGCAGCGGCCACTGCTTTCGCGACCATGTGCTGGAGGTGTGCCCGGAGTTTGCGCGCTTCTCCAGCGATGCCGAGGGTATCCGCAAGAGTTTTGAAGGCTCGTCCCTGGAGACCATCAAGCACATGGTGGCTGCCGGCATGGGTATTACCCTGGTGCCGCGCCTGAGTGTGCCGCGGGAAGCGCTGGAGTCCAAAAAACGCCGCGCGGAGGATGCCTATATCAAGTACCTGCCGCTGCAAGATGGCGATGGGGTGCCGCCACCGACGCGGCGTGTTGTCCTGGCCTGGCGGCGCAGTTTTACCCGTTACGAAGCCATTGCCGCGCTGCGCAACGCGATCTACGCGTGCGAGTTGCCCGGTGTCAACCGCCTTTCTTGAAAACCATGCAACACCACGCACAACCCGGCATTCTGGAGCCCTTACCCGCCCAAGGGCGCTATCTGTTTTTTTCATTGCTTACCCATGCCACCCCCGCGGCGTTGGCCGAGAGCCTGCGCTGCCTGAGCGCACTGGTGGACGGACAGGCCGTGGTCGTAGGCATGGGCGCATCGCTGGTCCAGGCGCTGGGCGCACGGGTGCCCGGTCTGCGGGAGATGCCGGATTTCTCTACTCCCGGTGTGCCGGTTCCCCGCACACCCATGGCCCTGTGGTGCTGGCTGCGCGGAGCCGACCGGGGTGAGCTGGTGCTGCAATCCCTCGCGCTGGAGCACGCGGTGGCGTCCGGTTTGCAGTTGACCGGCGTGCTGGACGCGTTTCGCCATGGCGACCCCCAAGCCGAGCATGGCCGCGACCTGACCGGGTTTGAGGACGGCACCGAGAACCCGCAGGGGGACGCCGCCACTGCCGCCGCCCTGGTGCCCGAAGGGCCGCCGGGCTTGGCCGGTTCGAGTTTTGCCGCCGTGCAGCAATGGGTGCACGATATGGATGTCTTTGGCGCGATGGACACGCAAACCCAAGACCACGCCATCGGCCGACGCCGCAGTGACAACGAAGAGTTGGACGACGCCCCAGAGTCCGCCCACGTCAAACGCACTGCGCAAGAAAGCTTCAGCCCCGAAGCCTTTGTGCTGCGCCGTTCCATGCCCTGGGCGCAATCCCAGCAGTGCGGTCTGTTTTTTGTGGCGTTTGGCGCCACGCTGGACGCCTTCGAGGCGCAGATGCGCCGCATGGCCGGGCAGGACGACGGTGTGGTCGATGCCTTGTTTGGTTTCTCGCGGCCGGTGTCGGGCGCGTACCTGTGGTGCCCACCGCTGCACCAGGGGCGGCTGGACCTGCGCCAGCTGGGTTTGTAACTGGAATTACTTTTGCTATTAAAATAGTAGCTGCTTGCGCACTATCTACGGGGGCTTGAGCCCTGTTTGACCATGAATTCTGTCGCCCCACGCCTGCCCCTGTACCTGGATCTGATTCGCTGGAACCGCCCTGCTGGCTGGCTGCTGTTGCTGTGGCCGTCGCTGAGCGCGCTGTGGCTGGCCGCAGGGGGCTTTCCGGGCTGGCATCTGCTGGTGGTGTTTACGCTGGGCACCATCCTCATGCGCAGCGCCGGGTGCTGCATCAACGATGTGGCCGACCGCGAGTTTGACCGCCACGTCAAGCGCACGGCGCAGCGGCCCGTCACCCGGGGCGCTATTTCTCCGCGTGAAGCGCTGGCGGTTGGCGCCGTGCTGGCGCTGCTGGCGTTTGCGCTGGTGCTGACCACCAACACGGTGACGGTGCTCTGGTCCATTGCCGCGTTGGCGGTCACGCTGGTGTACCCCTTTGCCAAACGCCATGTGTCCATGCCGCAGGCGGTGCTGGGTGTGGCCTTCAGCTTTGGTATCCCCATGGCTTTTGCCGCCGTGCAGCAAGACGTGCCCTGGCAGGCCTGGGCGCTGCTGGTGGGCAACCTGTTCTGGGTGCTGGCCTACGACACCGAATACGCCATGGTCGATAGGGATGACGATTTGCGCATCGGCATGAAAACCTCCGCCATCACCCTGGGCCGCTGGGACGTGCCCGCCGTGCTGGGGTTTTACCTTGTGTACCTGGCCGTCTGGTCCTGGGTGGCCGCGCCGCTGGGGCACTCCGTGGGCTGGTGGCTGGGGGTGGCGGGCGCGGCAGCCCAGGTGGTCTGGCATGCCACGTTGATCCGAAGCCGTTCGCGCGAGGGTTGCTTCAAGGCCTTTCGCGTCAACCACTGGGTGGGGTTTGCGTTGTTCGCGGGCTTGGTGGTCAGCCTGTAATTCCGTTCCCCCATAAAAAAGCCCGATCTGCAGTGCAGTCGGGCTGGGTGCGGACGCTGAGAATAAGCGCCTGGGGTGAGTAACTGGCTTATTTGGCGCTCAGGCACTCTTTCATGTGATTCTTGCGGTCGGCGCCCTTCATGTCTTTGGCGGAGTCGTTGCACATTTTCATTTTGGACTGTCGGGCTGCCTTGCCTTCGACGGCCGCTGCAACAGCCGCCGCAGCGGGCTTGGCGCTCAGGCACTCTTTCATAAAAGCTTTGCGCTCGTCGCCCTTCAACTCCTTGGCTTTGGCATCTGCGTTGCAGGTGCCCATTTTCATCTGTTGCGGTGTTTTTACCTTTTCATCGGCCGCGTGGGCCACGCCCAACGCGAGAGACAGGCCCAGAGCCACAAGGGATAGCAATTTTTTCATCAGGTGTCCTAAAGGTTGAGTGGCGGCACCGCCGCCGTTGCGAACAAATCCACCGCCGGATTCCAGCATACAACGCGCCAAATGGCAATGTGGATGACCCGTACCCCCTGACCGTAAAATACCCGGCATGTTGTCCGTAAAAATTGAACTGCTCGAAGCCTTGGCGCACGCCCTGGAATCCTTATCACCCGGCGCGGGGGCCAAAGCGGCGTTTGAGTCGCCCAAGGTGGCCGCCCATGGTGATTTGGCCACCACGGCTGCCATGCAGCTGGCCAAACCGCTCAAACTCAATCCTCGCCAATTGGCTGAAAACCTGCGCGCCGCGCTGCTGGCCGCTGCCGCGTTCCAGCGCTGGGTCGAAGCGATTGACATTGCCGGCCCCGGTTTCATCAACATCAAGCTCAAACCCGAGGCCAAGCAGCAGATCGTGCGCGAGGTTTTGTCACAGGCTGCGCGGTTTGGTACGCAGGCCACCTCGGGCAAGCGCATGCTGGTGGAATTTGTATCGGCCAACCCCACCGGCCCCCTGCACGTCGGCCATGGCCGCCAGGCGGCTCTGGGGGATGCCATTTGCAATCTGTTCCAGACGCAGGGCTGGGATGTGTACCGCGAGTTCTATTACAACGACGCCGGGGTGCAGATTGGGACGCTCGCTACCAGCACCCATTTGCGCGCCCAAGGCTTCAAGCCCGGTGACACCTGCTGGCCCACCGACCCAGACAACCCGGCCAGCAAGGCGTTTTACAACGGCGAATACATTGCCGATATTGCGGCCGACTTTCTGGCGGGAAAGACCGTCAAATCCGACGACCGGGAGTTCACGGCCTCGGGCCAGTCGGACGATCTGGACGGCATGCGGGAGTTTGCCGTGGCCTACCTGCGCCGCGAGCAGGACCTGGACTTGCAGGCCTTCGCGGTCAAGTTCGACAACTACTACCTCGAAAGCAGCCTGTACACCAGCGGCCGGGTGGAAGACGCAGTCGGTCGCCTGCAGGCAGCGGGCAAGACCTATGAGCAAGACGGCGCGCTGTGGCTCAAATCCACCGAGTACGGCGACGACAAAGACCGCGTCATGCGCAAAAAAGATGGCAGCTACACCTACTTTGTGCCCGATGTGGCCTACCACATCAGCAAGTGGGAGCGAGGCTTTGAGAAAGTCATCAACATCCAGGGCACCGACCACCACGGCACCATCGCCCGCGTGCGCGCCGGTCTGCAAGCGGCCGGGGTGGGTATTCCCCAGGGCTACCCCGACTATGTGCTGCACACCATGGTGCGTGTGGTGCGGGGCGGCGAAGAGGTCAAGATCTCCAAGCGCGCGGGCAGCTACGTCACCTTGCGCGATTTGATCGAATGGACCAGCAAGGACGCCGTGCGCTTCTTCCTGCTGAGCCGCAAGCCCGACACCGAATACACCTTCGACGTGGATTTGGCCATCACCAAAAACAACGACAACCCGGTGTACTACGTGCAATACGCCCACGCCCGCATCTGCTCGGTGCTGGCCGCTTGGGCAGAAAAAGACGGCGGCGACGTGGCGAGTCTGGGCCAGGCCGACCTGACACCGCTGCAAAGCCCGCAGGCCATGGCACTCATGCTCTTGCTGGCCAAGTACCCCGAGATGCTCACCGCTGCCGCAGAAGGTTTTGCGCCGCACGATGTCACCTTTTATCTGCGCGAGCTTGCGGCCTGCTACCACAGCTACTACGATGCGGAGCGCATTCTGGTGGATGATGTCACGGTCAAACGTGCACGTCTGGCGCTGGTCGCGGCCACGGCGCAGGTGTTGCACAATGGCCTGGCCGTGCTCGGGGTGAGCGCGCCACAAAAAATGTAGTGAGTACCATGAGAGCAGACAGCATGAAACAACAGCGCGGCGGCACCATTCTGGGCTTCATCATTGGCGTGGTGGTCGGCCTGGCAGGTGCATTGGCGGTGGCGGTGTATGTCACCAAGGTGCCGGTCCCCTTCATGAACAAGGGCCAAAGCCGTAGCGCTGAGCAAGACGCTGCGGAAGCCAGGAAAAACAAGGACTGGGACCCCAACGCCGCCTTGTATGGCAAAAACCCCGCCAAGGTGACGCCGCCCGCCGCGCCCGCCGATGAGTATCCCGTAGCCAAACCGGCGCCAGATGGCAAGCCAGACGCGAAAGCGGATGTCAAACCCGATGCCAAGGGCGAGCTCAAACCCGCAGTCTCCGCAGACCCGCTGGGCGATCTGGCCAAGGCCAAAGCCAAGGCATCCCCTGCAGATGTCGGCGTGTTCTCCTATTTTGTGCAAGTGGGGGCTTTCAATAACCAGGCAGACGCCGAAAGCCACCGCGCGAAGCTGTCGCTCAGTGGCATCGAGACCAAGATATCGGAGCGTGAGCAGTCGGGCAAGACGGTGCACCGCGTGCGTGTGGGTCCATTCGATAAAAAAGAAGACGCTGAGCGGGCCAAGGAAAAGCTGGACAAGGCGGGCATGGCGACCGCCTTGGTGCGGGTGCAGCGCTGAGGCATTTCCTTATCTGCCGGAACTTTTGCCGCGCCGCGCGGTCGCAAATACCTTATTTGGAGTATTGATCTATGAAACGTCGTGAGTTTTCCCAGGCTGCGCTAGGGGCCGGATTGTTGTCATCCGCCTTGGTTTCGCCTTTGGCCCATGCACAGGCGAAAAAGCCCGTGGCCGGTACGGATTACCAGGTGCTGGACCCGCGTGCCTCGGTCGAGGCACCCGCTGGCAAGGTGGAAGTGGTGGAGTTTTTTTGGTACAACTGCCCGCATTGCAACGCCTTTGAACCCACCATGGAGGCCTGGGTCAAAAAACTTCCCAAGGACATCGCGTTTCGCCGCGTGCCTGTTGCTTTTCGCGATGACTTTGTGCCCCAGCAGCGTTTGTTCTATGCGCTGGACGCCATGGGCCTGGTCGAGAAGCTGCACGCCAAGGTGTTTGCCGCCATCCATGTGGAAAAACTCAATTTATCCAAAGGCGAAGCGATCACGGAGTGGGTCGGCAAGCAGGGCGTGGACAAGGCCAAATTTGTGGAACAGTACAACTCCTTCTCGGTGGTGACCAAATCAGGACGCGCTTCCAAGTTGCAAAACGAATACAAGGTGGAAGGTGTCCCCGCCTTGGGGCTAGCAGGGCGCTTCTATACGGACGGTTCCATGGCGGGCAGCATGGAGCGCGCTTTGCAGGTGGTGGAGTCGCTGGTGGCCGAGGTTCGCGCCAAGCGCTGAGTGTTAGGCGGCGTGCGCCGCTTCGGTGTGGCGGGAGGGGGTGACAAAGATCAACGCCGACGGGGACGATCAGAACTTAGAGGCTGGGCGGCCGGAACTTCCGGCACGCCTCGGTACAATGGCCGAAACGCTTATTCAGCAAGTTTCGTGCCTTTATGAAAATTCCTTTGCTTTCCTTGCTCCTGTGGGGGGTACTTGCAGGTGCCTTTGGCCCGGCCATGGCCGAAAAGGCCGACCGCAGCAAGCCCATGAACATCGAGGCTGACGCCTTGCGCTATGACGACCTCCAAAAGGTCAGTATCTTCACGGGCAATGTGGTGGTGACCAAGGGCACCATCCAGATCCGGGGGGCGCAAATTGAGGTGCGGCAAGACCCGGCGGGCAACCAATTTGGCGTGGTCGTTGGCGCCCGTGACAAGCTGGCCTTTTTCCGGCAAAAGCGCGAAGGATTGGACGAGTTCATTGAGGGCGAGGCCGAAACCATCGAGTACGACGGCAAGGCCGATACCGTGAAATTCCTCAAAAAAGCCCAGCTGCGCCGCTACCGTGGCGTCACCTTGGCCGATGAAATCACCGGGGGACTCATCGTCTACGAAAACACCACGGAGTTGTTCAGCGTGGATGGCGGCAGCGCCCTCAAAGGCATGCCCGGCGCACCTGTGGGACGGGTGCGGGCCATGCTGACGCCCAAGCCCGAAGGTGCTGCGTCCGCTCCCTCGGCGGGGCAGCCCAGCCCGGCCTTGCGCGCGACCACCACCCTGGGGGCGACGCAGTGAACGCGACGGCGGAGCACCCTGTCGCTGCGGCCACCCCTGCCGGGCTGGTGGACTCCGTGGGCTGTCTGGAAGCCCGCCATTTACAGAAGTCCTACGGCAAGCGCCAAGTCGTCAAAGACGTGTCCCTGGCGGTGCGTACCGGGGAAGTGGTGGGGCTGCTGGGGCCCAATGGCGCTGGCAAGACCACCTCGTTTTACATGATCGTGGGCCTGCTGCGCGCCAGCGCGGGGGACATCACGATCGACGGCCAGTCCATCGAGCACATGCCTATCCACCGCCGTGCGCGGCTGGGCTTGGGTTACTTGCCGCAGGAGGCCTCCATCTTCCGCAAACTCAATGTGGAAGACAACGTGCGCGCCGTGCTGGAATTGCAGCGCGACGAGCGCGGCCACCCGCTGAAGCGCCCGGAAATCGAGGCGCGCCTGACCGCGCTGCTGCAGGAACTGCGGGTGGAGCATTTGCGGGAGTCGGCGTCTTTGGCGCTGTCGGGCGGGGAGCGCCGCCGGGTTGAGATTGCCCGCGCCCTGGCCACCCGGCCCCGTTTTATTTTGCTGGACGAGCCGTTTGCCGGCATCGACCCGATTGCAGTGATCGAGATCCAGCGGATCATCAATTTCCTCAAGGCCCGGGGCATCGGGGTTTTGATCACCGACCACAATGTGCGCGAAACCCTGGGCATTTGCGACCACGCCTACATCATCAGCGATGGCCGCGTGCTGGCGCAGGGCACCCCTTCCGAGATCGTGAACAACGCCGATGTGCGCCGCGTGTACCTCGGCGAACACTTCAAGATGTAGCCCGGTGCGCGCATGAAACAAGGGCTTTCACTTCGCGTCTCGCAACACCTGGCGCTCACCCCCCAACTGCAGCAATCGATCCGTTTGCTGCAGTTGTCCACGCTGGAACTCGGCCAGGAAGTCGAGCAGATGCTCGACGAGAACCCCTTTCTGGAACTGACCCAGGACGAAGCGGTGCGCGAGGATTTTGGTCTGGCGCAGGCCGATACGCCGGTCAGTGGGGCCGAGCGCGAAGCAGAGTTTGCTCCTAATACCATAGCTGACTACGCAGCTTCTACGGGGGCTGAAGGCAAAAATGACGATGAAGCCACGCCCTTGTCGGCCGATGATGGTGTGAGCTGGGACGGCGACGGCACCACCGAAATGGCGCCCGACGATGGCGAGTGGGGCGGTGAAGCCAAGGCCAGCACCAACAACCTGGGCGGTGAGGAGGACAAAGACGCCACCGAGCTGGCCCGCTCCCAGGAGTCTTTGCAGAGTTATCTGCACCGCCAGGCCCTGGGCTTGCGTCTGGGGGATGCTGACTGTGCCGCCCTGCGGTTTTTGATCGAATCCCTCAACGACGATGGCTACCTGGAAGACCCGCTGGAAGACCTGGCACGCAGCCTGGGTGCCCAGGATGAGGAGCAACTGGAGGACATGCTGCACCACTTTACGGTGGCGCTGGGGCTGTTGCACAGCCTGGAGCCCGTGGGGGTGGGGGCACGGGACTTGGGTGAGTGCCTGCGCCTGCAACTCAAGGCGCTTGTGAGCGATGCCCACGGCGCCACAGTGCGCGTATCACCCGAAACCTGTGCGGTGCTGGCGGTGGCCTTGCGCATCTGTAGCCAGCCGATGGACTTGCTGGCCCGCCGGGACATCAAGCGCCTGGTGCAGCTGTGCGACGGCACCGACGCCCAGGTGCGCGAAGCCATTGCCCTGATTGGGCGCCTGGAGCCCAAGCCGGGGCGCCGTTTCGTGGACGTGGAGCGCAACATCGTGGTGCCCGACGTGATCGTGTTGCAAATCAGCAAGCCCGGCAGCGCGAACCCGAAGTTCCGGGTGCAGCTCAACGCCGACGTCATGCCCCGGCTGCGCGTGCACGACATCTACGCCAACGTGCTGCGCAACCACCGGGGCGGCAAGGACGGCGCGGGCCACGCCGCCCTGCAGCAGCGCCTGCAGGAGGCGCGCTGGTTCATCAAGAACATCCAGCAGCGCTTTGACACCATTTTGCGCGTCAGCACCGCCATCGTGGAGCGGCAAAAAGGTTTTTTCAGCCACGGCGAGATGGCCATGCGCCCGCTGGTGCTGCGCGAGATTGCCGACGAACTGGGCCTGCACGAGTCCACCATCAGCCGCGTCACCACCGCCAAATACATGGCCACGCCCTTTGGCACCTTCGAGCTGAAGTATTTCTTTGGTTCGGGCCTGGGCACCGAGTCGGGCGGCAACGCCTCCAGCACCGCGGTGCGGGCGCTCATCAAGCAATTCATCGCGGCGGAAAGCACGAAAAAACCCTTGAGCGACAACCAGATTTCAGACATGCTCAAGGAGCAGGGCATTGAGTGCGCCCGGCGCACCGTAGCCAAATACCGCGAGGGGCTGAAAATTGCCCCGGCGTCATTGCGAAAAGCGCTGTAGCGCCTTCGCTCCAGGCCCGTTGTGGGCCGCAAGGATATTGCCATGAACCAACTTCAATTGTTTTTGCCCTGCGCCGCTGGCGTGGAAGACTACCTGGCGCCCGAGATCTTGCAGATCACGGGCTTGCCACCGGGTTGCATCACCAAGCAGCGCGGGGGCGTGGCGGTGCGCACCTCGTTTGCGCACGCCATGCTGCTCAACCTCTACAGCCGCCTGGCCCAGCGGGTGCTGGTGCTGGTGTCGTACACCGAGTACCGCAGCGAGCAGGACCTGTACCGCGCGGCCTGCGAGGTGGCCTGGGAGCGTTGGTTCACGCCCCGCGAGAGCATCAAGGTGGAAGTGACCGCGCAGCACAGCCCGCTGACGTCCCTGAACTTTGCCGCGCTCAAGGTCAAGGACGCGGTGTGCGACCGCTTCCGCGAGAAATCCGGCGGTGTGCGCCCCGATGTGAACACCCAGTGGCCCGATGTGCGCATCTACGCCCACCTCACCACCGACGCCTGCTCCTTGTACATCGACACCTCGGGCGAACCGCTGTTCAAGCGCGGCTGGCGCGAGGACAAGGGCGACGCGCCCCTGAAAGAAACCCTGGCCGCCGCCATGATTGCCGCCAGCGGATGGGCCTCGGGCGACGAGGACCTGATGCCGCTGTACGACCCCTGCTGCGGCAGCGGCACCGTGGTGATCGAGGCGGCGCAGATTGCCTGCAACATCGCGGCCGGTGCGGGCCGGCGTTTTGCATTTGAAAAATACCTGCCTTTCAGAAGCCAGGAGTGGGCTGCCTTGAAACAGGACGCCGCCGCAGCGGTGGTCAAACCCGAGCCGGGCCAGAAGGCGCTGATTTATGGCAGCGATGTCTCGCACCGCATGGTGGACTTTGCCCAGCGCAACGCCGAACGCGCCGGGGTGGCCGATGTGATCGAGTTCCGTGGCGGCGACGCCCTGCAGCGCATGCCCCCGATCGAGGGGGGCGGTGTGATGCTGCTCAACCCGCCTTACGGCGAGCGTATCGAGGTGGGTGGCGTGGCCGGGGCGGGCCGCATGGGCGCAGACGCTGAGCAAGTCGGTCGTTTTGGTGCCCGCGAACTGGCCCACACCGAGGACGGCGGCGAGTTCTTCAGCCAGTTGGCCAGCCACTGGAAGAAAAACTACGCCGGCTGGACCGCCTGGGTGCTCACCCCCGACCTCAAGCTGCCCGGCAAAATGCGCCTGAAGGAGTCGCGCCGCGTGCCCATGTGGAACGGCCCGATCGAGTGCCGCATGTTCAAGTTCAGCATGGTCAAAGGCGCCATGCGGGAGCCCCGCGCTTGATTGTTCTGGACACCAACATCGTTCTGGACCTGTTCGTCTTCAGCGACCCCGCCACCCAGCCGCTGTCGGACCGGCTGCTATCGGGCGCACTGCGCTGGATTGCCACGCCCCCCATGCGCAACGAGCTGGAGCGCGTGCTGGCCTATCCGCAGATTCAGCGCCGCCTGCAATTGCACGGGCGCGGGGCCGAAGACGTGTTGGGCCGCTTTGACGCCCAGGTGCAGGTCATGGCGGTGGCCGGCAAAGCCAGCGTCACCTGCAAAGACCCGGACGACCAAAAGTTCATCGACCTCGCGGTGGCCCACCAGGCCCGGCTGTTGAGCAAGGATCACGCCGTACTTTGTATGCGAAAAAGGCTTCTAGTCCTTGGTGTGCTTGCGCAAGAAGCTATCAAATAGATAGCATCTGCTTTGTTCGCTTAGCGGCACACTCCCCAATCGCCGACGCCAGGGGCGGCCCATTGGCGCGAGAATTGGCCCGAGCAGCAGAACTGGACGTCGTCCTTGTCCAGGTTGACACCGGCCGGGGCACACAACCTGCGGGAGGACGGTGTCTCTCCCCCGTCATAGATGTAGTTAAACCGACCGGCACCATCGGACATGCGTGTCTGCCGACCGCCGGTCGGCGTGATGTCATCCCCGTAGCGCTCGCTGAGGTCGGCATCCGCATAGGGGCCAAAGTCGAACAGCCACTTCCTGTTGTCGCGGGTGTTGTAAACCGCCTTGCGCCATTCTTTGGCACAGGCCAGTCCATCGTTCATGCCCACGAGTTGTCCCGGATCGGCAATATTGTTTTGGTTGCCGCCACACATGAATCCGTCTGGATTGCGTACGCAGCAGTTGTCATGCAGGATGGACCCGACGGCGACATGGGCCCGGGTGGTCCCATTGGACTGGGCCTGGGTACCGGCCAAGGGCGCACCGTCGCAACCCGGTCCGATACCCCCAAAACAACGCTCGGGTTTGCCTCTTTTGTTGAGGAATTTGGCGGCCCAGGTGGTCCGTGCCCTTTCGGCCTCCGCCCTTCTTTGCGCCTCTTGCTGCGCGCGCTGTGCTTCCTGTTGCGCACGCTGTGCTTCTTGTTGTGCGCGCTGCGCATCCGCCACATTGCCTGCCAGATTGGCGTAGTACCGATTGACCTCAGGCTGGCGCAGGTAGGTCAACAGCCCGCGGTAGCCGCCTCCCTCACGCCCCGCCATCATGTCCACCACGGCATTTTTGATGAGCGCCTCTTGATCCCACCAGGCAGCGCCCTTGAAGGCTTCTCCCAGCGCACGGCGCGCGGTTTCACGCTGTTCCGCCGGGGCAGTTTTCAACCAGCCCAGATGGGCGGCCGCCAGCGACTCCACGGTGGCCAGCATGGGGGCGTTTGCCGGTTGCGACATCCAGTAATTGAGTTCGTCATTCGAAGGGCGCCGGCCAAAAGCGACCAGGTAGGAATTCACCACCAGTTCGTTCGCGCCCGCTCTGGCACCCAGATTGCCTGGCGTGGCAGAGCCAGAGGGCGGGGTGACCGCAAGCCGTGCCTGCATCCAGCCATTGCCGCAGGGGCGGTCACAGCCCCCGGTCAACGTGGTGGAGCCCGGCAGCTGGTTGACAGGAATCACGATGCCATGCTGGTATTGCCCTCTGCCATTGACTTTGGCGACCCCCATATGGACCCATTTGCCTTGCCATAGGTAAAAGCTCATGTAGGAGTTGGGCTGTGCATTGCCCCTTATCGTCACACTTTGGCCCGGAGTTGCACTGGATGGCGAAAACGCCATGGTTGCGGCGGACGCATTCACCGCGGTAAACCAGCACAGCACCCCGAAAAGCAATTTCAAAAATGCAAATTTCATGTTGTCCTCCTGGTTGTTGAATGTCTGGGGCGGCCTATTCCACACAGTCCGGTTGCGAATATTTGGGAATGTTCGGGTGGCATTTTGGGGGTGGTGCGGATGTGGTTGGCGCCGACGGTGGGTAGCCGCCGGGTGCCCCGGCGAGGGGATCCGGGTAAGCCGATGGCGGTGGATAGCTGCTGCTTGGTTCTGTGGGAGCGGTCGGGTAGGCCGACGGCGTTGTGTAGCTGCCGGGAACGGGGGCAGGGTCGCTGCTGGGCCCGGACGCGCCGACCGGTAGCGCCTGTCCCTGCTGTCCCAATGCGTTGAACAGATCCCCAATGTTCTTGAGGGTCCGTGCAAACCCTTCCAGCGCTTGGGCCGGATCTGCGGACGCGTCCGGTGCGGGCGACCCTTGCATGGGCGAGCCCGGCGGGGCTGGATAAGCGGTCGGTCCTGCAGGAAAGCCGCCGCCCACCGCAGAGGGCGGCGGGTCGTTGGCCGGGGGCGGTGCAACGCTGGAAGCCTGTGGCAGACCGCCGCGGTAGATGCCGCCCGTCAGCCGCCCTTCGTAGTCGGTTTTTGTGGAAGGCAGATGGAACGCAGCCACCGCCACGGTTTCGGCGGGGTAGACCAGGAATACCACGTACGGACGGTTCACCACCAAGCGGTTGTTCCGGTTGGTTTCCAGCCGCAGCAGCGACTGCGAGACATCGACGACCAAGCCACTCACCGCGCCGGCTGGCAGCGCGGCATAGTGCTTGAACCGTGACGCCGATTCACGCGGAACAATCACAAAACCGGTAGCGCCCGCCACCGATTCTGAAAATTCTATAAGCAGAGTCACACCTACCTGTGTGGCTGCGCCGCCGCTGGCGGGTTCTGAGGATGCCACTGCCCCGGTGCAGCGAAAACATTGGTAGGTGGAGGTATGCGCCAGACCGTTGTAGCTGTACTGGAAACGGAAGGCGTTGTCGCCGATGAGTTGCCCGGGGCCGCGAATGCGGGATTCTGAAAAGACGATCTGCCCGTCTTTGAGTGTGTAGCGGCCGGTGGTGGAGGACTCGGTATAGGAGCCATCGGCCCGGATTTCGATCGGCGGTGCCGAGGGGCAGCGTCCACCGGCGCCGCCCGCATTGAAGCTCACACATCGGTAGGCGCCGGGACTGAGCGCCCAGCTGAAGGCACCCACCGCGCTCAGCACGCAAAAGAGACAAAGGGAGACAACGCGCCGCACGGCTTGCCGCCCTGCATTGCCGCCGTGAAGGTCTAGACGCTGTGGTTCGACAATCCTGGCCATGGTGTTGCCCTCGGGTGGACTTTTGGGGGAGCCGCATTCGATGGTCCATTATGTGCGGATCACTGCAAAACACAAGAGCCCGGTGCGCTGCAAAACTTGCCGCCCTGAGCACCGGACACGGCAAAATACGGGTATTCCCCATTTCTACCAGGCCCCGCCCATGACCCAAGACCCCTCCCAACCCGCCGCTGACCTCACCGAGGCGCTGGCTTTGCACGAAATGAGTCCCGAGGAGTTCGATGAAATTGACGCCATCCTGGACGAGATGCGCACCCGCTTTGACGAAACGCCACAGTGGGAGTTTTGCGAGGGTTTCATGGCGGCACTGGTGTGCTGCCGCCGTCCGATTCCCGCGTCCGAATACATCGAGGTGCTGCTGGACGTGAGCGAAGACGGGCCCAGTGAAGGCTCATTTGCCGACGCCGCCCAGCGCGAACGTTTCCTGCAGCTGTGGGACAAGCGCTGGCACGAAGTGGTCACGGCGCTGGACACCGAAATCAAGGCGCTGGACGACGAAGCCGCGTACCAGCCCGAGGTGATGGACGTGCGCGGCGCCATTGCGGCCTTGCCCGAAGAGGAGCGCGCCGCCATGGCCGGCGATGAGGTCCCCGCGTTTGCCCGGGTCTGGGCCTTGGGCTTCATGTTCGCCGTGGAAAGCTGGCCCGAAGAATGGGCCGCACCGCGTGACAAAGACGCGGCAAAGCGGCTGGATGCCGCTTTGCAGGCGGTGGTCGCCCTGACCGAAGACGACGAGGGTGAGCCCGAAATGTCCCCCTTCAGCGATGACGCGCCCCCCACCATGAGCCTGGCCCGCCTGAACACCTTTGTGGATGCCGTGTGGGCGGTGTACGACCTGCGCGAGATCTGGCGCAGCATCGGTCCGCGGGTGGAAACCCTGCGCAAGCAAGCCACGCCCGGCCGCAATGACCTGTGTTCCTGCGGTAGTGGCAAGAAATACAAGAAATGCCACGGGGCGTGAAGTCATCGAAAACCCTTGCTTAAGTGCTTCGAGTGACCGACAGCGCTTGATCGGGGGCTGATTGATGGCATCATCCGCCTACCAGAAGAAAAGGATCGGATCGGGCGCAGGTCGCCGCCATCCGGCCAATGCCTGATCAGGGGGGTGGACATATCGGCAAATAACGGCACAGTGCCAGCCAGTTTGGGGACGAAAAGCATGAATTTTTCCAATTTCAAGATCAGCGTCAAGCTGGGCATCATTTTTCTGGTTCTGGTGGTTGTTACCGCCGTAGCGGGCGGATTTGCTTTGCTGCAACTGTCCAGAATCAACGCCAATACCGAAGACATGGCGGGCCACTGGCTGCCCAGCATTGAATACCTGGGCGAGCTGCAAGACCAGCTCAACGCCTTTCGCCGGGCCGAATTGCAACACGTGATGGCGGTGCTGGGAGAGGAGAAAAGCCCGGAGGAAGACCGCATCATCGTTGCCAAAAAAACGTTGACGGAAGTGGGGGGCAAGTTTGAAGCCTTGCTCGACAACGCGCCTGAAAAGGAGGCCTGGGCCACCTATGCCAAAAGCCTGACCCGCTATTACGACGCCAATACCAAGCTGTTGGCCTTGTCGAATGTCGGCCCGGCCGAGGCACAAGCCAGCACCGCCTACCTGAACGGGGAGTCCCAGTCGGCGTTCAAGGCCCTGTTCAAAGCCACGGATGCCATGATGGTGCTGAACATGAAAGGCGTGGATCTGGCCCGCGCCAGCGCCCAGTCCACCTACACCGGCTCGCGCACCGGTGTGGTGGTGATGGTGCTCTTGTCCATAGGCCTGGCGGTAGGCTTGGGCCTGTGGATTACACGCCAGATCACCAAGCCGATTGCCTTTGCGGTGGACGCCGCCAAGGGCTTTGCCCAGGGCAATTTGGCCACGGAGTTGAAAGTGCAAGGCACGGATGAGCCCGCCCAACTGTTACACGCCATGGAAACCATGCGCGCCAGTCTGTCGGCCGTCGTGGCCGGGGTGCGCCAGGGCTCCGAGGGCGTGGCCACGGCCAGCGCCGAAATTGCCCAGGGCAACCACGACCTGAGCGCACGCACCGAACAACAAGCCAGCGCGCTGGAGCAAACCGCAGCCAGCATGGAAGAGCTGGGCGCCACCGTCAAACAAAATGCCGACAGCGCCCGCCAGGCCAACCAGCTGGCCATGAGCGCCTCCACGGTGGCGGTCAAGGGCGGTGAAGTGGTGGGCCAGGTGGTGGAAACCATGAAGGACATCAACGCGTCCTCGCGCAAGATTTCCGACATCATCGGCGTGATCGACGGCATCGCCTTCCAAACCAATATCCTGGCCTTGAATGCCGCGGTGGAAGCGGCGCGCGCCGGGGAGCAAGGCCGCGGTTTTGCGGTGGTGGCCTCCGAGGTGCGCTCCCTGGCCAGCCGCTCGGCCGATGCGGCCAAAGAGATCAAGAGCCTCATCAACGCCAGCGTGGAGCGCGTCGAGCACGGCACCATTCTGGTCGACCAGGCCGGCGTCACCATGACCGAAGTGGTGAGCTCCATCCGCCGGGTGACGGACATCATGGGCGAAATCAGCGCCGCCAGCAACGAGCAGTCCATGGGGGTCTCCCAAGTGGGTGAGGCCGTCACCCAGATGGACCAGACCACGCAGCAAAATGCGGCCTTGGTGGAAGAAATGGCCGCAGCGGCCAGCAGCCTCAAGTCCCAGGCCCAGGAGCTGGTGCAAACGGTGGCCGTATTCAATCTGGGAAGCAATTTTCATGCGGTGACCGCGTCCAGGGCGCAGGTGCGATCCAGCATTCCCAAAAGCACCCCTTTCAGCGGCACCGAGCGTCGGGCCACAGGCACCTCCAAAGGGGCGGCAGCCCGCGCCTCCGCCTCCGCCAAACCCAAAGCGCCCGCCTCGCCCATGGCGGCACCCGCACAGTTGCCCAAACCGGCACCCAAGGTGACCGCCAAGGCCACGCCCGCCGGTGGGGACGACGATTGGGAAACGTTCTGACACTGGGCTTGCTGGTGCTGGCCGCACGCAACGTCGTAACTTATTGTGTCGGGTTCAGCGATGGCGGCGTGACTGGCAGGCGCAGGCGAAATTCGGCCCCTGCCCCCAGCGCACTGTGGGCCTCTATGCGCCCGCCCAGCACGCCCGTCACGAGGTTGTGCACAATGTGCAAACCCAGTCCCGAGCCACCTTGGCCCAGGCGGGTGGTGAAAAACGGGTCAAAAATGCGACCGAGGTGGTGAGGGTCAATGCCACGCCCACTGTCGCGCACGGTGATTTCCACTTCGTGTTCACCCACGGCGCTGGCCTTGACCTCAATCGCCCCCGTTTGGCCGGGCCCAAAACCGTGGAGCATGGCGTTGTTGACCAGGCTGATCAGTACCTTGCCCAAGGGCTCGGGGTAGCTGTCCAGCACCAGGTGGTGGTCGATGTCTGCGCTGACCTGGCAACCGGAGTCGAGGACGGCTGACTCCAGCATCAGCAAGGCTTCGCTCACCACGGCGTGCAACGCAAACACCCGGCGCGGCGAACTGGCTTGGTCCACAGCCACTTGCTTGAAGTTGTTGACCAGGTCCCCGGCACGGCCCAGGGTGCGCACCAACAGGCTGGAGGCAAATTGTGTTTCGGCAATGAACTGGTCCAGGGTCGAGCGGCGCAAGCCGCTTTGCGTGGAAAGCGCGAATTCGCGCGCCTTGTCTTCCAGCGCGCTGGCCACCGTCAGGGCATTGCCAATCGGGGTGTTGAGTTCATGGGCCACCCCAGCCACCAAGGCCCCCAGAGCTGCCAGTTTTTCCGATTGCACCTTGCTTTCGCGCAGCACCTCTTCGGCGCGTCGGTGCATGGTGCGGTCTTCCAGAATCCAGATCGTGCCCTGGCTGGGCTGCTTGGGGTTGGCCACATAACCAATCAGATTCACCCACAGGGCCTCGCCATTGCGGTGCTGCATGTACAGCTCGGTTTGCAGCGGACGGCTGTGCGAAAGCAAGGGAAAGGCCTGCTGGCTCAGGGCGTCGTATTCTTCCTGTGAGCGGTACAACATGCGTGCCGGCTGGCCGACGGCTTGCCCTTCGGCGTAGCCGAACATGTCGCCAAAGCGCGGGTTATAGCGGGTGATGTGCCGGTCCCGTGTGAACAGAATGCCCACCGAGGCGTTGCTGATGAAGGCTTCCAGTTCGTGCAAAGACTCTTCCAGCCGCTCACTGGCACGCCGGGTGGACTCAATGTCCACCACGATCCAGACCGTTCCCCGCCCTGCGTCGGTGGGGTCCAGCGCTTTGGCGTAGACCTGGCACCAGACCAGGCTGCCGTCCTTGCGCTTGAAGCAGGCTTCGGTTTCAAAGGGATGGCCGCTGCCCAGCAAGGGGCCAGCCGCCAGACCCAGGGCATCATAGTCGGCCTGGGACGGAAAGACCGTGACCGTTGGGCGTCCTGCCAGTTCATCGGGGGCATAGCCCAGAATTTCGGCGCAGCGGGTGTTGCAGCGCTGGAACACCTGTCCGTGGGAGTAGGCCAAACCGACCGCCGCATTGGCAAACACCGCTTCCAGCTCCAGCAAGGTCAGCCGACGTTCTTCTTCGGCGGCCTTGCGGGCGCTGATGTCGCTGATGATCCAGATGGTGCCTTCGGATGGATTTTTGGGATCGACCAGGTAGGCGACCGCATCCCCCCAAAACAGGCTGTTGTCCTGGTGGCGGAAACGCATTTCGGCAGCATAGGTTCCCCCGGTGGACAGCAGGGGAAACGCTTGACGGCTGACCTCTTCCATGGCGTCTGGCGAGGGGTACAGCGTCAAGGTGGGCTGGCCGATGCCTTCGTCCCCCGTAAAGCCGAAGAGTTCGGCAAATTTGCGGTTGTAGCGGGTGATATGCCGGTTTTGCGAGAATCCGATTGCCACCGGCGCATTCGCCATCAGCGCCTGAAACTCCAGCAGCGTGCGCGCATTGTCCGCCAGCGGTGCGCCACTGATAGGCAGGTGCGGCGCGCCAGTGGGCGGGATGTCAGGGCTGGGTTCTGTGCTCATGCTCCATTTTGCGCCAAACACGCCCCTTGTTTCCTGACGAATTCAAGGTCGGTGTTCCGTGTGCCCTATTGATCCAGCACAAATTATGGCCCCCGTATTCAAAATATTTGTCCCATCTCACCCGAATGGGGGATAGACGGGAGAGGAAACGGCTCCTACGATGCGCCTTCCTCGCAGTGCAACACCGTTGCCACTGATAACGATAAAGCGATTCCAGGGAGATAGAGCATTGACAGCAGCCACAGGGATGCTGGTGCCCAACAGCACCAGCACACACAATTATTCCAACGCATCCGACCCCCAAGGCAGTGGAGCCCATCCGTCAAACCCAGGCGACACCCTGGCCCCCCTATCCGCCCTGTGCACCGTCGCCCGCTTCCATCAGATCGCAGCCGACCCCGCCACCCTGGCCCACCAGCTGGGCCTGTCCACCAGCGACACCCTCACCCCCAACGACATCCTGCGCGCCGCCCAGCACCTGGGCCTCAAAGCCAAACGCTCCACCACCACGGTAGAACGTTTAGGCCTGACCCCTTTGCCCGCGCTGGCCCTGATGCGTGCACCTGATGGCAGTGACGACGGAAGTTTGCGCCTGGTCATCCTGGCGCAAAGCGACGGCCAACGCGTCTTGTTGTCGGACGGTGCCAAGGGACGCACCACCATCGAACCCATCGAAGTCTTCGCCCAGCACTGGACGGGTGAACTCATCTTGCTCACCAGCCGCGCCACGCTGGCCGGCGCCCTGGCTAAATTCGACTTCAGCTGGTTCATCCCCGCCCTGGTCAAATACCGCAAGCTGCTGGGCGAAGTCTTGCTTATCAGCTTCATGCTGCAACTCTTCGGCCTGGTGTCTCCGCTGTTCTTTCAGGTGGTAATGGACAAGGTATTGACGCACCATGGCGTCACCACCCTGGACGTATTGGTCATCGGCCTGGTCATCGTCGTCGTCTTCGAGTCCATCCTCAATGCGCTGCGCGCCTACGTCTTCAGCCACACCACCAGCCGCATCGACGTCGAACTCGGCGCCCGCTTGTTTCGCCACCTGGTGCAACTCCCCCTGGCCTACTTCCAGGCCCGCCGGGTCGGCGACTCGGTGGCCCGTGTGCGTGAGCTGGAAAACATCCGCAGCTTTCTCACCGGCAACGCCCTGACGGTTCTGCTCGACGTCTTCTTCTCCGTGGTCTTCATCGCCGTCATGCTCTTCTACAGCGTGCCATTGACCCTGATCGTATTGGTCAGCCTGCCCCTGTACTTCGGCCTGAGCCTGTCCGTAGTCCCCCTCCTGCGCGCCCGGCTGGACGTCAAGTTCGCCCGCGGCGCCGAGAACCAGTCCATGCTGGTCGAAACCGTCACCGGCATCCAGACCGTGAAAGCCACCGCCCTGGAGCCCGCCTTTTGCAAACGCTGGGACAACCAGCTGGCAGCCTACGTCTCCGCCAGTTTTAAAACCCAGAACCTGGCCAGCGTAGCCCACGAAGGCGTCAACCTCATCGGCAAACTCGTCAACGCCGCCACCCTGTGGTACGGCGCCCATCTGGTGATGAACAACGATTTGACCGTGGGCCAGTTCGTCGCCTTCAATATGTTTGCCCAACGCGTCTCGCAACCCATCATGCGCATGGCGGAACTCTGGACCGAGTTTCAACAGACTGGCATTTCCGTGGCTAGGCTGGGCGACATCCTCAACACCCGCACCGAAGTGCCCCCCACCAGCACCGCGCAGCTCCCCGCGCTCAAAGGCCAGATCACCCTCGACAAAATCACCTTCCGCTACCGCCCCGAAAGCCCGCCGGTGCTGCACGCCCTCAGCCTGGACGTGCGCCCCGGCGAAGTCATCGGCATCGTCGGGCGCTCCGGCTCCGGCAAAAGCACCCTCACCAAACTGGTGCAACGCCTGTACAGCCCTGAAGGCGGCAGATTGCTGGTGGACGGTATCGACATCAGCCTGATCGACGCCGCGCAATTACGCCGCCAGGTCGGCGTCGTCCTGCAGGAAAACCTGCTCTTTAACCGCTCCGTGCGCGAAAACATCGCCATCACCGACCCCGCCGCCCCGATTGAAGCCGTCATGCGCGTGGCCCAGCTCGCAGGCGCCCACGAATTCATCAGCGAACTGCCTGAAGGCTATGACACCCTGGTCGGTGAACAAGGCGGCTCCTTGAGCGGCGGCCAGCGCCAAAGAATCGCCATCGCCCGCGCCTTGTTCACCAACCCGCGCATCCTTATTTTGGACGAAGCCACCAGCGCGCTGGACTACGAAAGTGAAGCCATCATCCAGAAGAACATGCAGTACATCTGCAAAGGCCGCACCGTGCTCATCATCGCCCACCGCCTCTCCGCCGTGCGCCACGCCCACCGCATCATCGTCATGGACAAAGGCCAGATCATTGAAAGCGGGCCGCACGATGCGCTGGTGAACAAGCCCGACGGCATGTACGCCTACCTGTGGCGCATGCAGGATGGCGGCAAACCCACCGAAGGCGTCGCAAAGGGAGAAAACGTATGAGCAACCATGCCGTTCGCCCTGAGCCCGTCGAAGGGGCTGCACCCGTCCCAAAACCTCCGCACCCGATCCTGGAACTTCTTTCCCGCTACCGCGCCGTCTTCTCTGCCGCCTGGACCCACCGCGCAGAACTTGCAGGCCCCGCCCGCCTGGCCGATGAAATGGCCTTTTTACCGGCGGCACTCTCCCTGCAAGACACCCCCGTGCACCCCGCGCCCCGGCGCTTTGCTTACCTGCTCATGGGCTTGTTTGTGCTGGCACTGCTCTGGTCCATCGTCGGCGAGGTCGATATCGTGGCCGTGGCACCGGGGCGCATCATCGTGTCTGACCGCACCAAGGTCATCCAGCCGCTGGAAGCCAGCGTGGTCAAAGCGGTGCTGGTCAAAGACGGCGACAAAGTCCAAGCAGGCCAGGTGCTGATTGAACTGGACCCGACCATGACCAGTGCCGACCTGGCCAATGTGCAGGAGCAGCGCCAGGCCGCAGCCTCCGAGATGGCGCGCACCCAGGCCTTGCTGCAGTCGCTATCAAAACAGGAGCTGCCTGCGCCCGTTTTACGGGGGCTGGAGGCCGATTTGGCACCCAATACCCCGGCAATCCAATCCCAGCTGCAATCCGAATGGCAAGACATCCGCGCCAAACTCGCCAAGCTCGATGCCGAACACCAGCACCGCCAGGCCGAAATCACC
>Ga0156180_1024_pt1 | contig 29104 bp, 24 predicted proteins | sample RifCSPlowO2_12_FD_107833 | JGI IMG/M metagenome (GOLD analysis project Ga0156180, IMG submission 107833) | Burkholderiales bacterium RIFCSPLOWO2_12_FULL_61_40
CGGTGTTCAAAGAAGGCGATATGGGCAGTGCGTTTTACGTCGTCATTGCGGGCGAGGTGACGGTGCTCAAGCAACGCAATGGCGAGTACGTGGTGCTGGCGCATTTGGGCATTGGCGAGTGTTTTGGTGAAATGGCGCTGGTGCGCGACGACGTTCGCACCGCCACCGTGCTGGCCGTGCGTGACAGCGTCACCATGCGGTTCGAGCGCGAGCGCATCGACGCCAACCCCGAAAGCGCGCACATCATCTACCGCAACATTGCCCGCATCTTGTCAGGCCGCCTGCGCAAGTCCAGCGTGATGCTGGCGGACCTGGTGGTGCAAAGCAAGGGCCCGGGCGGCAAGGCCCCGGTGTAAAACGCTCCCGCCAGGCCTCAAGGCGCGAGTACCCTGATCTGCACCAGTTGGGCCGCATCGGCTTCCACCGTGCGCGTGGAATACACCCCCGGTTGCGCGGGCGCCGCCCTGCGCCCCGTCACCGCGATGGTGGACCACTCGCCCATCGGCACGGCCACCGTGGTGGCAAAACGGCTGCGCGCCTGGCTGGGCAAGGGGTGGCCTGCAGGCGTCTCTGCCGCCGTGGTATCCACCTCCACTTCCACCACAGCGGGCTGTTTGCCGCCCGGCCAGCGCACCTGCACGGCCAGGCCCTGCCCTGCATCGACCCAGGTGATGGCGTTTTCCACCCCTTTGCCCTGCGCGCTGGAGACATCCCCCGCTGCGGTGGTGGAGGACGAAGTGCGGGAAACTGCGGTTTTGACCCACTGCAGGGGCATGGAACGGTTCAGTTTCACCTGCGCCCGTTCGCCGTTCATGACAAAAACTTTCTGTATTTCGAGGTCGTGCTCCTGCACTGGCTGTGTGCGCACCACTACGTCGGCGGTCTCGGTTTGCGCCACCACGCGCAGCTCCACCGTCATATTGCGCACCGGCAGCTTCGCTGAAGCGGCAGTTGCCAAAAGCAGAAAACCCACCAGGGCCATACGGCGAAAGTCCATCATGCGGGCTCCTGCAAGTTGAAAACCCGCAGCATACGCCTGCCGATGCAGAGCATTGCGCGCGAAACGCTGCCATTCACAGCCCAACTCGCCCGTTCAGCTGCTCCATAATCTCAGGCAAGCGCTCTGTCGGCCCTGCGCCGCCCCCCATTTATCAACCTCAAGGAGTTTTCCCATGTCCCGTGAAGTCGTCGTCGTTAGCGCTGTGCGCACCGCCATTGGTACCTACGGTGGTAGCCTGAAAGACATCCCCCCCACCGAACTGGCAGCGCAGGTGGTGCGCGAGTCCCTGGCGCGCGCACAGGTCGATGGCGCCGACGTTGGTCATGTGGTGTTTGGCCATGTGGTCAACACCGAACCCAAGGACATGTACCTCTCCCGCGTGGCCGCCATCCACGGCGGCTGCGCCGAGGGCACACCGGCCTTCAACGTCAACCGCCTGTGCGGCTCGGGCCTGCAGGCCATTGTGTCGGCCAGCCAAAGCATCTTGCTGGGCGACACCGATATCGCCATTGGCGGCGGCGCGGAAAACATGAGCCGCGGCCCCTACGCCAGCCTGTCGGCCCGCTGGGGCGCGCGCATGGGTGACACCAAGATGGTGGACATGGTGGTGGGCGCCCTGCACGACCCCTTCCACACCATCCACATGGGCGTGACCGCTGAAAACATCGCCGCCAAATGGGGCATCAGCCGCGAAGAGCAGGACGCTATTGCGGTGGAGAGCCACAACCGCGCCCAGCGCGCCACCGAGGCGGGCTACTTCACGTCGCAAATCATGCCCGTCATGCTCAAGAGCAAAAAGGGCGACGTGGCCTATGCCACCGACGAGCATTTCCGCCCCAACTGCTCGGCCGCCGACATGGCCAAGCTCAAGCCCGCTTTCCTGAAAGAAAACGGCACCGTTACCGCTGGCAATGCCTCGGGCATCAACGATGCCGCTGCTGCTGTGGTGCTGATGGAAGCGGGCGCGGCCCAAGCGCGCGGGCTCAAGCCCATGGCGCGTCTGGTGGCCTATGCCCACGCCGGTGTGGACCCCAAGTACATGGGCATCGGCCCCGTGCCCGCCACCCAGTTGGCGCTGAAGAAAGCCGGCTTGACCGTGAATGACCTGGATGTGACCGAGGCCAACGAGGCCTTTGCCGCCCAAGCCTGCGCCGTCACACGTGACCTGGGCCTGGACCCCGCCAAGGTCAACCCCAATGGCTCCGGCATCTCTTTGGGCCACCCGATTGGCGCCACCGGGGCGCTGATCACCGTGAAGGCCCTGTACGAGCTGGAACGCATTGGCGGGCGCTACGCCCTGGTGACCATGTGCATTGGCGGCGGCCAGGGCATTGCGGCCATTTTTGAGCGCGTGTCCTGATTTCAATTCCAGATCAATCCGATATGTCGTTGCTTCGCCTTGCCGTGCTAAAGCACTGTCTGCGGCTTCGCGCCTCATCTCGGACCGATCTGAAAATGAAATAGTTACCTGAATTCAAAGAAAAGGGATTGCCTGATGGATACACCCCGTGGCCCAGCGACATTGGAATCTGTCAGCGCCCTGATGCATGCGCGCCAGAATGTTTCCGCCAAACGGCTGGTGGAGCCTGGCCCGTCTGCGCAGCAGTTGCAGCAGATTCTGGAGTCTGCGGCGGCGGCCCCGGACCACGGGCAGTTGCGGCCCTGGCGCTTTGTGGTCGTTCCTGCAGACCAGCGGGGGCGGCTGTCCGAGGTTTTTGGGCAAGCGCTGCTGGACCGTGACCCCCAGGCATCACCAGATCAACTGGAGTCTGCGCGCGAGAAGGCGCACCGTGCGCCGCTGTTGATCATGGCGATTGTCCGTTTGACGGACCAAAGCGCACAGCCCGGCACCGCGCCAGGACGGGGCGCCCAACACCCGGAGTCCAGTGCGGCGGATGTGAGCGATGCGGAACGTCTGGTGTCCCTCGGGTGTGCGATTCAAAACATGCTGCTATCCGCACAGGCCGCCGGTTTTGGCGCGGGCCTGACCAGCGGGCAGGCCATGGCCTCCCCCCATTTGCGCGCGCTGTTCGGTCTGTACCCCAACGAGCAGGCGGTGTGCTGCATCAATATCGGCACGGTGAGCAAACACAAGCCGCCTCGCGTGCGGCCTGCGCTGGCTGATTTTGTTACTTACCTGGATTGCCCTTAAAGCTGTTTTCCACCAGCGGTTTGGCATCGACCTGCGGCACATGGCAGGAGTTGCACTGCCAGCGCATCATGTCCAACTCGGGGGCAGCTTTAGGGTCGGCATTTTGGACAAAATGGCTTTTGCCCGCACGGGGTATTTTTTGCCCCCGGAAGTTGTCGTGGATGTGGCAGTCCAGACAGGCGTTGTCCGTGGCATTGATGTCATCAAAACCATCCACCTTGTGCGGAATCAAAGGAGGCTGTTCCTTGAAGGTGCGCGCAATCACTTTTTGCGCCCCCGGTTTGCTGCCCAGGTAGGATTGTTCGGCGGGCGCATTGTCCGTGGCCGACACTTCGCTACCGCGCATGCTGCTCACCGGCTGGGCCGTGCTCCAGCATGCCGCCACCGACAAAACAGCAGCCAATGAAAGTTTGAGGGTCGTTTTCATGAGGGGATCTCCACAAGTGAAAGGTCTTAAGAATCAGATCGGCAACTTGGGGTCGGTGCCGGGCAGGGTTGAAACAGGGGATGAAAACCGGGTGCCCAAGGTGAACACGTCTTTGGAGCACACATCAATGCAGCGGCCGCAGTTGCTGCAGTCGCCAGACACAATCAGGGGAGCAACACCCTTGCCAGCCCCTTTGAGCGGCAGGCGAATCACCTGCTGTTCGGGGCACACAGCAAAACAATCGAGGCAGTTGTTGCAGGCTTCACGCTTGCTGGCAGAAATACGCACCACGCTCCACTTGCCAAGCATTCCATAGAAGGCACCCACCGGGCATAGGTGGCCGCACCAGCCGCGCTTCATGACAAAGAGGTCGAACAAAAAGATCACCGCAATCAGCAACCAGCCCGCACCCATGCCAAAAATCAGGCCCCGGTGCAGCATGGACACCGGGTTGACCAGCTCCCATACGATGCTGCCCGTGGTGGCCGCCAGCACCAAAATCAAGGCCAGCATCCAGTAGCGGGTGGCGCGGGGCATGTCGCCTCCGCCCCGGATACCGAGTTTGCGGCGCAAGGCGCTGGCGGTGTCGGTCACCACATTCATGGGGCAGACCCAGGCGCAAAAAACGCGGCCGCCCACCAGCGCATAAAACACCAGCACCAGAGCCGCGCCGATGAGCGCATTGCGCAGCGGCGTATGGCCCGCCAGCAAGGATTGCAGCAGCACCAGCGGGTCGGTCAAGGGCAGCGTGCCCAAGGTCAGGCTGTAACTGAGATTGCCTTTCACCAGCCACCAGCCCCACCAGGGCCCCAGCATGAACAAGGCCAGGACGCTGCATTGCGACACACGGCGCAGCACCAGCCAGCGGTGCGTGCCCCACCAGCCTTTGGCCTCCCGCGCGTCCTGTCCTACGGTGTCGGCAAACTGCTTCATCGCGGCGCCTCCAGGGGCAGTGCACCCGGCAGCGCGCTGCCAGGGTCCGAGTGGCCCGGCAATGTCAGGCCGTCTGGCATGCGGTCTGGCAAGTCCACCAGTTTTTTGTCTTCCACCAGGGACTTGCCCGCCTTGCGCTTTTCCTCCCAGCCCAGCTGGTAATGCGCGCCGAGTTCGCCCTTGGCCAGTTTGACCGGGTAGACCTTGATGGCAGCCACTTCCAGCACGCAGGACGCTTCGCACTTGCCGCAGCCCGTGCATGGGTCCGAATGCACCGTGGGCAGGAACATGGCGTGTTTGGAGGTGCGCTCGTTGTGCTGTACCTCCAGCGTGATGGCTTTGTCGATGGCCGGGCACACCCGGTAACACACGTCACAGCGCATCCCCAGGAAATTCAGGCAGGTCTCATGGTCCACCAGCACCGCCAAACCCATTTTGGCCAGGGTAATGTCGGTCAGCTGGGGGTCCAGCGCACCGGTGGGGCAGGCCTTGACACAGGGAATGTCCTCGCACATTTCGCAGGGCTTGGCGCGGGCCACAAAAAAAGGCGTACCAGTGGCCACGGGCTGCTCCGGCGTGGCCAGCGTGAGAATGCCGTAAGGACAGTCGCGCACGCACAGGCCACAGCGAATACAGGCGGACTGAAAATCCGCCTCAGGCCCGGCCCCCGGCGGGCGAATGGCTCCCGCCGGTAACGCCTTGGTTTGCTTGCTGTACAGGCCCAAGCCCAAACCGATGGCCCCCACACCGCAGGCCATCTTCAGGGAGTCGAAGATGAACTGGCGGCGGGCTTCCATTTGAAGGGGGGCAGGCAATGTCATAGCAACAAATCGGCGATACGCAGAGACCTATGCAGCTAGGCCTCTCAGCTTCTTCAGGCCTTGACCACCTTGCAGGCGCACTTCTTGAAGTCCGTCTCTTTGGAGATCGGGCAGGTCGCGTCCAGCGTCAGCTTGTTCACCAACCGGTGCTCGTCAAAGAAGGGCATGAACACCAGGCCCACGGGCGGTTTGTTGCGGCCCCGGGTTTCCACCTTGGTGCTGATTTCGCCGCGTCGGGTGGAAATTTTGACCGTATCGCCGCGCTGCAGGCCGCGCTTTTTGGCGTCCTCGGGGTTCATGTACAGCCAGGCGTCGGGCATGGCACGGTACAACTCGGGCACACGCCGGGTCATGGAGCCGGTGTGCCAGTGCTCCAGCACCCGCCCGGTGGAGAGCCACAGGTCAAACTCCGCGTCCGGTGCTTCGGCAGCAGGCTGGTAAGGCAGGGCAAAAATCCAGGCTTTGCCATCGGGCTTGCCATAGAACTTGACGCCTTCGCCCTTTTTCACATAGGGGTCGAACCCTTCGCGAAAGCGCCACAGCGTTTCCTTGTTGTCCACCACCGGCCAACGCAGGCCACGCGCCTTGTGGTAGGTGTCAAACGGGGCCAGGTCGTGCGCATGCCCACGGCCAAACTCGGCGTACTCTTCGAACAAGCCTTTTTGCAGGTAGTAGCCCAGTTCTTTGGACTCGTCGTTCTCAAATCCCTTTTGCATCTCGGATGCGGGGAATTTGTTGACTTGGCCATTGGCATAGAGCACTTCGTACAAGGTTTTTCCTTTGTACTGCGGTGCCTTGTCCAGCAACTCGGCAGGCCATACCTCATCGGTCTTGAAGCGTTTGGAAAATTCGATGTACTGCCACAGATCGGACTTGGCCTTGCCCGGTGCCTTGACCTGCTGGCGCCAGAACTGGGTGCGGCGCTCGGCATTGCCGTAAGCGCCCTCTTTTTCCATCCACATCGCGGACGGCAAAATCAGGTCGGCCGCCATGGCGGAGACCGTGGGGTAGCAATCCGACACCACGATGAAGTTGGCCGGATTGCGAAAACCCGGCCAGATTTCGCCATTGATATTGGGCCCCGCCTGCATGTTGTTGGTGGTGGTGGTCCAGTAGAAATTCAGCTTGCCGTCCTTGAGGGCGCGGCTTTGCGCCACGGCGTGCAGCCCCACCCAGTCGGGCACCGTACCCTCGGGCAGCTTCCATTGCTTTTCGGCGATTGCCCGGTGCTTGGGGTTGACCACTTCCATGTCGGCAGGCAGGCGGTGGGCAAAGGTGCCCACTTCACGCGCCGTGCCGCAAGCGGAGGGCTGGCCGGTGAGTGAGAACGGGCCGTTGCCGGGCTCGGATATTTTGCCCACCAGGAGGTGGATGTTGTAGATCATGTTGTTGGCCCAGGTGCCACGGGTGTGCTGGTTAAAGCCCATGGTCCAGTAGGACACCACCTTGGTCTTGGGGTCGGCATACACCTTGGCCAGTGCTTCCAGCTTGTCTTTGGGCACACCCGAGATTTCGTGCGCCTTGTCCAGGGTGTACTCCGACACAAACAGCTTGAATTCGTCAAACGTCATGGGCGCCGATGCACCGGGGTTGCCCTTGGGCTTGCCGTCGGCGCCCGGGTAACCATTGTTGTTGGCCACCACTTCCAGCGGGTGGTTGGGCCGCAGGCCGTAGCCGATGTCGGTCACGCCCTTGCGGAAATTGACGTTGCGCTTGACGAACTCTTCATTCACCGCACCGCTCTGGATGATGTGGTTGCAGATGTAGTTCAGGATCGCCAGATCGGTTTGCGGCTTGAAAATCAGCTCGTTGTCGGCCAGTTCACACGAGCGGTGCGTAAAGGTGGACAAGACATGCAGCTTGACGTGTTTGGCCGTCAGACGGCGGTCGGTGATGCGGGACCACAAAATGGGGTGCATCTCGGCCATGTTCGAGCCCCACAGCACAAAGGCATCGGCGTGTTCGGCGTCGTCGTAGCAGCCCATGGGCTCGTCAATGCCAAAGGTGCGCATGAAACCAGCCACCGCAGAGGCCATGCAGTGGCGTGCATTCGGGTCCAGGTTGTTGGAACGGAAACCCGCCTTGAACAGCTTGACCGCCGCGTAGCCCTCCCAGATGGTCCACTGGCCGGAGCCGAACATGCCAATCGATTTCGGGCCACCCGCCTTGAGCGCGGCCTTGGCTTTTTCTTCCATCACGTCAAAGGCCTTTTCCCAGGACACGTGGGTAAAGTCCCCGTTCTTGTCAAACTTGCCGTCTTTCATGCGCAGGAGCGGTTCCGTGAGTCGGTCCTTGCCGTACATGATTTTGGACAGGAAATAGCCCTTGATGCAGTTCAAGCCCTTGTTGACCGGCGCGTCCGGGTCTCCCTGGGTGGCCACCACGCGGTTGTCTTTCACACCAATGAGCACGCCGCAGCCCGTACCGCAGAAGCGGCAAACACCTTTGTCCCAGCGCACGCCATCGGTGGTGCCGGACTGCGCCAGCGCCTGGGCACCTGGCACGCTGATGCCAATCACGGTGGCCGCGGCGGTGACGGCATTGGCCTTGATGAGATCTCGACGGGTTACTTGCATTTCAATAGCTCCTGATCAGGGTTGGATTCGGTTTGCTGAAAAATCATGGCCACCGACAGAACGCTGTCAATGCGTTCGATGGCCTCATAGGTGTCGACGGCTGTCCGGTCGCTGTCACTTTCGATGGTGACAATGAGCTTGCCGTCGTCGGTGCTGGCGTGGATTTCCACGCCTTCCATTTGGGATAAATGCGCGCGCAAGATCTGCTCTTGGGTCGACTTCGCATATACGATGGCGCTGGAAATATTCAAAACACGGCCTTCCTTGAATAGCCGCGCAGTGCGCGGAAAAACGGTTGAGTGGCTAAAAACCACTTTACGCTCACAGGTAAATAATTCCTTGATTCAAGTTAAGCATTTTTAGAGTATGTCTATGATCCATTCCATGCCTTCTTTCCCATCCAAAGACATGTATCCATCCACCATGGCCCCCACAGTACGGAACCGATAAAGGTATAAAGCTTGTCGCTATGCACTCTCCACCTAACATGAACTCCACACAAGCACGCTGGAGCCTGGGCGCCAAACTCACCTTGATCGGAACACCGTTTCTGCTACTGGCGCTGCTCTCGACGGTATTTACGCTGTGGGTGAGTTGGCAGCTGGATGGCGGTGCGGCCGCGGTGAACGAGGCAGGCCGCATGCGTATGCAGGCCTACCGCATCGCACTGGCGGTAAGCAGCGGTGAGAAAAGAGAATTGCCAAGGCATATCAGTGAGTTCAACCAGAGCCTCGCTCTTTTGCGAACCGGGGACCCTGAAAGGCCTTTGTTTATCCCCTGGGACAATAACGTACGCCAGCATTTCACGACCGTGGAACAAAACTGGCAACGCTTTCAAGCACGCTGGCTTGGACAACAGGTGACGAACCTGCACGAATTGAGTGGGCACACAATGGCTTTCGCGGCAGACGTTGACACCTTTGTGGGCAGCATTGAGACGCATATGTCACACTGGACCGCCGTCCTGCACATGCTGCAAATGGGGGTGCTGGCACTCGCTGTTTTGGGTGCCTCCGTGTTGCTGTTTACCGGCTTTCTGTTTGTACTTGAGCCCGTCAACCAGCTCAAACAAGCCATTCAAAAAATCCAGGGCGGCGACTTTGGCGCCCGCGTAGACCGTGTGACCACCGACGAATTTGGAACCCTGGCCGAGGGCTTTAACGGCATGGCCGAGCACCTGCAGTCCATGTACCGGAATCTGGAGAGCAAGGTTCTGGAGAAAACTGCAGAACTCGAAGAAAAGCGGGAGCGCCTGGAATCGCTCTATGAAGTCACAGCCTTGGTGGCACACGCCACCTCGCTGGAAGATTTGGCAAGAGACTATTCCCAGCGCATGATGCGCATTGCCCGTGCCGACGGTGTGGCACTGCGTTGGTCCGACCAGGCCAATAAACGCTACATGATGCTGGCGGCCAGCGGATTGCCCACCGCCATGGTGGAGGATGAGCAATGCCTGCATGTCGGCGACTGCCATTGCGGAACCCCTTTGGCCTCTGGTCTGACTGTCATTCCCATCCACTCCTTGCCACTTAATACGATGAAACACTGTGCCAAGGCTGGCTTTGGTACGGTGGTCAATGTTCCCATTCGGCTGCAAGAGCGTCTGTTGGGTGAGGTAGACCTGTTTTTCCACGCCAAGGTTTCCCCCACCGCCGCCGAACGCTCTCTGCTGGAGGCGCTCAACAGCCATCTGGCAAGCGCCATGGAGAACCTGCGCCTGCACGCAATGGGTCGAGAAGCGGCTATTTCTGGCGAACGGAACTTCCTGGCGCGCGAACTGCACGACTCCATTGCCCAGTCACTGGCCTTTCTGAAAATTCAGGTGCAATTGATGCGTGACGCACTGCAATCAAAAAATGAAAGTGAAATACAAAAAGTTCTGGAAGAAATTGATGCAGGCGTGCGCGAGTGCTACGGCGATGTGCGTGAACTGCTGATGCACTTTCGCACCCGCGCCAATAGTGAGGACATTGAACCCGCGCTGGCCACCACTTTGCGCAAATTTGAGCACCAGACCGGTCTCAAAACAACGCTGACCATCACCGGCCATGGCATGCCGCTGTCGCCAGACCTGCAGATACAGGTACTGCACATCCTGCAAGAGGCCTTGTCCAACGTGCGCAAGCATGCGCGTGCTTCGCAGGTCTGCCTCAACGTACAACAGCAGCCCGTATGGCAATTCGAAGTACGCGACGATGGCATTGGCTTCAACCCCAACAACCATGAACTGGAAGAAACCCATGTTGGGCTGCGTATCATGGCAGAACGGTCTCAGCGCATTGGCGCGACAATGGAGGTTATCTCCACGCCGGAATACGGAACTTCTGTCGTTCTGACTTTGGCCCCGCCAGCCCCACCCATGCCATCAACGCCCGCCAGGACACTGCCCCCAATACATGCGACAACGGTGTAATTGCACGTTTCCAAACCCAACCCGTATCCGCCGATGACGCACGCAAGCCCACCCAACCCCATCCGTGTTCTGGTCGTGGACGACCATACCTTGTTCAGGCGCGGACTTACGGCCCTGCTTTCAAGAGATCCATTGGTCACGGTGGTGGGGGACGCAGGTGACGCCGGAGAAGCCCAACGCCGAGCCCAGGATTTGCAACCCGATCTGATACTTTTGGACAATCACTTGCCGGGGGTCAACGGGGTAGATGCACTACCCGCTCTCTTTGAAGCGGCGCCACATACCCGCATACTGATGTTGACTGTCAGCGAAGATGAGGCCGATCTCTCCGCCGCATTGCGTGGAGGTGCGGCTGGCTACTTGCTCAAAACCATCGAAGGCGAGGCGCTTATCAGCGCAATTCAACGCGCCGTCCGGGGAGAAAGCGTGATTGCACCCGAAATGACCAGCAAATTGGTATCCGCCTACCGGGGCGCGGCCGGTGGCCTCAGCCTCCAGGCGCAGGCGCCAGCCCAAGCACCATCACCGTTGGCCACATTGTCACCCCGTGAACGCGACATACTGCGCGCCATTGCACAAGGGGCCAGCAACAAGGAAATTGGCCGGGAACTCGGCATTGCCGAGACCACCGTCAAGATCCATGTTCAACATGTGCTGCGCAAACTGGACGTGAGTACACGCGTCCATGCAGCAGTCATTGCCACGGAAATTGGTTTGATCTAAAACAAACGTTGTTGCGATTTCGCAAGGAGTAGTTCTTTAGAACTACTTTCAACAAAAAACCATAGTTCCAAGGAGTTGCCGCCCTGCTTCTTCAGGGGGATACCGCAAAGACCCTGCATTACCTACAGTTATGTAACGGTAACAAAGGAGTCTTTGACATGACTAAAAAAGGACAGGCACTTTCGGTGCTTATTGTGAGCACACTGGCTTTTACAGTGTGCTTCATGGTCTGGATGATGTTCGGGGTGATTGGCATCCCCATCAAGAAGGCGCTGGACCTCAACTCCACACAATTCGGCTTGCTGATGGCAACCCCGGTGCTCACTGGCTCACTGATCCGCGTTCCGCTGGGCATCTGGACCGACAAATTCGGTGGCCGCATTGTGATGGCGACCCTGATGGCTCTGACAGTTCCCGCCATCTACCTGATGTCCTATGCCACCGCCTACTGGCATTTCCTGACCATTGGCCTGTTTGTCGGTCTGGCCGGCGGTTCGTTCTCTGTGGGCACGCCCTATGTGGCGCGCTGGTTCCCCAAAAACCAGCAGGGTTTCGCCATGGGCGTATATGGCGCAGGCAATTCGGGCGCGGCAGTCAACAAGTTTGTAGCGCCGGCGCTGGTGGTGGCCTTTGGCTGGACCATGGTCCCTACGGTCTATGCGGTCATCATGGCCGGTACCGTGGTGCTGTTCTGGATGTTCAGCCACAGCGACCCAGCCCACCTGGTCTCCAGCAACGTCAAATTCATGGACCAGCTCAAGGCACTGAAAGACCCTAAAGTATTGAAGTACTGCCAGTACTACAGCATTGTGTTTGGCGGCTATGTGGCGCTGTCGCTGTGGATGGTGCAGTACTACGTGGGTGAGTTCGGGCTGGAGATCCGCACCGCAGCCTTGCTTGCCGCATGCTTCTCGCTGCCCGGCGGCGTGCTGCGGGCGGTAGGTGGCTGGATGTCCGACAAATGGGGCGCGCACAGCGTGACCTGGTGGGTGATGTGGGTGAGCTGGATTTGCCTGTTCTTGCTGAGCTACCCCCAGACAGATTTCACCATCACCACAATTACCGGTCCCAAAACATTCCATGTTGGCTTGAACGTCTATGCCTTCACAGCGCTGATGTTCATTCTGGGAATCGCCTTTGCCTTTGGCAAGGCCAGCGTTTTCAAGTACATCAGTGACGACTACACCGGCAATATCGGCACCATCAGCGGCATCGTGGGCTTGGCGGGCGGCTTGGGTGGGTTTGTACTTCCCATCATGTTTGGCGCACTGATGGACTACACCGGCATTCGTTCCAGTGCATTCATGCTGATGTATGGCGTGGTGTGGGTCTCTCTGATCTGGATGTACTGGACTGAAGTGCGCCGCAGCCACCTCATGGGTAAGGAAGCAACCCCCTTTAGCCTGCAGAACTAATTTTCATTTCTCGAAAGACAACAATGACCAACCAACAGTATTCGAGCGCGGACATATCCGACTGGCGCCCGGAAGACGAAAAATTTTGGGAATCCAAGGGCAAGAGCATTGCTTACCGCAACCTCTGGATTTCCATTCCCAATTTGCTGTGCGCCTTCGCCGTGTGGGCTATGTGGGGCATCATCACCGTGCAGATGATCAACCTGGGATTTCCGTTCAAACCGGCTGACATGTTCACTCTCACAGCCATCGCAGGCCTGATGGGTGCCACGTTCCGCATTCCGGCCTCGTTCTTCATCCGTCTGTCGGGTGGGCGCAATACCATTTTCTTGACATCCTTGCTGCTGATCATCCCGGCGGCGTGGACCGGCATTGCACTGCAAGACAAAAACACACCGCTGTGGGTATTTCAGGCCTGCGCGTTCCTGTCGGGTATTGGTGGAGGCAACTTTGCCTGCTCCATGTCCAACATTTCCAGCTTTTTCCCTAAGCGCCTGCAAGGCACGGGCTTGGGACTGAATGCCGGCTTGGGCAACTTCGGTGTGACCAGCATGCAGATCCTGATACCGCTGGTCATGACTGTTGGCCTGTTTGGTGCGATAGCCGGCGAGCCGATGGTGTTGGCCAAAGACAGTGGCTGGATTTTGGGCAAGATCGCCGCCGGAACACCCACTTTTATTCAAAATGCCGGCTTTATCTGGGCCACCATCTTGACACCCGTTGTGATTGCCGCCTGGTTTGGCATGAACAACCTGCTACCCCTGTCACCCAATTATGGCGGCACCATTGCCGCCTTCAGCAAGATCGTCTACCTGTGGGGTATCACCTGCATTATTGGTGTCATCGGCCTGTACCTTTACCTGCCAGCGCCAACCGGCTTGGGTCTGTTGAACATGTGGGTGGCTCTGCCACTGACCATCGTCGCCACGCTGGGCGCCATGAAGCTGGCCGCCTTTGGAGAAATGAAAGGCAACATCGCCAAGCAGTTTGAGATCTTCAAGAACAAACACACCTGGTCTTTGACACTGCTTTACATCGTGACCTTCGGCTCGTTCATCGGTTTCTCCATGGCATTGCCTTTGTCCATCACGGTGATTTTTGGGATCAGCCACATCCCCGATGCCGCTGGTGTCATGCAACACACCCTGAAAAACCCCAATGCACCGTCAGCACTCACCTATGCATGGATTGGCCCCTTTGTTGGAGCGCTGATTCGCCCGGTCGGCGGCTGGATCGCCGACAAGGTGGGGGGCTCTATCGTCACCCAGGTTATCTCTGCGGTGATGGTGGTGGCTTCTGGCGCCGTGGGCTACGTGATGATGCAAGCCTATGCATCCGCAACCCCCGAGCAGTATTTCTCGGCTTTCATGTGGTTGTTTGTGCTCTTGTTTGCCGCCAGCGGTATCGGCAACGGCTCCACTTTCCGCACCATCGGCGTGATTTTTGACCGCCAGCAAGCAGGTCCCGTATTGGGCTGGACTTCCGCCGTTGCCGCGTACGGCGCCTTTATCGCCCCAGTGGTGATTGGAGACCAGATCAAAGCAGGAACACCACAAATATCCATGTACGGATTCGCCGTTTTTTATGCCCTGTGCCTGATAATTAACTGGTGGTTCTACTTGCGCGCAGATTCAGAAATCAAGAACCCTTAACGCGAAACATTGCGGGACAAAGTTTGCTGTACCCGCTACAGCAAACTTTGTCCTCAACATTTTGAGAAACCATTTCAAAGAGGAACACTATGAGCCACTTTCTAGACAGACTCAGTTTTTTTTCACAACCCAGTGAGCCGTTTTCCGGCGACCACGGTGTCACCAACGGTGAAGACCGCACCTGGGAAGATGCCTACCGCGGCCGTTGGGCGCACGACAAAATCGTGCGCTCCACCCACGGCGTCAACTGCACAGGCTCATGCTCCTGGAAGATCTACGTCAAAGGCGGCATCGTTACCTGGGAAACCCAGCAAACCGACTACCCCCGCACCCGCTGGGATATGCCCAACCACGAGCCACGCGGCTGCGCACGCGGTGCCAGCTACAGCTGGTACCTGTACAGCGCCAACCGTGTGAAATACCCGCTGGTGCGTGGCCGCTTGCTCAAGCTCTGGCGTGAAGCCCGCTTGTCCATGGACCCTGTGGACGCCTGGGCCTCCATCGCCACATCCAACGCCAAGCGCAAGGAATACCAGAGCGTGCGTGGTCTGGGCGGTTTTGTGCGCTCCGGTTGGGACGAAGTCAATGAAATGATTGCGGCCGCCAACGTGTACACCATCAAGAAGCATGGTCCAGACCGCGTTGTGGGCTTCTCCCCTATTCCTGCCATGTCCATGGTGAGCTACGGCGCAGGAAGCCGTTACCTGAGCCTGATTGGCGGTGTGCCTCTTAGTTTTTACGACTGGTATTGCGACTTGCCCCCCAGCAGCCCCCAGGTGTGGGGAGAACAAACGGACGTTCCAGAGTCAGCCGACTGGTACAACTCCACGTTCATCATGGCCTGGGGCTCCAACATTCCCCAGACCCGCACACCCGACGCCCACTTCTTCACCGAAGTGCGTTACAAGGGCACCAAGACGGTCGCAGTCACACCGGACTACTCCGAAGTGGCGAAGCTGTCCGACATCTGGATGAAGCCCAAGCAGGGCACCGATGCGGCCGTGGCGATGGCCATGGGACATGTGATCCTGAAGGAGTTCTACTTCCCCGATGGTGGCAAGGCCCGCAGTGCGTACTTTGACGACTATGTCCGCCGCTATACCGACATGCCGATGCTGGTGATGCTCAAAGAGCACAAGCTGCCCTCCGGTGAAACGGTCATGGTACCGGACCGCTATGTGCGCGCCTCCGATTTCAACGGCAAGCTTGGCGCCTCCAACAATCCCGAGTGGAAAACGGTTGCGCTGGACGACTCGGGCAAGGTCGTGTTGCCCAATGGCGCCCTCGGTTTCCGTTGGGGCCCCGATGGCCGTGCAGACGAAGGCCAGTGGAACCTGGAAGCCAAGGAAGCACGCCATGGCAATGACGTGAAGCTGAAATTGACGGTGCTGGAAGGTGAAAACCCCAGCAGCGAAACTGCCAAGGTGGGCTTCCCCTATTTCGGCGGCATCGTGAGCGAACACTTCCCCAACAATGCCACCGGCGCCGGTGCCAACAATGTTCTGGTACGCACCGTGCCCGTGCAACGTATTGCACTGGGCAAAGATGGCGACCAACGCGAAGCACTCGTCGCAACCGTGTTCGATCTGCAGGTGGCCAACTACGGCGTGGCCCGTGGTTTGCCCGGCGAACTGGCCGCCAAGGATTTCAACGACGACACCCCCTACACCCCCGCATGGCAAGAGCGCATCACCGGCACTCCGCGTGAACAGCTCATCACCGTGGCCCGCCAATTTGCCGAAAACGCCGACAAGACCCATGGCAAATCCATGGTCATCATTGGCGCCGCCATGAACCACTGGTACCACGCGGACATGAACTACCGTGGCGTCATCAACATGCTGATGATGTGCGGCTGTATCGGCCAGTCGGGCGGCGGTTGGGCCCACTATGTGGGACAAGAAAAACTGCGCCCCCAAACCGGTTGGACTGCGTTGGCGTTTGCATTGGACTGGGTCCGTCCACCCCGGCAAATGAACGGCACCAGTTTCTTCTACGCGCACACCGACCAGTGGCGCTACGAAAAATTGGGCATCGAAGAAATTCTCTCGCCCCTGGCCGACAAAAAGCTGTATGGCGGCAGCATGATCGACTACAACGTGCGTGCCGAACGCATGGGCTGGTTGCCTTCTGCTCCCCAGCTGAAAACCAACCCCTTCCAGGTGGTGCGTGATGCCGCAGCCGCTGGCATGGACCCCGTCGCTTATACGGTCAAGAGCCTGAAAGACGGCTCTTTGAAGATGAGTTGCGAGGACCCAGACCACCCAGACAACTGGCCACGCAATATGTTTGTATGGCGCTCCAACATCCTGGGCTCCAGCGGCAAGGGACACGAGTACTTCCTCAAGCACCTGTTGGGAACCACCCACGGTGTGCAAGGCAAGGATCTGGGCAAGGACGACGCCAAACCCACCGAAGTGGTGTGGCATGACAAAGCACCTGAAGGCAAGCTGGACCTGCTGATCACGCTCGATTTCCGTATGAGCACCACTTGTCTGTACTCTGACATCGTGCTGCCAACTGCCACCTGGTACGAGAAAAACGACCTCAACACCAGCGATATGCACCCCTTTATTCACCCGCTGTCGGCAGCGGTGGATCCTGCATGGCAGTCGCGCAGTGACTGGGAAATTTACAAAGGTTTCGCCAAAAAATTCAGCGAAGTCTGCGTGGGTCACCTGGGTGTGGAACGCGAGATGGTGCTCTCACCATTGATGCATGACTCTCCTTCCGAGTTGGCGCAGCCCTTTGGTGTGCAGGATTGGAAACGCGGTGAGATCGACCTGATCCCCGGCAAAACCGCTCCCAATATGACGGTCATTGAGCGCGACTACCCCAATGTGTACAAACGCTTCACCGCGCTGGGACCATTGATGAACAAGGCCGGCAACGGCGGCAAGGGCATCAACTGGGATACCAAAATCGAAGTCAAACAACTCGGTGAGTTGAATGGCTTTGTGACCAATGAAGGCGTTTCCTGCGGAATGCCAAAAATTGAAACGGATATCGATGCCTGCGAGGTGATTCTCCAACTGGCACCGGAAACCAATGGCCATGTCGCTGTGAAGGCCTGGGAAGCTCTGGGCAAACAAACCGGTTTGGACCACACCCATTTGGCCTTGTACCGCGAAGACGAAAAAATCCGTTACCGCGATGTGCAGGCACAGCCACGCAAAATTATCAGCTCGCCCACCTGGAGCGGTATTGAGTCGGAAACCGTGTCTTACAACGCTGGTTACACCAACGTGCATGAGATGATCCCATGGCGCACCCTGACCGGCCGCCAGCAGTTCTATATGGACCACCCATGGATGACTGCATTCGGGGAAGGTTTCTCCACCTACCGCCCACCAGTGGATCTCAAGACCACGGCAGGTATTCAAAATATCAAGTCCAACGGCAACAAAGAGATCGCGCTGAACTTCATCACGCCGCACCAGAAGTGGGGTATTCACTCCACCTACAGTGACAACCTGCACATGCTGACGCTCAACCGCGGAGGCCCGGTGATCTGGCTGAGTGAAGATGACGCCAAGTCCATCGGTGTGGTGGACAACGATTGGGTTGAATTGTTCAACATCAACGGTGCGATTACAGCGCGTGCGGTGGTGAGCCAGCGCGTGAACAATGGCATGACACTGATGTACCACGCCCAGGAAAAAATCATCAACGTTCCGGGCTCGGAAATTACCGGTGCACGCGGTGGTATCCACAACTCGGTCACCCGTGTGGTGCTCAAGCCCACCCACATGATCGGCGGCTATGCCCAATTCAGCTACGGCTTCAACTACTACGGAACCATTGGAACCAACCGCGATGAGTTCGTAGTGGTTCGCAAGATGAACAAAGTGGACTGGCTGGACGATGAACCCAGCTCGACCGATAACTCAACCGCAGCCCACGCGTAAGGAGATTACAAATGAAAATTCGCGCACAAATCGGCATGGTGCTGAACCTGGACAAGTGCATTGGTTGCCACACTTGTTCCGTCACCTGCAAAAACGTCTGGACCAGCCGCCCCGGCATGGAATACGCCTGGTTCAACAACGTGGAAACCAAACCTGGCATTGGTTACCCCAAAGAGTGGGAAAACCAGGACAAATGGAATGGCGGCTGGGTTCGCAAAGGCGACGGCAAGATCGAACCGCGCCAAGGGGCCAAGTGGAAGCTGCTCATGCGCATCTTTGCCAACCCCAACCTGCCCGAGATTGACGACTACTACGAGCCGTTCACTTTCGACTACGACCACCTGCAGTCCGCGCCGGAGATGAAGGCCGCGCCTACGGCGCGTCCACGCAGCTTGATCACTGGCAAGCGCATGGAGAAAATCGTGTGGGGTCCGAACTGGGAAGAAATTTTGGGTGGTGAGTTCTCCAAGCGCAGCAAGGACAAGAACTTCGACAACATCCAGAAGGACATCTACGGCCAGTTCGAAAATACCTTCATGATGTACCTGCCGCGCCTGTGCGAGCACTGCCTGAATCCGGCGTGTGTGGCCAGCTGCCCTTCCGGCTCCATCTACAAGCGCGAAGAAGACGGCATTGTGCTGATCGACCAGGACAAATGCCGCGGCTGGCGCATGTGCGTGAGCGGTTGCCCCTACAAGAAGATTTACTACAACTGGAAATCCGGTAAGGCCGAGAAATGCATTTTCTGCTACCCCCGCATCGAATCCGGGCAGCCAACCGTATGCTCTGAAACCTGCGTGGGTCGCATTCGCTACCTCGGCGTATTGCTCTACGATGCGGACCGCATTCAGGAAGCGGCGAGCGTGGAACATGATCGTGATCTGTACCAGGCCCAACTCGACATTTTCCTGGACCCCAATGACCCCAAAGTCATTGAACAGGCACGCATTGACGGCATCCCTGACAAATGGATGGACGCAGCGCGCAAGAGCCCGGTGTACAAAATGGCGGTGGACTGGAAAGTCGCCCTGCCACTGCACCCCGAGTACCGCACGCTGCCCATGGTTTGGTACGTACCGCCACTCTCTCCCATCAGCGCGGCTGCGAATGCGGGCCATATTGGCGTCAACGGGCAAATCCCGGATGTCAAACAACTGCGCATCCCCGTCAAATACCTGGCCAACCTGCTCACCGCCGGTGATACACAACCGGTGGAGCGCGCCCTGGAGCGCATGCTGGCCATGCGTGCATACCAGCGCGAAAAGCATGTGGATGGACGCGTCAACACTGCAGCACTGGACCAGGTGCAGATGACACAGCTTGAAGTGGATGAGATGTACCAAGTGATGGCTATTGCCAATTACGAAGACCGTTTCGTCATCCCGACCACGCACCGTGAGTATGCTGAAAGCGCCTTTGACGTGCGTGGCGGTTGCGGCTTCTCTTTTGGCAATGGATGCTCTGACGGCGTCGGCGAAACCAGCCTGTTTGGCGGCTCCAAACGGCGCACCATTCCGATCAAGGCCGAGGTCTAACCATGTCGCAACTTCCCAACGCATCCACTTCCCTGCGGGTGCTGGCGCGGCTGCTGTCTTATCCGGACGCAGCATTGCGAGAGCATCTGCCGGAAATGCGTCAGGCACTGCAGACGGACAACGCGGTTCCAGCGGCACGTTTGGCCGAACTCGACGCGCTCATGGCAAATTTGGAGCGCGGCGACGCGCTTGAAAATGAAGCCGAGTACGTGCAGATCTTTGACCGCGGCCGCGCCACCTCTTTGCACTTGTTTGAACATGTGCATGGTGATTCCCGCGACCGGGGGCCCGCCATGATCGACCTGGCCCAAACCTATGAAAAGGCGGGACTGTTCCTGGCGGCCGGCGAAATGCCGGACTATTTGCCGGTGGTGCTTGAATTTGTGTCGACCCAGCCTCCCAAGGAAGCCCGCTCTTTCCTGGGTGAAATGACGCACATTTTCAACGCCATTTTCAGTGCCCTGCAACAACGCCAAAGCACCTATGCCAGCGTATTGGGCGCACTACTGGAGCTATCGGGTGAAACTGCCCAGGCCGTCAAGGTCGTCGCAGAAGAACCCCTGGACGCCACCTGGGAAGAACCCGTGGTGTTCGATGGATGCTCTTCCAAAGGCCAATCCAAACCTGGTCAATCTCAACCTATTCACTTCGTCAAGAATGAAGCAGCACGCGCAAACGCCAAGGCTGCCTCACCCACAGGAGTATCACAATGAACGCGCTCGACAATTTTCTGTTTGGTCTGTACCCTTATATTTGCCTCACGATTTTTCTGCTGGGTAGCCTGCTTCGATTCGACCGGGACCAATACACCTGGAAGAGCGATTCTTCCCAGTTGCTCAAAACCGGACAACTGCGGGTGGGCAGCAACCTGTTTCACGTAGGGGTTTTGTTTCTGTTCTTCGGCCACTTCTTTGGCATGCTCACACCGCACTTCGTGTACGAGAATTTCATCACTGCCGGGTCCAAACAACTGATGGCCATGGTCAGCGGTGGTATTGCAGGCACCTTGGGGTTCATCGGTGTCACGATTCTGTTGCACCGCCGCCTTTCCGAGCCACGCATCCGCGCCACCTCCAAAACCAGTGACATCGTCTTGCTGGTTCTGTTGTGGCTGCAACTGGCTTTGGGCCTGGCGACCATTCCCTTGTCGGGACAGCACATGGACGGCAGCATGATGATGAATTTGGCCGGTTGGGCCCAGCACATCGTGACCTTCCAGGCCGGTGCACCGGAGTTGTTGGCTGAAGCAGGCTGGATTTTCAAAATGCACATGTTCCTCGGAATGAGCATTTTCCTGATCTTCCCATTCACCCGTCTGGTGCATGTGTGGAGCGGCTTTGGCGCGGCAGCTTACCTGGCCCGTCCCTACCAGGTGGTTCGTGCCCGCCGTATGAATGTGCCCGCCGGACACAACCAGCCACGCCGTCCTGGCGCAGGCGTTTAAGGAAACACTATGCAAACCGCAACACCCGTGAGCACAACCATGGCAAGCATCAACGGTGTGGCCTTGCATACGGCGGACGATACCCTGTCCGCCGACGAGTTGCGCCAGCGCGCGTGCTCGGAATTGCTCCGCCAGACGGCCATCGCCAAAGGCTTGCTGTCCGCCAGCGACATGCCATCGTCAGACGGTGTTCTCAGCGAGGAAGCCACCAGCGCGATTGAGACCTTGCTGGAGCAAAACCTGGCGATCCCTGAGCCTTCGGAGGAGGCCTGCAAACGCCACCACAGTGCACACCAGGCCATTTACGCCACGGGTGAACGTGTCAACGTCCGGCACATTTTGTTCGCAGTGACTCAGGGCGTTGACGTGGGTGCGTTGCGCAGCCGTGCAGAGACCACTCTGCTGGATGTGCGGTGCCACGACGGCAAGAACGCGGATGACGCCTTTGCCACCGCAGCCAAAACCCTGTCGAACTGCCCCAGCGGTGCCGAGGGTGGGCAGCTGGGGTGGCTGGTCGCCTCCGACTGTGCGCCCGAATTTGCCAAGGAGTTGTTCGGACACGCGGAAGTGGGGGTGTTGCCACGTCTGGTACACAGCCGTTTTGGTTTGCATGTGGTGGAAGTGCTGGAGCGCTCGCCCGGTGTGGAGCAACCCTTTGATGCAGTTCGCGGTGCAGTCGCCATGGCACTGCGGCAGAAAACCTACGTGACGGCTTTGCGCCAGTACCTGCAACTATTGGCCGGCGAGGCGGTCATCGAAGGGGTTGATCTCGATGCCGCTGACACACCGTTGGTTCAGTAGCCACTGCAACTGTTCCCTGCAGAGGGGTTTGTATGCCTGACGAACTCCTGCAACGGCTTCGACAGTTTCACGAACATACCTTTCCGGGGGTGCAGGAGCAGTTTCAAAACCTGGTGAAGGATGGTCAGCACCCGACCATCCTTTTCATTGGCTGCTCCGATTCGCGCCTGATGCCTTACCTTTTGACAGGCACCGGGCCCGGAGAGTTGTTCGTGATTCGCAATGTGGGCGCGTTCGTACCGCCCTATGACGGATCAGCCGGGTACCACGGCACCTCGGCGGCGATTGAATTCGCGGTGCTCAATCTCAAGGTTTCCCGCATTGTGGTCTGCGGCCACAGCCATTGCGGCGGCATCCGGGCGCTTTATGAAGACGTGGTACCCCAAGCAAAAAATCTGGCCGCGTGGCTGAATTTGGGCCGGGAAGCGGCCCTGCCGGTGCAAGTCACTCCTGAAGCCTTGCGCCGGACAGAACAGCGGGCCGTCGTGCTGCAACTGGAGCGCCTGATGGGCTACCCCATGGTGCGTGAACAGGTGGAAGCCAAAGGGATTACCTTGCATGGCTGGCACTATGTCATTGAGGACGGTGAGGTCCATGTCTTCGACGTCAAAAGCAGCCAGTTTGTCCCTGCATCAAGCGCACTGCACAGCGGCACGGGACCTTACGCTGAAATTGAAGACACGATTGCAAGCCCCGTCTTCAATGAAATTGATGACAGCTACGCGCATCTTGCAAAGTCGGACGGACCTCCCGCAGCCGGAACAATCTGATTTTCGGCAATTCTTAAACCGGGTCAAGGACTTGTTTCCGGTAAGTCGATACGCTCCCAGGTGAAACACACTTCTGGAGTTCCAAGACATGAATCAAGTTAAAGGCAGCGGGTTCACCAAGCAAATGGCCCGCAATATGTTTTACGGAGGGTCCGTATTTTTCATATTCGTATTTGCTGCACTCATCTTCGACAGTGAAAGAAAAATCCCGCTGCGTTCCAACGCGGAAGCGATCACCCCGGCGGTGGAGCGAGGCAAGGCGCTCTGGGAAACGCGCAACTGCATCGGTTGCCACACCCTTTTGGGAGAAGGTGCCTACTTCGCGCCAGAACTTGGCAACGTCTACAAGCGCCGTGGCGGCGATTTCATCAAGGCATGGATCGCTTCGCAACCCACACACACCCCCGGACGCCGCCAAATGCCTCAGTTCAACTTTACTGAAGATCAGTTGAATGACATGGTGGAGTTCTTGAAATGGACGAACAACATCAATACCGAAAAATGGCCCCCCAATATTGAAGGCTAATCGCTAAAGCACGTCTGAACGAACAAGGAAACTCAAATGCAAGCGACAACATTGAAATACAAATCCCAGGGAGTTGCGAAGTACTACTTCGTGGCCGCCCTGGTCCTATTTACTGCCCAAATCCTATTCGGAGTCACCCTGGGCCTGCAATACGTCATAGGTGACTTTCTCTTTCCCTACATCCCCTTCAACCAGGCTCGCATGGTCCACACCAACCTGCTGATTGTCTGGTTGCTGTTTGGCTTTATGGGTTCAGCCTACTACCTGATTCCTGAGGAATCCGAAACCGAGCTGTACAGCACCAAGCTGGCCATGCTCCTGTTCTGGGTCTTTTTGGCGGCAGGTGGGCTCACCATCGTGGGTTACCTTGCTGTCCCCTACGCCAAGCTGGCGGAGCTGACCGGAAACGAGTTGCTGGCCACCATGGGCCGGGAGTTCCTGGAACAACCGCTTCCCACCAAAGTGGGCATTGTTGTGGTTTGCCTGGCCTTCCTGTTCAACATCAGCATGACGGTGCTCAAGGGCCGCAAAACCAGCATCTCCCTGGTGCTGCTGATGGGCTTGTGGGGCCTGGCCTTGATGTTCCTGTTCAGCTTTGTCAATCCAGCCAACCTGGTTCGCGACAAGATGTACTGGTGGTTTGTGGTGCATTTGTGGGTTGAAGGCACTTGGGAACTGATTCTCGGCTCCTTGCTCGCATTCGTTTTGATCAAGACCACCGGTGTGGACCGCGAAGTGATCGACAAATGGCTGTATGTGATCATTGCCATGGCGCTGATCACCGGCATTCTGGGTACCGGCCACCACTTCTTCTTCATCGGCATGCCCGGCTACTGGTTGTGGATTGGCAGCATCTTCTCGGCCATGGAACCTATCCCCTTCTTCATGATGACCGTGTTTGCATTCAATATGGTGCAGCGCCGCCGTCGTGAGCATCCCAACCAGGCCGCCTTGCTGTGGGCTGTGGGTTGTTCCGTCGTAGGTTTCCTGGGTGCAGGCGTGTGGGGTTTCATGCACACGCTGAGCCCCGTCAACTACTACACCCACGGTACGCAAATCACGGCGGCACACGGCCACCTGGCCTTCTATGGCGCCTACGTGATGGTGGTGCTTGCCATGGTCAGCTATGCCATGCCCACGCTGCGTGGACGTGAAGCCAATAGCCGCCGCGCACAAAGCTTTGAAATGTGGAGCTTCTGGGTCATGACCATCGGCATGGGTGTCATGGTGCTGGCATTGACTGGCGCAGGTATTTTGCAAGTGTGGCTGCAACGCATGCCCACCGAAAATGCCATGTCCTTCATGGCCACACAAGACCAGCTCAATTTCTTCTACTGGCTGCGCATTGCGGGTGGTGTTGGCTTCCTGCTTGGTTTGTTGACCTACCTGTACAGCTTCTTCGCCCAGCCCGGTGAGGAAGAGGTGGCGCTCGGCAATGCGACATCCGGACTGATGCCCCAGCGCGCTTGAGGCCATGAAAATGCAGCAAATGGCAACCCCTCCGTTTTACGCACCGCAAGCGGGCGAATGCGCTCTCTTCGAACATGCGTGGAAGAAACAGTTGCCTTTGCTCATCAAAGGCCCAACAGGCTGCGGAAAGACACGCTTCGTCGAACACATGGCGGCACGGCTGGGGCGCCCCCTCATCACCGTGTCCTGCCATGACGATCTGAGCGCTTCGGATCTGGTGGGCCGTTTCCTGATTGGGAACGGCAGCACCGTCTGGTCCGACGGGCCGCTGGCCCGCGCCGTGCGCACGGGTGCCATTTGCTACCTGGATGAGGTGGTGGAGGCGCGCAAGGACACCACCGTGGTGCTGCATCCTTTGGCCGACGATAGGCGCGTCTTGCCGATTGAGCGAACCGGTGAAGAACTCGTAGCGCCCCCCGAATTCATGCTGGTGATTTCCTACAACCCTGGCTATCAAAACCTGCTCAAGGGCCTCAAACCCAGCACCCGGCAGCGCTTTGTGGCGCTGAGCATGAACTATCCAAGGCCTGATGTCGAACTGGCCATTGTGCAGGCAGAAACCGGCATCGCAGTTCACAGTGCAACGCAGTTGGTGCAGTTGGCAAAATCATTCCGATGCCTGACCGAGTATGACCTTGAAGAGACAGTCAGCACCCGGCTGCTCGTTTCGGCCGGCCGCTTGCTGGCATCTGGCTTGCCCATGCAGTTGGCCTGCCGGGCTGCCATCATTGACGCATTAACGGACGACGCCGCAACGGCAGAAGCCTTGGGCGAGGTCGTGCGCGCCTTGATTGGCGATGCCCCCTGACCTATCGGTCCTGGCAGAACGTCGGGCAAACACGGATCAGCCGACGCGTCACCTTGCGCGGCTCCAAAAGGTGCGCAACGCCACACAGGCGGCCTTCTTTTTACTTTTCATCCTGGCTCCTGCATTGAACCTCTTGCGTTTCGACCTGTACGAAACGCAATTGTGGTTTCTGGGGATGCGGTGGAGCTTGGGAATCGACGCATTGGCAAAAGGCGACATCAGTGCAGCGCAAGCCGGCATGAGCATTGTGCTGCGTGCCTTTGTACCCGCCCTTATTTTCATCGGCGTTTTTCTGGGCGTGGCCTACCGTTATGGCCGCCTTTATTGCGGGTGGTTATGCCCCCATTTTTCGGCGGTTGAATCACTCAACAACTTATTGCACCGTGCCTGTGGAAAGTTGAGTCTCTGGGACCGCAGTACCACCCCACGGGCCAACATCGAACCCAACGCACGCTGGTGGCCCCTCTTCGCCCTGAGTTGCACCGTGATGGGTTTTTTGTGGTCCATTACCTTGATCACCTACCTGCTGCCGCCCAACGTGATTTGGAGCGGTCTGGTGCACGGCACACTCACGCCCAACCAAGCCCGATTTATTGGGATTGGGGGCCTGTTGTTCACTGCAGAATTTGCTTTCGCCAGGCATTTGTTTTGCCGCTTTGGTTGTGCCGTCGGTCTCTTTCAGAGCCTGGCCTGGATGGCCAATCCGCGCGGCATGGTGGTGGCCTTTGAACGTGAGCGCGCGCGGGATTGCAGAACCTGCGATCAACCACGGGGCTCGGCTTGCGACCATGCCTGCCCCATGCGTCTGAACCCGCGTAATATCAAACGCATGATGTTTTCCTGTGTGCAATGCGGCCAATGCCTGACGGCTTGCGATACATCACAACAAGCCCAGCAACGGGAACCCACCTTGCAGTGGCAAATTGGTGCGGATGCACTGCGCGAAACCCTGCGCCAGCGCCGCAGAGACCACATGGGGCGACACTGATGGAAGAAATGGTTGGACGCTGGTGGCACAACGCCGTCACCAAGCTTGCACTGCAAACCCACCCGCAAGCGGTGGTTCATCTCAGCGATGTTCAAAAATCCATTGGCATTCTCTTTCGGGCGGCAGGCGGCTCGTCGGCTTTGCGCCTGGCGCCTGCCTCTGAACAGCGTGTGGGGGGACCACGGAACTGGTTGCAGAAGGTTGCGGGCAGTGGCCGCCGGGCCGACATGGCGCTGCTGGAACCTGACGTGCTCGCACTTCCTGCGGCGCTGGCGGTATTTGATGACCCAACGCTGAACCGGGACCTGTACCTGTGGCTTGCGATCCAATCCGCCAGTTACGCCCACACCGGAAATTGGGTGTCTGACAACCGGTGCGCCACGGCAAGGGGGCTGGACTGCTTCCCTGGCTTCAGAGCCCGACACCAAAGCTTATTGCGCGCACACCTGGCGCAACGCCCCAAGCTGTCGCAACTGCGGGGCGAGGCCGCTGGCGCCGAAGCGGTAGTCCAATCAGCATTGCGCGGCGAGGACCCCATGGCTCAATGGGTGGGACCCGCAGATGTAGCCCCCGTGTGGATGTGGGTGGGCGCAGGAGACACTTTGGCCACGGATGGCATCCGCAACGCTGCAAAAGAGACCTCCGAAGACCCCGCAATGTCGCATTCTGCAGAAGACAAGAAACGTCGGCGTACCCAACGTACGAAAGAAAACGATGGGCGCAATCCTCTGGTGTTGCCTTTTCGGGGTGAAGCCTTGATGTCCTGGAGTGAAATGGTGCAAGTCAACCGCAGCACCGACGACGAAGACGACGGCAACGCCATCCAGGCTGCCAACGACATGGACAAGCTGTCCACGGCACCCGACGGCCAAACGCTGGCATCACGCGTCAAATTCGATTTGGACCTGCCCAGCAGCAGCTCGGACGACCTGCCTTTGGGGCCGGGCCTTCGCCTTCCCGAATGGGACTATCGGCGCCAGGTGTTGCAACCGGAACACTGTGTGGTGCAGACCATGGAGGTACGCCACGCCGCCCCCTACGTGCCCCCGCCCGCCCTGCGCCTCACGGCCAAACGCTTGCGGCGCCGTCTGGAGGTCATGCGCGATGTGCCCCGCCCCCAGCATGGGCAAGACAGTGGAGACGCCATCGACCTCGACGCGTGGGTGCGCTTCAATACCGACCAGTTGGGTCATGGCGGGTTGCGTAGCGACACGCCACCCGTGTACACACGCCAGGCGAAGTGCGACCGCAGCCTGGCGACCTTGCTGCTGGCAGACTTGTCCCTGTCCACCGATGCCTATGCCACTTCGCAGGTCCGGGTCATCGATGTCATCCGCGACGCGCTGTTTGTATTTGGCGAAGCGCTAAGCGCCACGGGGGACCCCTTTGCCATCTGGGGCTTTAGTTCGGTGCGCCGCCAGCATGTACGCTTGCAACGCCTCAAAGGGTTTGAGGAATCATGGAATGGCAATACCCAGGCACGCGTGGGCGCCATCAAACCGGGTTACTACACCCGCATGGGGGCGGCCATACGCCACGCCACCTTGCAGCTGTCAGAGCGGCCTGAGCGCCGCCGCCTGCTGATGCTGCTGACCGATGGGAAACCGAATGACCTGGATATTTACGAAGGGCGCTACGGCATTGAGGACACCCGCCAGGCCATTCACGAAGCACACGCCGCGGGGCTATTTCCATTTTGTGTGACGGTGGATGAAACCGCACACGATTACCTTCCGTATTTATTCGGCCGTGAAGGCTATGCACTGGTACACCGGCCGCAAGATTTGGTCAGTCGCTTGACACAGGCCTGGGCCACCCTGGCGCGATAGTCCGTCGACGCATCGCACACTACAATCATCAGCTCGCTTTAGCTATCTTTACCGAGCCACAGGGCAAAACATGAAAATGGACGTTGAACAATTCGACATTCCGCGTTACCTATCGGTACTGCCGATGTTCAGCGATCTCTCCCAGCTGGAGCGCAATCGTATAGCGCAGGGCTGCCATATTCGGCGGCTTACCCGCGGTGACATGGTTTTCAGGATAGGTGAATCCTGCGAAGCATTCCATGTGGTGGTGGTGGGCCAGGTCAAGCTGTATGTCGCGTCACCTGCAGGCCAGGAAAAAGTGATTGAACTGATAGGACCAGGCCACAGCTTCGCCGAAGCCATGATGTTTCTGGAGCGGCCCTACATTTTGAACGCCCAATCCCTGGCCGACACCTTGCTGATCAGCGTGAGCAAGCATGCGGTGTTTGGCGAAGTCGAACGCGACCCGCGCTTCTGCATGCACATGCTGGCGGGTATTTCACGCCGCCTGCATGGACTGGTTCAGGATGTCGAGGGCTATTCCCTGCAAAGCGGAATGCAACGCCTGATTGGCTACCTGCTTCGCGATGTGGAAGACGAAGACACCGCCAACATTGGCATCGTCACCGTGTCCCTGCCCGTCAGCAAAGCGACCATTGCCTCACGCCTGTCACTGACACCTGAGTATTTTTCGCGGGTGTTGCACGAGCTGGAGTCGCATGGCCTGATCGAAATCGACAAGCGCGAAATCCGCATTCTTGACGTGCAACGCCTGGCCGGCTACGGTTCACAGTAAATTCCAATGATATAGGGCCGCAACCCCCCGTGGAATATGCGTGAGAGTTGCGGTAGGAACGAGAGTTAACCCCTCGCCCCCCGCGCAGATCCGTACGTGCGGAATTACCGCATACGGCTCCTGCCTCAGGTGTGTGAC
>Ga0156180_1034_pt1 | contig 26814 bp, 28 predicted proteins | sample RifCSPlowO2_12_FD_107833 | JGI IMG/M metagenome (GOLD analysis project Ga0156180, IMG submission 107833) | Burkholderiales bacterium RIFCSPLOWO2_12_FULL_61_40
AAGCCTGCTACAATCACAGGCTTCGCTGCAGACGCATTCGGAAAAACTTTTAGTTACGGCCGAAACGACTTGCAAGCCGTTGCCCAGCAGCTTTGCCCTGGTATCAACCAAGCTCTTGAGTGGCTTGAAACCAAAGGCTTACGTGGTAGGATGACAGGCTCTGGAAGTGCTGTGTTTGCGCACATGCTGCAAGACATTGACGTGAGTGACGCACCGGATGCGTTTCAGGTCAGGTTGTGCAGCAGTTTGGATGTTCACCCCCTGGTGGGATGGGCAACCAGAGACGGTTTATCGGTGGGCAGCGTTTAGTTGTCAACCCGTGTAGGGGAGTCGCCAAGTTGGTTAAGGCACTGGATTTTGATTCCAGCATGCGAAGGTTCGAATCCTTCTTCCCCTGCCAAATCTGTTGTCCGGAGTGTGCCGGAAACAGCACGCGCAACGTACAGGCATAAACCCACTCTCTTCGCTGGAACCCACATGCAGGCACCCACCCCCCCTGATTTCATGGTTTTCACCGGCAATGCCAATCCTGGCATGGCGGCAGATATCGCCCGCCATCTGGGTATTTCGCTGGGAGCCGCGACCGTAGGACGCTTCTCCGACGGCGAGGTGACAGTCGAAATCAACCAGAACGTGCGCGCCCGCGACGTTTTTGTGGTGCAAAGCACCTGCGCTCCCACCAACGAGAACCTGATGGAACTGCTGATCATGGTCGATGCGCTCAAGCGCGCCTCCGCCGAACGTATCAGCGCAGTCATTCCCTATTTTGGTTATGCACGGCAAGACCGTCGGCCCCGCTCCACCCGCGTGCCCATTACCGCCAAGGTGGTGGCCAACATGCTGCAAGCTGTGGGCGTAGCCCGCGTGCTGACCATGGACTTGCACGCCGACCAGATTCAAGGTTTCTTTGATATTCCGGTGGACAATATTTACGCATCGCCCGTTCTTTTGGGTGATTTGCGCCAAAAGAATTACGACGACCTGATTGTCGTGTCGCCCGACGTCGGCGGCGTGGTGCGGGCCCGTGCCCTGGCCAAGCAACTCGGTTGCGACCTGGCCATCATCGACAAGCGCCGCCCCAAGGCCAACGTCAGTGAAGTCATGCACGTTATCGGGGAAATCGAAGGCCGCAACTGCGTCATCATGGACGACATGATTGACACCGCAGGCACCTTGGTCAAGGCGGCGGAAGTGCTCAAAGAGCGCGGCGCCAAGAAGGTGTACGCCTATTGCACCCACCCTATTTTTTCCGGACCCGCCATTGAGCGCATCGCCAACGGCGGCGCGCTCGACGAAGTGGTGGTCACCAACACCATCCCCTTGAGCGCGGCGGCTGTTGGGTGCCAGAAGATTCGCCAACTCTCCGTGGCGCCGCTGATTGCGGAGACAATCATGCGCATTGCCAAGGGTGAGTCGGTCATGAGTTTGTTCTCCGACCAGGAAAACCTTTTTTAAGCGTTTTTTTAGTCGAAGCAAAACCCGGACGCCACGGCTTGCTTGCAGGCTCTAGGCGTCTTTTTTAAACCGGAGTCACACTGGTCGCGGTGGACTTCTTCAGGAGTAAGTTATGAAATTTGTCGCTTTTGAGCGCACCAAGCAGGGCACGGGTGCGAGCCGCCGTCTCCGCATTTCCGGCCGCACACCCGGTATCGTCTACGGTGGTTCCGCTGAGCCATTGGCCGTCGAACTGGACCACAACGCACTGTGGCACGCCATCAAGAAAGAAGCCTTCCACGCCTCCATCCTGGACATGGAATTGAATGGCGCTGAAAACAAAGTGCTGTTGCGCAACGTGCAGATGCACCCCTTCAAGCAACTGATTTTGCACATCGATTTCCAACGCGTGGAAGCCAACACCAAGTTGAGCATGAAGGTGCCATTGCACTTCAACGGCGAAGAGAACTCTCCTGCCGTCAAGACCGACGCCTGCCTGGTCAACCATGTGGTGACCGACGTGGAAGTGGCCTGCCTGCCCGCAGACCTGCCTGAGTTCATCACGGTGGATCTGAGCGGCTTGGTCAAGGGCAAGTCACTGCACCTGGCTGACCTGTCACTGCCCACGGGCGTGACTGCCGTGACCCACGGCAAGGCCAACCCCGTGATCGTGGCGGTCGTGGCTCCCGTGGTAGAAGAAATTGCTCCTGTAGCAGCGCCTGCAGCCGATGCCAAGGGCAAAGGCAAGGGCAAGAAATAATTAGCCTGCGCTGGTATTTTGCCAAACGGCCCACCTCGGTGGGCCGTTTGCTTTTTGGGCCCGCCCTTTTGTAGGCCATAATTTTCCCAATGATCAAACTGTTTGTTGGCCTCGGCAATCCAGGCCCTGAATACGAAGCCACCCGCCACAATGCGGGCTTCTGGTGGATTGACGCCCTGGCGCGCGAACTCAAGGTCTCGCTTTGCATGGACAAGGGTTACCACGGATTGGTGGCCCGAACCACCGTGAATGGGCAGACGCTTTGGCTGCTGGAGCCCCAAACCTTCATGAACCTCTCGGGCAAATCGGTGGCCGCCTTGGCGCGGTTCTTCAAAATTGCGCCCCAGGAAATTCTGGTCGCCCATGACGAGTTGGATATCGTTCCGGGCGAAGCCAAGCTCAAACTGGGCGGCAGCCATGCCGGACACAACGGCTTGCGCGATATCCACGCCCAACTCGGAACCGACGCCTACTGGCGGCTGCGTCTGGGCGTAGGGCATCCGGGCGTCAAGTCCGAGGTGGTCAGCTGGGTGCTCAAGAAGCCCTCACTGGACCACCGCATTGCCATTGAACAAAGCATTGACCGCTCGCTCAAGGCCCTGCCCCACCTGATTGCGGGCGATATGGACAAGGCCACCATGCTGATCCATACCAGCAAACCGCCACGCCCCAAACTGCCCAAACCCGCGCCGGCAAGTGCAACTGCGCCCCCACAAGAACCGGTGGCAGCACCGTTAACCGGCACGCCCAGGGCAGCGTTGTGAAAAATCTTCGCGCTTTTGCTACATTATTAATAGCTGCCTGCGCAGCATCTACGGGGGCCTTTGGCCAAAAAGTCTACCGATGTGGCACCGCCTACAGCCACATCCCCTGCGCTGGCGCGGTGACCGTGGAGGCTGACGATGCCCGCAGCAAAAAGTCCAGGCCGACACAGCCATCGCACGGGACGTGGCAAACGCCAAAGCACTGGACAATGCCCAGCGCAAGAAAGTTGCACAGGCACTCGCCCAAATCGCCCCGGCCGTCAAACGCAGCAAGGCCAAGACCACTCCATCCAGAACCCAACCCAAGACGCGTGAGCGGACTAGCGACACCAAGGTACACACCGTATCAGGCAAGGCAAAGAAGATCCAAGCCAAGGAAAAGAAGGCACCGGAATTCTTCACTGCGAAAGTGCTTGCAGAGAAGAAAAAAGAAAAGACAAAGCCCGCACATTGAGGCGCCAGAGCGCGCCCATGGACCGATCAGCGATCAGGCCGTCGCGCCAGGTTTCACCGCCGCTTGCAAACGGCGGTATTTTTGCCACAGTGTTTCCTTGTCCTCAATGCACTGCGGGTTGATCGGAATACAGGCGACGGGGCAGACCTGCACACACTGCGGCTCGTCAAAATGCCCCACACACTCGGTGCATTTACCGGGGTCGATTTCGTAAATTTCGCGCCCCAGAAAAATAGCCTCATTCGGGCATTCGGGCTCGCACACATCGCAGTTGATGCATTCGTCGGTGATGATCAGCGCCATACGGAACGCTCCACCCAACGGACTGTAGTAATAGGGACTGGCTTCATGCCCCAATTATCGGCGTTTACACGCCGTCCAACCTTTTTACGCGTTGCCAGTAGGGTTTAGTCAGACGCCACTTCAGGCGCCTTCACGATCACCACGGGCACGGAACTGGCGTGCAGCACTTCGTTGGACACGGAGCCCATCATGGCGCTGCGCAGCGCGCTGTTGCCCCGGGCGCCCATCACAATCAGGTCGCAGCCAAAGCGCTCGGAGATTTCGACAATGGTATGGGCCGGGTCGCCTTTGGCAACCTCGCATTCGTAGTCCACACCCGCCACGTCCAGCGCCGCCTGCGCGGTCTGCAGGGCATGCAGACCCGCTTCGGCGCTCACCCGGTCAATCACATCGGGGTCGTGGGCGACCAGCAACTCGTACAGGTTGGCGGGCTCCTGCACATTGGCCAGCACCGCCGTGCCGAGCAAGCCATCTTTGAGCATGCGCACGGCAAAATGCACCGCCTCCAGCGACAACTCTGATCCATCGATGGGCAGCAAGATTTTCATCATGGTCTCCTGGGGTCTAGGTTTTGGGGGTCTGCAATTTTTGAAGCAAGCGCGCATGCACCTCGGGTGCGACAAACTGTGCCACGTCGCCCTGCAAGGTGGCAATCTCCCGCACCAGGGTGCTGGAGATGTGCTGGTAACGCGCGTCGGGCGTCAGGAACACGGTTTCCACGTCAGGGGCCAAGGCGCGGTTCATGCCCGCGAGTTGGTGCTCGTAATCAAAGTCGGTCACCGAACGCACGCCGCGCAGCATGGCCCGCGCACCGTGCGCCACCGCAAAGTCGCGCACCAAGCCGGTAAACCCTTCCACCTGCACATTGGGGTAAGGTCGCACCACTTCGCGCACCGACGCCAGGCGCTCTTCCAGGCTGAACAGCGTTTTCTTGTGGTGGGCGGTGGCCACCGCCACTATCACGGTGCCAAACAGGCCCGCAGCGCGCCGGATCAGGTCCTGGTGGCCCAGGGTGATGGGATCGAAAGTGCCGGGGTACACGGCAATCACGGGGTTCGACATCCTAGTCTCCAAAACGTGACGGGACAGGCCAGGGAATTATGCAGCGCACAGCACATGCGCGTGCACGGCACCGGCCTTGAGGTGGCGGTGCACAACCAGGCCCAGCGGCGCCAGTTGTTCATCGGTCCAAAGGCTGGGGGACTCCAGGTACACGAAGCCGTTCGGAGCCAGCGCGCGCGCGGCGGCCGTCAGGGCGGGTTCGTACAAATTGCCATCAAACGGGGGGTCCAGAAAAATCACATTCTGGCTGGCCGGGGCCAGATGCCGCAAGGCCGCCACCCCCTCCCCGCGCAACACCCGCACTGCATGGGCCTTGAGGTGCTCCTGGGTGCCCTGGAGCTGGGCCACCAAAGCACTGTCCTGCTCCACCACCACCACTTCGGCGGCTCCGCGCGAAGCGGCCTCAAAGCCCAGCGCACCGGTGCCGGCAAAGGCGTCGATGCAGCGCCAGCCCGTCAGGTCCTGGCCCAGCCAGTTGAACAGGGTTTCGCGCACCCGGTCAGGGGTGGGGCGCAGGCCCGGCTTGTCGGCCACTTTGAGCTTGGTGCGTTTCCACTGGCCGCCGATGATGCGGATTTCGTGGGTCTGGATGCCGCGTGGGCGAATAGGTTTGCCTGGGCGCCCGTTGGCCCCCGGTTTTGCAGTGGATTTGGCTTTCATGGGTACAGCTTAACCCAAGGGAGTGCGCTTATGGACCTACTGCCTGCTACCCGCGTAGCCAGGCTTTCTGTGCCAATGGCGTACGACCAGCATTCGGACGCTGCATTCCATCGTTTGGAGAACAACAAAACGCCGAAAAAACTTCAGCAACATGCTGCATCAGCGCCTGAAAACCAGATGCGTGGTCGAAGTGGTTGCGTATTGAATGTCGATGGAAATTCGGGTTAAAGTGCCTGCGGCATCAATCCTTCCCCGTGCATTCGTCGTGCGGAGCAAGCGGGAAGATTGGTCGTAGCTTTTTGTAATGAGGTTGAGGATTGCCGTATCCGCTGTGTCTGCCTCTACCAGATAACTCAACTCGGACCTTCCATCGGCGACAGACTTGGTGCTGTCGGTGTAATACATGTAAGTACCAACGATTCCGCTATCACCCACCCGCACAGTGATTGGAACAGCAAGGGACGTCTGGAATACACCATAGCCACCAGAAGACGTAAGGAAGCCTAAGGGCGCATAGCTTGTGTCGTAATAGTCCGTTTCCGTACCAGTGGTCAATTCTGGGGTGCAATTTGTCAAGGTCTTGGTTGTAGTGGTAAGCGCAGAGAGTGCCGGAACGCCTTCAAATGTCGTACTGGTGTTGGCTGGGGCACTGGTGGACGTCAGGGTTCCGCTGCAAAGCCCGTCCGTCGATTGGGTCGCTAAAGTGCCATTGGCGGTCAGCGTATAGGACTCACCATTCGCGGTGACAGTATTCACAGCGCTACGAAAGGGGAAAGCCAAAGTGGAAGCGACGGGTGCACTTGGCGATGTTCCGCCACCACCACCGCCTCCTCCGCAACCAGCCAAAGACAAAACCAAACCGATCCCTGCGAGCAAATATTTCATTCTTGGAATTTATGGAACTGATGGTCATTCGCGCTTTGGGCCATACCTGCCAGCGCAAACAAGAATACTGAGCCGCAGGAGTATGCACTTTCAACACCTATTCGGGCATCCCCCATTCGGGTGAATTTTTGACTATTGCGTCTACTGCAAGCCCGATACCGGATGCCAAACACCCTTCACTTCCCCGCGTCCACCGCCCCCAGCACCACCGTCACCATCTTTTCCGGCTGCAGCTTGCGCGCAAACGCTGCCCGGATGTCGGCCACGTTCAGTTTTTGCACCTGCTGGGTCCAGGTGTCCAGGTAGTCCAGGGGCAAGCCGTTCCAGGCGATGTTGGCGACGTTGTCGAGCAGTTTGCGGTTGCTGTCGATGCGCAGGGCGAAGCCGCCGATCAGGTTGTCCTTGGCGGCTTGCAGTTCCTTCTCGGTGGGGCCTTCGCTGACGAAACGCGCCAGCACTTCGCGCACCAGTTGCAGGGCCTGCTGGGCCTGGTCGGGGCGGGTTTGCAGGCCGATGGTGAAAGCGCCTGCGTGCAGGCCCGGCGAGAAATAGCTGTACACGCTGTAGGTCAGGCCGCGTTTTTCGCGCACCTCCTCGGTCAGGCGTGAGGTGAAGCCACCGCCGCCCAGAATGTGGTTACCCACCGTCAGGGCGAAAAAGTCGGGGTCGCTGCGCTTGTAGCCGGGTTGGCCCACCAGCACATGGGCCTGGGCGGAGGCAAACGCCAAACGCTGCTCTTGCGCCACCAACAGCGATGGCACTTCGGGCACCGGCGGCAGGCTGGGGCAGCTGGTGGCAGGGACCCTGGAGAACAGCTGGGTCACCAGCGCATCGGACTGGGCGCGGTCCAGCGCGCCGACGATGCTGACCTGCGCATAGCAGGGGCGGATCGCCCGGGCGTGCAGGGCCTGCATGTCTTGCACGCTAATGCGGTTCAGCGTGGCCTCGGTGGTTTCAAATCCGTAGGGGTGGCTGCCGTACACGGCTTTGGAAAAGGCCTTGGCCGCCTGGGTGGCGGGGCGGGTGTCGGCCTCTTTCAGGGAGGCGATCAGCTTGGGACGGTCGCGCAGCCAAAGCGCTGCCGGAAAGGCCGGCTCGCCCAGCTGGCGTGCCGCCAGCGCGGTGGCCTTGGCCAGCAAATCGGGGTAGGTGAGCGAGCGCAGGGTAAAACTCATGCGGTCGCTGCCCGCACCTGCGCCAAAGGAGGCGCCCAGGTCGGCCCAAGCCTCGCTCAGGCCGTTTTCGTCCAGTGCCGGGCCACCCGCGCTGGCACGCACGCCGTCGGAAGTGGCGCCCGCCATGGCGTTGGCCAGCCCCGCCTGCTCGGCCGGGTCGCGGCGGGCGCCGGCGTCAAAGTCGATTTGCACATCGACCATGGGGATCGCCGGGCTTTGCACCAAATAGACCCGCACACCGTTGGCTTGCGTCCAGTGCTCAATAGGGATGCCCGCCCACGCAAAATTGATAAGAAATAGGCCTGTAGCCCACGCCAATACTGCGCGAGCAGCTCTTTTATTGATAGCAAACATGAGGAAGTCGGGATGAAAGTTCAATGCCGTGCCCCTGCCATGGGGATGCGTGGTTTGCGTGTGGTGTCCGGCGGCTGGGGCAGCAGGGTGGCCACCGTCAGCGCGTCGTCACCAAAGTACTTGGCAGCCACGGCCTGCACCTGTTGCGCGGTGACGGCGCGCAGGCGGGCGATGATCCGCTCATCCGCGTCCAGCGGGAACCCATTGATCCAGTTGACGCCCAGCAAACGCGCCTGGTTGAACACGCTGTCGCGCTTGTAGACCTCGCCCGCCACCCACTGGGTTTTGACGCGCTGCAGTTCCGCCTCCTGCACCCCGTCACGGGCCACCCGCGCCACCTGCGCGCGCAAAGCCTGTTCCACCTGGGCGGCGGTCTTGCCCTTGGCGGGCACGCCCGACAGCATGAACAGCTTGGGGCCGCGGCTGCTCAGGGCGTAATGGGCGCCTACGTTGTCGGCCACATGGTCTTCGGGCTGGGTCAGGGCCCGGTCGAGCCGGGCGCCTTCGTAGCCGTCCAGCACCGCCGACAGCACCGTCAGTGCCAGGGCCTCGTCGTTGGTGGCGGGTTCTTCCACCGTGGGGTCGCACGAGCCATCGGATTCGCCGTCCACATCGGGTTTGCGCAAGCCCAGGGGGGACAAACCAGGGACCTTAAAAGAGAGGGCCACATAAGCCTGTTCGGCAGGGGCCTTGTAGTCCAGGCGGCGCAGGCCCGATTGTTCTGGCTCCTCGCGGGGCTTGCGCGCCGGCAAGGCGTGCGCCGGGAGGACTGCGTAGTATTTTTTGGCCCATGCCAGGACCTGGGCCACGTCCACGTCACCCGCCACCACGGCGACGGCGTTGGCCGGGGTGTACCAGCGCTGGTAAAAAGCCCGGGCGTCGTCGGGGGTCATGGCGTCCAGGTCGCTCATCCAGCCCACGATGGGGCGGCGGTAGGGCGATGCCTGGTAGGTGACCGCTTCCATCGCCTCGTGCAGGCGGGCATGGGGGTTGTCCTCGGTGCGCATGCGGCGCTCCTCCTTGACCACCGCCAGCTCCTTGCGAAACTCCTCGTCGCTCCACTGGTTGTGGGCAAAACGGTCAGCCTCCAGCTGCATCACCTCTTCCAGCCGCGCCGCCGGGATCTGCTGGTAGTAGCCGGTGTAGTCCCGACTGGTGAAGGCGTTTTCGCGCCCGCCCAAGGCGGCCACGCGCCGCGAAAATTCACCTGCCTTGACGCTGGGCGTGCCCTTGAACAGCATGTGCTCCAGCACATGGGCCACGCCCGAAGTGCCGTCCACCTCGTCCATGGAGCCGACCCGCACCCACAGCATGTTCACCGCGGTAGGTGCCCGGTGGTCGGGCTTGACGATCAGCGTCATGCCGTTGGACAGGGTGAACTGCTGCACCGGCGCGGCCTGGGCGTAGCCCATCGGGAGCAGCCAAGTCCCCATCCCCAAAACGAGGGCGAGGGCATGGTATTTGAGGGGAGGGATTAACGCGGAGAGTGGCCGCTTGGGCACATGGGGTCGGTGTTTCATAGAATGGTGAGATTCTACGAACGTCCAACATGTTCAGCTTTTTCAAAAAAAAATCTCCTCCCCCTCCTCCGGTCGTGGCCCCGACGCCGACGCCGCCCCCTTCTGCGCCCGCTGCGCCTGCGGCACCCGCTGCGTTTGCCAACACCGGGTCGCTGATCGGCTCCGCGCTGGTCACCCCCATCGACATACCCGTCCCCAGCGCCACCCCGCCCGAGCGGCAAAAATGGCTGGACAAACTGAAAGCCGGCCTGGGCAAAACGGCCTCCAATATTTCCGCCGTCTTCACCGGGACCCAGATTGACGAGGCCCTGTACGAGGACCTGGAGGGTGCGCTGCTGATGTCGGATGCGGGCGTGGCCGCCACCGAATACGTGCTGACCGAACTGCGCCGCAAGGTGACCGCCAGCGGCATCACCCACCCGGTGGCGCTGAAAAACGCCCTGATCGCCACCCTGAGTGAAATGCTCCAGCCCCTGCAAAAGCCGCTGGTGATCGGCCAGCACACGCCCACCGTCATCATGGTGGCCGGGGTCAACGGCGCCGGCAAAACCACCTCCATTGGCAAACTCACCCGCCATTTGTCCGACAACGGAGCCAGCGTGCTGCTGGCCGCCGCCGACACCTTCCGCGCGGCGGCCCGCGAGCAGCTCACGGTCTGGGCCGACCGCAACACGGTGGAGATCATCAGCCAGGAAGGCGGCGACCCGGCGGCGGTCAGTTATGACTCCGTCTGCGCCGGCAAGGCACGCGGCAAAGACGTGGTGCTGATCGACACCGCCGGACGCCTGCCCACGCAGCTGCACCTGATGGACGAGCTGAAAAAAATCAAACGGGTGATCCAGAAGGCAGGGGAAGCTACGGGTGCCCCGCCCACCGGCATGCCCCCCCATGAAGTGCTGCTGGTGATCGACGGCAATACCGGGCAAAACGCCTTGGCCCAGGTACGGGCCTTTGACGACGCCCTGGGCCTGACCGGCCTGATCATCACCAAGCTGGACGGCACCGCCAAGGGCGGCGTGCTGGCGGCCATTGCCCGCGAACGGCCTATTCCCGTGTATTTCATCGGCGTGGGCGAAAAGCTCGATGAACTGGAAACCTTTAACGCGCGTGAATTCGCACAGGCCCTGCTGGCTTAACCCACCTGATCGACCCATGACACACCTGACCCGACGCAGCACCTTGGCCCTGATGGGCGCAGCCCTTGGCGCCTCCGCCCTTGCACAAGGCGCCCCCAGCTGGAGCCAGATCGAGGCACAGGCGCGCGGCCAAACCGTGTACTTCAATGCCTGGGGCGGCGGCGACGCCATCAATGCCTATATCCAGTGGGCCGGAGCCGAAGTGCTGCAGCGTTATGGCGTGAAGGTGGAGCACGTCAAAGTGAGCGACACCGCCGATGTGGTGAAGCGCGTGCGCAACGAAAAAGCGGCAGGCAAGCTGGATGGCAGCGTCGACATGGTGTGGATCAATGGCGAGAATTTTTTAACCATGAAACGCGAAGGTTTGCTGTTTGGCCCCTTTGCCGAACGCCTGCCCTCTTTTGCTTTTGTGGACGTGCAGGGCAAGCCCACCACCCGCATCGACTTTTCTGAACCAGTGGAGGGCATGGAAGCGCCCTGGGGCATGGCCCAGCTCACCTTCATGGCGGACAGCCAACGGGTGCCCAAGCCCCCGCGCAGCATGGCCGAACTGCTGGCCTTTGCCAAAGCCAAGCCCGGGCGCGTCACCTACCCGCGCCCCCCGGATTTCCATGGCACCACCTTCGTCAAACAGGCCTTGCTGGAGCTCAACAGCGACCGTGCGGCCTTGTACAAACCCGTGACACCCGAGGCACTGGCCAAGGCCACCGCGCCCCTGTGGTCCTACCTGGACGCCTTGCACCCCCACCTGTGGCGCGCTGGCAAGCAGTTTCCCCAGAATGCGGCGGCCGTGCGCCAGATGATGGCCGATGGCGAGCTGCTGCTGGCGCTCACCTTCAACCCCAACGAAGCCGCCAACGAAATCGCCGCCAAGCGGCTTGCAGACAGCGTGACCAGCTACCAATTCAGTAGCGGGACGGTGGGCAACACCCATTTTCTGGCGATCCCGGTGAATGCCCGCGCCAAGGAAGGCGCCCAGGTGTTCATCAACTTCTTGCTCAGTGCGCAAGCACAGGCCCGCAAGGCCGACATCGCCGTCTGGGGCGACCCCACGGTGCTGGCGCTGGACAAGCTGCCGCCCGCGCAGCGCGCCCTGTTTGCCGCCAAGCCCCTGCCCGGCCAGGTGGAACTCAGCGCCCCCGCCATTCCTGAACCCCACGGCAGCTGGGTCGATCCACTGGAAAAAGAGTGGCTTAAACGCTACGGAAGCTAAAGCCCCCAACCGGCAAGGCGGGGCTTGGTACAACTTTGTACACTTCTGCCCCATGAACGCCACCCCTGCTGCAAGCTCCCCCCTCCTCCCCCGCATCGAAATCGAATCCGCACCCCAGCCCAGCGCCGCCGTCATCTGGCTGCACGGCCTGGGTGCCGATGGCAATGACTTCGCCGGACTCGTGCCCGAACTCAATCTGGCGGGCTGCCCGCCCATTCGTTTTGTGTTTCCGCACGCCCCAGCCATCCCGGTCACCCTGAACGGTGGCTACGTCATGCCCGCCTGGTACGACATCACCGGCACCGACCTGCTCAGCCGCCAAGATTCTGCGGGCATCCAGAAGTCCGAGCGCGCCATTACCGCCCTGATCGAACACGAGGTAGCGCGGGGCATCGCGGTCGAGAACATCGTGCTGGCGGGTTTTTCCCAAGGCTGCGCCATGGCCCTGCACACCGGCCTGCGTTACCCCCAGCGGCTGGCCGGCATCATGGCGCTGTCGGGCTACCTGCCGCTGGCCGACCGCTTTGCCGACGAACGCCACACGGCCAATGCACACACCCCCGTCTTCATGGCGCACGGCACGCAAGACCCGGTGGTGGTGATCCGCCGGGGTGAAGAATCGCGCGATGCGCTGGCGGCCCTGGGCCACCCGGTGCAATGGCACACCTACCCCATGCAGCACAGCGTGCACCCGCGCGAAGTGGCCGATATCTCGGCCTTCCTGAAGCAAGTGCTGGGAGCCGCCACCCGTGCTGCCTGAGAATGCTGCGCCCCAGGCCACCCCGCCGGTCCTGGGCATTGACTTTGGCACCTCCAACTCGGCTGCCGCGCTGATCGGGGCGGACGGCCAGTTGCACGTGGTCCCGCTCAACGGCACACGCTCCGAAATGCCCACGGCGCTGTTTTTCGCCAGCGAGACACACACCGTGGCCTTTGGACGCGACGCCATGCAGGCCTACCTGGCAGGCACCGAAGGGCGGCTCTTGCGCTCGCTCAAAAGCCTGCTGGGCACCCGCCTCATGGACGAGTACACGGCCGTCAACGGCCAGTCGATCCGCTTTTTTGACATCGTGGTGCTGTTTTTCAAGGAGTTGAAAGCGCGCTGCGAAGCCCATGTGGGCCACCCCGTCACCCACGCCATGCTGGGCCGCCCCGTGCATTTTGTGGACGACAACCCCGAGCGCGACGCCCTGGCGCAAGACACCCTGGGGCGCGCCGCGCTGGAGGCGGGTTTCACCCACATTGCCTTCCAGCTGGAGCCGATTGCCGCCGCGTTTGACTTCGAGCAGCGCGTCGCCACCGAGACCACCGCCCTGGTGGTGGACATTGGCGGCGGCACCTCGGACTTCACCGTCATCCGCCTGAACCCGGCGCGCAGCCATGTGGCCGACCGCAGTGGCGACATTTTGGCCACCACCGGCGTGCACATCGGCGGCACCGACTTTGACCGCCTGCTGGACCTGGCCAGCGTGATGCCGCTCCTGGGCTACAAACACATCGGCACCGGGGGCCGCCCGGTGCCCAACAGCGTGTTTTTCGACCTGAGCACCTGGCACCTGATCCACCAGGCCTACACCCGCAAGGCACTGCACTTTGCCAAGGAGCTGTGGACCGACTTCACCGACCAGACCCTGCACGCCCGGCTGATGGAGGTACTGGACGGCGAACACGGCCACCGCATCCTGGCGAGCGTGGAGTCGGCCAAGATCGCCTGCTCGGTGTCCCACGCGGACGCCCTGGTCGACCTGGACTTTTTGAACCACCCCGCAACACCCACCATTCCCCCACCCACGATCTCGGTGGACGGCATGGCCCAGGCCTTGCAGCAGGCCCTGGGCCAGGTGGTGCAGTGCGCCTGCGACTGCGTGCAGGCCTCGGGGCTGCCGACGGTGGACGTGGTCTACCTCACCGGCGGCTCGTCCGCGCTGGCCCCGCTGATGGAAGCACTGCAAGCCGCCATGCCCGGCGCCAAGCTGGTGGCCGGCGACCGCTTTGGCGGCGTGGCGGCGGGGCTGGCGTATGCGGGGGCGCTGCACCACGCTTGATTTGCTAGGGTTGAGTTGCTATGGTATTGGTAGCTGCTTGCGCTTATTCTGCGGGGGCTGGAGGCCAATTTCATTGATAAAACGGGGCCGTTTTAGCGTGCCCTAGAATGGGCGGTCCTAGAGAGAAAACAGATGTCCAAAGAGGCCAAAGCCCGCGTCAAGATCAACAAGCTACTGGAAGCGGCAGGCTGGCGCTTCTTTGACGACGGCTCCGGCCAAGCCAACATTGCGCTGGAGCCCAAGGTCAAGCTCACCCAGGTGCAGGTGGATGCCATGGGCGACGACTTCGAAGCCAGCAGCCATGGCTTTATCGACTTTTTGCTGCTGGACGCCCAAGGCTTTCCGCTGGTGGTGCTGGAAGCCAAGGCCGAGAGCAAAAATCCGCTCATCGGCAAAGAGCAGGCCCGCAGATACGCCAAGGCGCAAAACTGCCGGTTTGTGATTCTGAGCAACGGCAACCTGCATTACCTGTGGGACCTGAGCCAGGGCAACCCACACGTCATCACCCGTTTTCCCGCGCCCGACGCCATCAAGGGCTACAGCCAATTCAACCCAGACCCGGTGCGCTTGGCCGGCGAAGACGTGCCGCTGGACTACATCGCCCGCACCCAAATGCCCGCTTATGACCAAGAAGCAGGCTGGAAGAACCAAGCAGAACAAGCTGGCTTCATCCAGAAAAACCGGCTGCGCTTCATGCGCACTTACCAGCAACGCGCCGCACAGGCCTTGCAGGCGGCGGTGAAAGACGGCAGCACCCGCTTTTTGTTCGAAATGGCCACCGGCACCGGTAAAACCCTGACCTCGGCCGCCGTCATCAAGCTGTTTCTGCGCACCGGCAATGCCCGCCGCGTCTTGTTTCTGGTGGACCGGCTGGAATTGGAAGACCAGGCCCACAAGGCCTTTACCTTCCTGCTCAAAAACGACTACCGGTCCAGCGTTTACAAAGAAAACCGCGACGACTGGCGCAAGGCCGAGATTGTGGTCACCACCGTGCAATCGCTGTTGTTCAACAACAAATACCAGCAACTGTTCTCCCCCACCGACTTTGATTTGGTGATCTCCGACGAAGCCCACCGCTCCATCGGCGGCAATGCCCGCGCCGTGTTTGAGTACTTTGTGGGCTACAAGCTGGGGCTCACGGCCACGCCCAAAGACTTCCTCAAAAAGTTTGACGCCTCCAAGCCCACCACCAAAGACCCCCGCGAGGCCGAGCGCCGCCTGCTGCTGGACACCTACCGCACCTTTGGCTGCGAGTCAGGCGAACCCACCTACCGCTATTCGCTGCTGGACGGCGTGCGCGACGGCTTTTTGATCAACCCCTTGGTAGTGGATGCACGTACCGAAGTCACCACCCAGTTGCTGTCCGACACCGGCTATGCAGCGGTGGTCTTCAGCGAAGCGCCCGAGGGCGAAAGTACCAGTGAGCAGCGTTTCACACAAAAGAGTTTTGAGAAGAAGTTTTTCTCCAAAGCCACCAACGTGCTGTTTTGCGAAACCCTGTTGCTGCATGGCCTGCGTGACCCCATCAGCAACGAATTTGGCAAAACCCTGGTGTTCTGCGTCAGCCAAGACCATGCTTCCAAGATCACCCAAATATTGAACGACCTGGCCGACAAGCTGTACCCCGGCCACTACCAGTCGGACTTTGCGGTGCAAGTCACCTCCCTCATCCCCGATGCGCAGCAGTTCACCATCAACTTCACCAACAACAACCTGCTGGGTTCGGCCAATGTGCTGCCCGCTTACAAAACCAGCAAAGCGCGTATCTGCGTCACCGTGGGCATGATGACCACCGGCTACGACTGCCCGGACCTGCTCAACCTGGCCTTGATGCGCCCAGTATTTTCGCCGTCGGACTTTGTGCAGATCAAAGGCCGTGGCACCCGCAAACATGACTTTCGCGAGCAACTGCAAGACGACTCGCTCAAAACCCAAGTCACCGCACCCCACAAAACCGCCTACAAGCTGTTCGACTTCTTCGCCAGTTGCGAATACTTTGAAGAAAAGTTCAACTACGACGAAGTCCTCAAGCTGCCTCGCCCCGGTGTTGGAGTTGGATCAGACGAAGGTGATGGCCCCACCGGCCCCGGACCCGGACCCGGGCCAGGCCCGGACGAACCAAAAAGCGGTGCATACACCCACACCGCACCCGACAGCATTGCCAGCCAGGTGGAGCAGCAAGTGGGTTTTCAGGGCATGAAGATAGACCGCATGTTCTTCGAGAAGTTTGAAGACACCGTCAAGGCCAACCCGGTGATTGCCGAGCAGGTGGGCAAGGCCCAGTGGGACCAGGCCATTGACTACATCACCACCGAGCTGTTTGACAAACCCAACGAATACTTCAATCTGGACAAACTGCGTCGCGCCGCCGGTGTGGACCGCCGCCTGGGCCTGCGCGAGATACTGGAAAAAGCCTTCGGCCTGATCCCCGGCTTCAAAAGCAAAGACGCCTTGCTGGAAGAAGAGTTCGACAAGTTTTTGCTGGACCAGCAAAACGCCACCGGCTTTTACGCCGACTCCACCGCCAGCGCCGTCCAGGCCATGAAGTACTACTTCAAAGCCTACGCCACCGACCACAAACTGCGCGACATCATCGAAACCAAACGCCTGACCGACCTGAACGTCTACCCCGCCTTCGGCATGAGCGACTTCAAAGCCGTGCCGCCGGTATGGCGCACCCGTATCCCCGAGTACGTGAAGGACTACGTGCCGCTGAACCAGTTTATGTAATCATGCCCACGTCGAAAGACAAACAACGATGAAACAGACCTCTATTAGAAACCCGCCGGTTACTTCTGACGACGATGCGCCCAAGCTGACGCAGGCAGACTTTGACGGTGCCAAACTGCGCGTGGCGGGCGGCGATGTCAACCGCGCTGAGTGGCAACTGGCCGTGTGCGCACAGATCGGCGACAAATCGTTGCGCCGCGTCATCCGCGAAGAGTTATCACACTAAATCGGGCTCTAGCCCCCGTCCGTCAAGCGCGGACAGCTATCATTTTTGTATTGGCAACCCACAACCCATGCTTGACGCTGAAACCAAACGCCGCATCGACTCGTGCCGCGACATCCTGGTGGGCAAAGTGCCCGACCCCAAAAGCCAGGTCGAGCAAATCACCATCGCGCTGATCTACAAGTTCATGGACGACATGGACGCCGAGGCCGAAGAGCTGGGCGGCACGCGCACCTTTTTTGCCGGTGACTTTGCCCGCTTTGGCTGGGCGCGCCTCATGGCCCCCAACCTGGGCGGGTTTGAAATGCTGGCGCTTTACAGCGAGGCCCTCCAGAAGATGCTGGAGAACCCCGGCGTGCCGCCGCTGTTTCGCGACATCTTCAAAAACGCCTACCTGCCCTACCGCGACCCCGAGACGCTGAAAAGTTTTCTGAAAGAAATCAACCACTTCACCTACGACCACTCCGAGCGGCTGGGCGATGCGTTTGAGTATTTGCTGAGCGTGCTGGGCAGCCAGGGCGATGCAGGACAGTTCCGCACGCCGCGCCACATCATCGACTTCATGGTCGAGGTGATGGACCCCAAAAAGAACGAAACCGTGCTGGACCCGGCCTGCGGCACGGCAGGTTTCCTGATCTCGGCCTGGAAGCACATCCTCAAAAACAATAGCAGCCCACGCAATACCGACGCGGGCCGGTGATTTACTCACACCCATTGATCGCGCCCGCATTGCGGCCAGCATCTTTGGCTACGACATTTCGCCCGACATGGTGCGCCTGAGCCTGGTCAACCTGTACCTGCACGGCTTCACCCACCCGCGCGTGGAGGAGTACGACACCCTCACCCAGGACGACAAGTGGAACGAAGTGGCCGACGTGATTCTGGCCAACCCGCCCTTCATGTCGCCCAAGGGCGGTATCAAACCGCACAAGCGCTTTACGGTACAGGCAAGCCGCAGCGAAGTGCTGTTTGTGGACTACATGGCCGAACATCTGACCACCACCGGCCGCGCCGCCATTGTGGTGCCCGAGGGCATCATCTTCCAGAGCGGCACCGCCTACAAGGCGCTACGCAAGATGCTGGTGGACACCAGCTTGGTGGCCGTGGTCAGCCTGCCCGCCGGGGTGTTCAACCCCTACAGCGGCGTGAAGACCAGCATCCTGATTCTGGACAAACGCGTGCACAAGCAGACCGACAAAGTGCTGTTTGTGAAAGTGCAGAACGACGGTTTCAATCTGGGTGCGCAACGCCGGGCGGTAGTGGACAGCCACTTGCCGGAGGCGACGCGGTTGCTGCGGAGTTGGATGACTGCGCCGGATAAGTTTGAGGGTGATGGGGTGATGGCGCAGGCGGTGGAGCGCTCGCGGATTGGGGCGAGTGGGGACTTTAATTTGAGTGGGGAACGGTACATCACCACCGCTTTTGCGCACACCCAATATGAGGTTGTACGTATTGCGGATGTTTGCGATGTCAACCCGCGCAAGTCGGAGCTCGATGCACTTCCCCCTGCCACCCGCGTGTCGTTCGTGCCCATGAAAGACCTGGCGGAAGACTCTAGCGACTTCACGCCGCAGGAAGAACGCGCACTCGACGAAGTGCGACAAGGCGCTTACACCGCCTTCCGCGATGGCGATGTGTTGGTGGCCAAGGTCACACCGTGTTTTGAGAACGGCAAAGCGGGCGTGGCGCGCAAGCTGCTCAATGGCGTCGGCTTTGGCTCCAGCGAGTATTACGTGTTGCGCCCGTCGGAAAGACTGCTGCCCGAGCTGCTTTACCACTTCATCACGTCGCAGAATTTCAGGGCTATTGCAACGCCTGCGATGACCGGCACAGGTGGTTTGCAGCGCGTGCCAAAGAGCGTCGTTGAGGAATTCCAGATTCCCCTCCCACCCCTCGAAGTCCAACACCAGATCGTGGCCGAAATCGAGGGCTACCAAAAAATCATCGACGGCGCCCGGCAGGTGCTCGACAACTACAAGCCGCATATCGTGGTCAGCCCGGATTGGCCGGTCGTGCAGGTTGGAGACGTGGCAACTATTCGCTCAGGCGGTACGCCAGATCGTTCGAATGACGCCTACTGGGGTGGCACCATTCCGTGGATCAAAACGGGGCAGATTGACTTCGGTGTGATTCAAAGCGCCGAAGAGTTCATTACGCCAGCAGGCATGGAAAACTCGGCCGCCCGCATGTTTCCGGCTGGAACTATCCTGATGGCGATGTATGGGCAAGGCGTCACGCGCGGGCGCGTTGCAATTCTTGGGATTGACGCAACCACGAATCAGGCGTGCGCCGCTATTGAGGTCACTTCTGCCAGCACGGATCGTGATTTTCTGTATTGGTCGCTTGCGGGTAAATATCAGGAGCTTCGCGCCATCAGTGAATCACGCGGTGGAAACCAGAGCAATCTGAATTCTCAATTGATTCGCGACGTCAAGATCCCCCTCCCCAACCTCGAAACCCAACGCACCATCGTCACCGAGATCGAAGAAGAACAGGTCTTGGTCGCCGCCAACCGCGAACTCATCCGCCGCATGGAAGCCAAGGTCAAATGCGCCATTGACCGGGTGTGGAGTGCCTCGTGAAATAGTTGAGAAGCGCCCCAAAAAAGAACCCCTTAGCAACTTTGCCGCCGAAGCGACTTGATTGAAAGGGGCCGTGTTGGGTGGGATTATAGAATTTCAGGCTTGCGGCGCTGCGACGGCACCTACCGCGATCAGTTTGCCCTCATAGTCATCGCGGCTCAGCGGGCACTCGATCAACAGGCCAAAGTCTTTGTTGCTGAGTTTGCATTGCTTGGCCATTTGGGCCAGCAGGTTATCGTCAATCTCGCGTGAGCCATGGCTGGTTTTGGTGCGAACAATCGTCTTTTTGCCTGCTTTGGAGTAGTAGAAAAAGTAATTGTGGTCGCCGCCGCCAGCCTGAAAGCCTTTGTTCAACAGGCTCTTCTCTACATCGGGCTGTTTACGCGGCATGGGTGCCCTCGGTCATGCGCGCGAGCAATGTCTGTTTGAGTTGGAGTGCAATGGTGTCAAGGTCATCGTCGCTGGCCTGGGCATATTCCTGCCACAACATGGCCAGGTGTTCATGCAGTTCAGCGAGCAAGGCTTCACGCGTGGGCGCAAAAACCGTGATGTGCAATTCTTGGTTTTCAACGCAAAGCAGTTGCTTGCTGTCATCCAGTGTGGGCGCCAACAGGAGCGCCGGCGTCACACGCAAATGAATTGCACCGTGCCGCACAGTGGAAACATCCAGGGGTGATAGGTCCACATCCCTGATGTCCGTGACATCAATAATTTTCTTGGGGCTGCCTTGATCATCCAGGAGCACCCGCCCGGTGACCTGTATCAATTCACGCCGACGCTCGTAGAGCAGATCTTCCAGCGCTTCGTCATACAGGCAATCCAGCTCTTTGCTGGTGGGCGGATAGATGATGGTGATTTTGCGTTCAATAAAGTCGATGTTCTTCAACTCGCCTGTGACCACACGCGATGCTTCACGCTGGGCCGCCGGAACCAGTGTGTCTTGGACAAAGGGGATGGTTTGAACATCGAAATATGCAAACTCTGTGTTGGCCGAGTCGTGCAGTTTGAGTGTCCATTTGGCATCGGCTCGGGGTGCCATGCCTTTTACCGCCTCCAGTACCCGACGGCGGATGCGTTCGTCGGGCAAGGCGTCAGCCAGCCCTCTTGTATTTCGGCTGGATACACGCGCCATGACGTCGCGGAAGATTTGAAGCGCCTTTTCAGCTTGTTCAGATTCGAAAAGTTCAGTCGAACTGCCAACGGTGACTGGAAGGGCATAGCACCCTGTCTCTGGCAGTTGGCAAATGAGTTGAAAACGCTGGCTGGTTGCGGCTGGTACGCGTGCTCGCTGGTTGATGCTGCGCCCCTCAACCTGAACGCCGATGAGTTCAAAAGCGTGTTGCGCGTTCTGCAAAATCTGCACGAGCACGGAGGCAGGCACGACATTGCCTTGAGGCTCGCCACTTTCGATGTGGAAGCTGAAGGAGGGATGTTGTTGCAGGATGCTCATGATATTTAGCCTGCCATTATCTTCTTCCGTTAGAAGTTGTGAGCCAAATACTCAAATTAGGCGGCAATGAAGGAAGTTGCCAATTTCATTCGCCCTTCAATCAATAAGCACCGCATGCTGGCAAAATTCTGGTTCAAACCTGTGTCACTCGCCCGTAGCACCGGATTTTGTCCGCAGGATTTGAGCAAACTGCTGAGTCTTGTGGAAGCCAAACAATCCAATTTTGTGGAAGCCAGAAACGCATTTGCCGCACAAAAGCCTAGGGTTAAAACCGCCGTTGACACTCAACGTCTGGGCAGCGCAACGGAATTGCTACACAATTCATAGCTGCTAGCGCACACATCACAAGGGCTAGCGGCCTAATTCATCACCACCATGTCCACAGAATCCCCCCCAACACCCACCCCGTTCGACACCCTCGGCGGCGCGGACGCCATTGCCCGTCTGGTGGAACGTTTTTACGACCTGATGGACATCGAACCGGGCTACGCCGCGCTGCGCGCCACGCACGGCAGCACGCTGGACGGTGCGCGGCAGAAGCTGGCCTGGTTTCTGAGCGGCTGGCTGGGCGGGCCGCAGCACTACATTGAACGCTTTGGCCACCCCCGGCTGCGGGCGCGGCATATGCCGTTTGCCATTGGCGTGGCGGAGCGCGACCAGTGGCTGGCCTGCATGCACCAGGCCATGGCCGAAGTGCAGGTGCCGCAGGACATGCTCCAGCAGTTGAACGCCGCGTTTTTCCAGACCGCCGACTGGATGCGCAACCAGGGCGACGACACCCCTGCCGGATGATGCGCCCTGCACTTGCTATATTTTTTATAGCTGCTTGCGCATACTCCACGGGGGCTGGTGCCACTTTTCGCTAACAAATCCTTTGGCACCCCTCCCCCACCCCACCCACGCCCGTACCGCCGCCGCCCTGCTGCTGGCGGCCGTGGCGCTGCCCCTGGTGTGGAGCCTGTGGGGTGCAGTGGCCGCAGGCCTGGACCGTACCGCCTGGCAGGCCCTGGCCGCCGACCCGCAAACCCTGCGGGCCTTGGCCATGGGCCTGTGGACCGGTCTGGCATCGACGGCGCTGGCCGTGGCCGGTGCGGCGTGGCTGCTGTCGCACAGCTTTGGGCAACCGGTGTGGGCGCGCCTGGCGCGCGGCCTTTCGCCCATGCTGGCGGTGCCGCATGCGGCGTTTGCCATCGGGCTGGTGGCGCTGCTGTCGCCCAGCGGCTGGGTGCTGCGCGCGCTCTCGCCCTGGGCCACCGGCTTCGATGCACCGCCACCCTGGCCCACCACCCAGGACCCCTGGGGCCTGGGGCTGATTGCGGTGCTGGTGCTCAAGGAGATCCCGTTTTTGCTGTGGACGGCAGTGGCCCATCTGCAACGCCCCGATGTGGCGCGGCGCTTGCACCAGGAGTTGCGCTTGGCCCACAGCATGGGCTACGGCGCGCAGGCGGCCTGGTGGCGTGTGGCCTGGCCGCAAGTGTGGCCGCGCCTGGGCGCACCCATGCTGGCGGTGCTGGCCTACGGCCTGACCGTGGTGGACATGGCGCTGGTCATCGGCCCCACCTCGCCGCCGCCGCTCGCCGTGCTGACCTGGCAGTGGCTGCAAGACGCCGACCCGGCCACCAACGCGCAAGGGGCGGCGGCCGCCTGGTTGCTCGCGGCGGTGCTGGCCCTGTGCGCGGCGCTGGTGTGGTGGATTGCCAGTGCCCCTGGCTGGCGGCACCGCTGGACGCGCGGGGCAAACCGGCGCGCCTTCCAGAGCGCGGCCATGCGTCGGGGGCATGCAGTGTGGCGCTTGCCCCTTGCAGTGCTGGGTAGGCTGGGTGGCAGGCTGGGTAGAGCAGGTCTGGGGTTGCTGGCGGGCATGTACGCCGCCGTGCTGCTGGCCCTGCTGGTGGGCAGCGTGGTGGGCCACTGGCCGTTTCCCGCGCTTTGGCCCCACGAGCTGAGCTGGGCCGCCTGGCATTCGGTGCTGGTCAGCAGCCGCACGCTGTGGACCACCGTGTGGCTGGGCCTGGCCAGCGGCGCCACGGCGCTGGTGTGGGCTGTCGCCTGGCTGGAACTGGCCCCGCCCCGCTGGCACGCCCGCGCACAGCCCCTGCTCTACCTGCCGCTGGTGCTGCCCGGCGTGCTGTGGGTGCTGGGCCTGCACCGCCTGGCGCTGGCGTGGGGGCTAGACACGCGGGGCGCTGGCCTGTGGCTGGCGCACACGCTGGCCAGCCTGCCCTATGTGCTCTTGGCGCTGGCCGGGCCGTATGCGGGTTTTGATGGGCGCCTGCGCCAGATTGCGGCCACACTGGGCCATGGGCGCTGGGTGTTTTTGTGGCAGGTGAAGTGGCCGCTCTTGCGCGCCGCGCTGGCCTCCAGCTTCGCCATCGGGTTTGCCGTGAGCGTGGCGCAGTACCTGCCCACGCTGTACGTGGGCGCGGGGCGGTTTGCCACGGTCACCACCGAGGCGGTGAACCTGGCTGCGGGCGGGCAGCGTTCCCTGACCGCGGCCTATGCCTGGCTGCAGTGGCTGCTGCCGGTGCTGGTGTTTGCGCTGGCGGCGCTGTGGGGACGTCCACGTCGGTGGCATGGAATCTCCCGCCATGGGCACAATAGGCCTTTGCCCTGAACGCGCCGCCACCGTGCCCCCTTCCACCGATCCCCGCTACTGGCATGAACTGCCCAACGCCCCTTCTGTCGGCACGGTGCTGGGCCGCCGGGACGCATTGCCCGATGGGCAGGCCACCCTGTCCACGGTAGAAGCAGCCCCGTCGACCCCAACCACCCCGCCCTTTCGCGTCCTGCTGCTGCGCAGCGGGCCAGAGGTCAAGGCCTATGTCAACCGCTGCGCCCACTTTGGCGTGCCGCTGGCCGCCAAACAGGAACAGCTGTTGTTCCAGCCCCATGTCAGCATCACCTGCAATGTGCACTACGCCCGCTACCGCTGGACGGATGGCGTATGCGACCATGGTGAATGCGTGGGCGAGGCCCTGCTGGCCATTCCGGTGCGGGTCGATGCACAAGGGCAAATTTGCATTGCCCCCGCCAGCCCGGACGCCAGCGCCCCATGACACTGCACATCCAGGTCCACACCCTGTCCACCCCCACCACGGTACTGGTGCGCCAACTGTGCCTGCAGGTGCCTGCGGGCATCGTCCACACCGTCATGGGCCCCAGCGGCTGCGGCAAGTCCAGCGTGCTGGCGGCGGTGTGCGGCACCCTGTCCGAAGACCTGGTGTTTGACGGCAGCGTGCACTTGGACGCGCAGCGTCTGGACCACCTGCCCCCCCAGGCCCGCCGGATTGGCATTCTGTTTCAGGAAGACCTGCTGTTCGCCCACATGACGGTGCGTGAAAACCTGCTGTTTGCCGTGCCGCGCGGTCCCCAGGCCGCGCGGGAGGCCCAGGTCGCGCAGGCGCTGGCCGATGTGGAGATGCACGGCCATGCCCATGCCAACCCGGCCACCTTGTCGGGCGGGCAGCGCTCGCGCATTGCGCTGGCGCGCGCCCTGCTGGCCCAACCCCGGGCGCTGTTGCTGGACGAACCCTTCTCCAAACTGGATGCCTCGTTGCGCGCCCGCATGCGCGAGCTGGTGTTCGGGCTGGTGCGCCAGCGTCACATTCCGGCCTTGCTGGTCACCCATGATGTGGCCGATGTGGCGGACACCACCCAGACGACGCATCTTGTGGGTACACCGTAAACCAGGGGGACTGACGCCGGTTTATTCCATTTCCATATCAATGCGATATGTCGTTGCCCCTCCTGGTCGTGCTAAAGCACTGCCTGCGTCGGTGCGCCTCATCTCCCATTGATCTGAAAACGGAATTAGAGGGACGCAATACGCGGCCTGGTGCGCGGCTTCAGCAGTGCCGCACGCTCTTCTCCCCCCAGCATGTCCACCCGCAATTGCGCTATGGCTTGCGTGTGGAGCTGTGACACGCGGGCCTCGCTGATGCCCATGGCACTTCCCACCTCGTGCATTTTGAGTTCTTCGGCATAGTAAAGCCGCAGAACCTCTTGTTTCTGCTCGGGCAGTGCACCGATGGACTTTGTCAGGACTTGCCGCAACGCCGACCTTTGCAGCACGGCCAGGGGGTCTTCTTCGCGGCTGGCGCATTGCTCCAGGTAAGCATCCGATTCCGCTGCACCGCCCAGGTCTTCCAGCGAAATCAGGGTGTAGCCGTGGGCGTCCTGAAGAATGCGCTGGTACTGCGCAATTTCAAGATCCAGGGCCTGCGCCACCTCGCTTTCGTGCGGATGGCGGCCCCATTGGTGCCCCAGTTGCTGAATGGCCGCCTCTACCCGGCGCATCACGGTGCGTATCTGCCGGGTGCCGGGGTCCACCGCGCGCAAACCGTCCAGCATGGCGCCGTGGGCACGCTGCGCAACGTAGTTCTCAAAATGCTGGCCGGTCGTTTCACGGGTCCAGCGCAAAATGCCATCGATCAGGCCCAGCAAGCCATCCTGAAACAGGTCGTTGTATTCCACGCTGACAGGCAGTCTTCTTGCAAGTTTGTATGCAATTTTTTCAATCAGCGGTGTTTTATCTTCAATAAGCTGTTGAATTCGCGGGTCGCTGATGTCTTGCTTTTTGACCATGGCCAAGGCAAAACGTCAGTGCCTGCGTTCGACCCGGATATAGGCCGTGAGTTGCATACCGCCAGACCGCTCAAAATCCATGATTTTACGAATCAGGCGCGCGTCGAGAACATGGTCTGTGGACAGCATCAACAGCCCGCTGGGGGTGATGAGATCGCGCGAAAGCACCATGCCGGGCTGCATTTCCTTGGACGAAACCGCTGTATCACTGGCCTGCTCCTTCTCCGCCTCATCCCGGGCAGAGCTGCCCATCAACGCCACAAATGCGGCCACGACTTCGGGGTCATACCGTTTGCCACTGCTGTGCACGATCAATATCCGGGCTTCTTCGGGGGTCAGGCGGCGTTGGGTCAAGGTGCCGATTTGCATGCTGTCGTAGTCACTGGCCAAGGCCAGAATTCTGGCCCCCACGGGAATACTGCCTGCAGTCAGTTTTTCAGGAAAGCCGGTGCCGTCGTACCGTTCAAATTGACCGCAGATGATTTCAGCAGCCCCTTTCAAATCCTGCAAGGGCATCAGCACCTGCTCCGCCTGCACAATATGTTTGCGGTACAGGTCTAACTGGGCGGGGGTCATCATGCCCACGGGGGTGCGCAGCAATTCGTCGGCAAAGCCCACTTTTCCAATTTCGTGCAACAGGCCGGCGACAAACACTTCTTGGGCCAGTTTTCCGTCCAGCTCCATTTTTTGGGCCAGTCTTCGGCAAAGATCCGCGACACGGCGCGAATGCCCCGCCAGATTGCCTCCACGCATCTCAATCAGGGTGGAAAAAATCTTGATCGATGTGACGAAATTGGTTTTGAGCTTCTCATTGGCGACGCTGAGTTCTGCGGTGCGCGCTGCCACCTTGCTCTCCAAACTGGCATTGAGTGTTTTTAATTCTTCGTTCTGGCGAATGGCCAGGGTTTCAAGGCGCTTTTTTTCTTGCTCCAGGGCTTTGCGCTCCAAGGCCTGCTTCACGATCAAAATAATGTCGTTGTCGTCCCAGGGTTTGGAGATGTAGCGGTAAATCTCGCCCCGGTTGATCGCACCGATGATCGAAGTGACTTCGGAATAACCGGTCAACAGCAAGCGCACCGTGTCCGGCCAACGCTGGCGAACCTGCTGCAAAAACTCCGCGCCATCCATCTCGGGCATCCGCATATCGGAAATCACCAGGTCCACCGTTTCGCTCTCCAGCAGTTCCAGCCCCGCCGCACCGCCCACAGCGGTACGCACCTGAAACCCTGCGCTGCGAAAAAGACGCCGCAGTGCCGACAAAATATTGGGTTCATCGTCCACACAAAGGATGGTTGCCGGTGTCAGCTCTGCATCAGGCTGCACTGCGCTATCGGTATTCAAATTCATGCTGGGCTTTCGGGGGTGTCAGCGACATTGGCGGGTTGGGTGACCGGGATTTTGACCATAAAGGTGGTGCCTTGGCCCATTTCGGTCTGCACCTCAAGGGTGCCGTGGTGCTTTTGGATAATGCCGTACGACA